>Ga0316600_10001137_pt1 | contig 12239 bp, 14 predicted proteins | sample OWC_soil_day5_CT_FD_207652 | JGI IMG/M metagenome (GOLD analysis project Ga0316600, IMG submission 207652) | Wetland soil microbial communities from Old Woman Creek delta, Ohio, United States - OWC_soil_day5_CT | ecosystem: Environmental > Terrestrial > Soil > Wetlands | place: USA: Ohio... | reverse complement strand
AGGTATTGTTTTATTAATATTTGTGATGTATAAAAAGCTGGTATTAATTCAATACCAGCTTTTTATACATCACAAACAGGAATTTTCCATATTAAGGCGAAAGTGTATTAAATGTCTACTACACGGAGGGTGATGAAAATATGGGGAATATACCCGATCAAGAGGTATGTCAAGAGATAATTAAAATGTTAAGGCGACAGCGTCATGACTTTATTAATCACATTCAAGTTGTACATGCCTATTTACAGTTAGGAAAAGTTGAAAAAGCATTAGCTTCTTTAGAAGAGTTAGCGGCGGAGCAAAATAAGAATGATTTTTACATGAATTACATCAGTCAAGATGAATGCTCAAAAAAGTGAGAAAAAGAGTAATTTGAAACTGAAATGTATATATTATAATTAAAATATCTCAGAATGGTAAAGGGGTAAATAATGTTTATAGATAGAGCTAGAGTAATGATTAAAGCTGGTGATGGCGGGAACGGAATGTCGAGTTTCCGACGTGAAAAATTTGTACCAAGAGGGGGCCCTAGCGGCGGTGATGGTGGTAGAGGTGCTAATATTGTATTCGTTGTTGATGATAATACGAATACATTGATTGATTTTCGTTATAAACGTAAATTTGTTGGTGCTAATGGCGATAATGGTGGTACGAAAAACTGTTATGGACAAGTAGCAGAAGATTTACGCATTAAAGTACCTGCTGGCACGGTAATTAGAGATGAAGCAACGGGGGAAGTTTTAGCTGACTTGACTGAACCAGGGCAAGAAGCGATTTTGGCTTATGGTGGTCGTGGTGGTCGCGGTAATGCAAAATTTGTAAATAGTGTAAATCGTGCGCCAACCTTTGCTGAGTTAGGCGAACCGGGTGGTGAAAAAACCTTATTATTGGAATTGAAATTATTAGCAGATGTTGGTTTAGTTGGCTATCCAAGTGTTGGTAAATCTAGTATTATTTCTATGGTATCGGCAGCAAAGCCTGAAATTGCAGCTTATCATTTTACAACGTTAACACCTGTTCTTGGGGTAGTTAGTTTAGGCGAAGGTCATAGCTTCGTTATGGCGGATATCCCAGGTTTGATTGAAGGTGCTCATGAGGGTGTTGGACTAGGCCATGATTTCTTACGTCATGTAGAACGTACTAAAATCATTTTGCATGTAATTGATGTTTCTGGTATGGAAGGACGCGATCCAATTGAAGACTACCATAGAATCAATAAAGAGCTAAGATTATATAATGAACGTTTGGCAAAACGTCCACAAATTATTGCTGCAAATAAAATGGATATTCCAGAAGCAAAAGAAAATTATGAAAAATTAAAAGCCTTTGCAGAAAAAGAAGGTATAGAAATATTCCCAGTTTCTGCTGCAACCAATGAGGGATTAAAAGAAATGGTGGAACGCGTATCACAAGTTCTCGATGAATATGTTGAAGAACCAGAAGCTGTAGAAGAAGTAAAAGTATATGAAGCAAAATCAGATGATGAAGTTACGATTGAACGTGATGCAGCTGGTGATATTGTTGTGAAAGGTAAATCGCTTGAAAAGTTAGTTGCAATGACAAACTTTGAAAATGATGAAGCACTCAGACGTTTCCAATATATCTGGCGTATCAAAGGTATCGAAGATAAGTTAAAAGCTTATGGCGTTAAAGAAGGCGATACGATTCATATCGGTGAAATGGAATTTGATTATAAAGAATAGGAGAGAATATTTTTGATAAAAGATACATTAACAGGCAAGCAGAAAAGATTTTTACGAGCGATGGGAGCTACGATGGTTCCAGTGGTACAAATCGGTAAAGCTGGACTAGCTCCGGCAATTGTTGTCAGTGCGATTGAAGCTGTCAATGCGCGTGAATTAATCAAAGTAAAGGTGCTGCAAAATTGTTTTGAAGCACCTAGAACAGTACTTCAAATGCTAGCGGAACGCACGAATGCTGAATTAGTACAAGTCATTGGACGCAATGGCCTTTTATATAAACCAAGCAAGGACAAACCCAAAATCGAACTTCCATAACAAAGAAATTGATAAATCGTATGGAGGTAGCTATGAATACGAGACAAGACTTAATAAATGCAAAACGAATTATCGTTAAAGTGGGAACAAGTACATTAACACATAGTACAGGAAAACTTAATTTTTTTCGTATTGAGAAGTTGGTTCGGGAGCTATCTGATTTAGCCAATCAAGGTAAAGAAATCATTTTGGTAACTTCTGGTGCGGTTGGGGCTGGTGTAGACCGTTTAGGGTTAAAAGAAAAACCAATAACCATCCCTGAAAAGCAAGCTATGGCAGCTGTGGGGCAAGGCATACTTATGCATACGTATGAGAAGTTATTTGGTGAATATGGTCAAACCGTAGCCCAAGTACTCTTGACCAGAGAAAACTCTGTAAAACATAAACAATATATGAATTCACGTAACGCGTTATTGACACTCCTTAAAATGGGCGTTATTCCTGTAATCAATGAAAATGATGCCATAGCGGTAGATGAATTAAAAATTGGTGATAATGATACCCTATCAGCGATGGTAGCAACACTTGTAGATGCGGATATACTGATTATCTTATCAGATATTGAAGGGGTTTATACAGCGAATCCACAAAGCGATCCAACAGCTACATTGATTTTTGAAATTAAAGATATTACACCAGAAATCGAAGCATTGGCTGGTGGGGCTGGTTCAAAACTTGGTACAGGTGGTATGTTTACCAAAATTCAAGCGGCAAAAATTGCGGTGAATTCTGGTGTAACGATGGTAATTGCCTCTGGTAATCGAGATGGAATTGTTCGTGATATTTTAAATGGTAAAGAGCTTGGTACGGTATTTCCTGCGAAAGAATATCATTTAAAAGTTAGAAAAAGTTGGCTTGCTTTTGGTATGCGCATGAATGGAGATATTTTAGTAGATGATGGCTGTGAAAGAGCGATGCTCCAAGAGGGATCTAGTTTACTGGCAGTAGGAATTGTTACGGTAGAAGGAACATTTAATCGTGGCGATACAGTGCGAGTTTTATCTAGTCAGGGGCGTGAGATTGCACGTGGCAGTGTGAATTACAATGCAGAAGAATTACAGAAAATTATAGGTAAAAGCACAAAAGATTTTTTGAAAATTTTAGGAACAAAGTACTATGACGAAGTGATTCATCGTGATAATATGGTATTGATGGTTTAAAAATATCTGAATAGTACTAGGGAGGCATTGTTATGGCATTAAAAGAGCAAATAGAAGAAAAAGCGAAAAGAGCCAGCTTAGCAGCGAAAAAACTTGCGAATCTATCTGTGAATAGTAAAAATTATGCTTTGTTGGTAATGGCGGATGCGCTAGAAGAACATATAGAAAAAATTTTACTAGCCAATGATCAAGATTTAGCAAATGGTGTAGTAAAAAATCTTGGTAAACCCTTATTAGATAGATTGATGCTTGATGAGACTAGAATTAAAGCCATGGCAGAAGGTCTTAGAAAAACAGCGAGTTTACCTGACCCGATTGGTGAAGGTATTGGAACGATTTGTCGCCCTAATGGCCTTGAAATTCAAAAAGTGAGAGTTCCTCTTGGGGTTATTGGGATTATCTATGAAGCTCGTCCTAATGTTACCGTAGATGCGATTGGCTTATGCTTAAAGTCTGGGAATGCGGTACTACTTCGCGGTGGTACTGAAGCAATTAAGTCAAATATGGCAATTGTTGATATATTGACAGCGGCAGCATATGACGCTGGCATTCCTATTGGTTCAATAGATTTTATTGATCATACTGAACGTGAAGCCGTAAATGTGATGCTAAAATTAAATCAATATATAGATGTTATCATTCCTCGCGGTGGTGCAGGACTAATTAAAACTGTAGTAGAAAATAGTACAGTGCCTGTAATTGAGACTGGTACAGGCGTTTGTCATACATACATTGATGAGAGTGCCGATTTAAAAATGGCATGTGAAATTGCATTGAATGCTAAAATTTCTAGACCAGCTGTATGTAATACAATGGAAACGTTATTGGTACATGAAAAGATCGCGGATTCTTTTTTGCCTAATATGATTGCAGTATTAAATGCAGAATCTGTAGAAATTCGTGGCTGCGAAAAAACAAGAGTTTATAATGCAGCGATTATTCAGGCGACTGAAGAAGATTGGTCTACGGAATATGGAGATTTGATTTTATCCGTAAAAGTGGTTGCTACGATTGATGAAGCAATTGAACATATTAATAAGTACAATACCAAACATTCGGAAGCCATTATTACAAAAGATTATGACAATGCGCGTAAGTTTCAAAAAGAGGTAGATGCCGCCGCTGTTTACGTCAACGCTTCAACACGATTTACAGATGGTTTTGAATTTGGATTTGGTGCTGAAATAGGCATTAGTACACAAAAATTACATGCGCGTGGCCCAATGGGGTTAGAGGCGCTAACAAGTACAAAATATTTAATTTGTGGAAATGGTCAAATACGATAAGAGGACAAGGTGAATGAAATGCTCATACTCAGCAGTATGAGCATTTTTGGACAGTGATATTTATGAAGAAACTATGTGGTTATATTCGATCAATCTGTAATTATTATAAAGATGCGAAAGGGCACCATGATATTGTTGATTATACAAAAGCATGTGCGATTATACTAGCAACAATCGTAGTGGTACTTATCATGATAAGATGGATTTGTGAAAAATAAATACAATCAAAGACTATAGGTGTTATTTATGATATAATAGTTTAAAAAATACGCTAGGAGCAGTTTTATGGCAGAAATGAAACAGAAAATTGGTATTATGGGTGGAACATTTGATCCTATTCATATAGGACATCTTGTAACAGCTGAGGCTGTACGTAATGAATATGGGTTAGATAAGGTTTTATTTATCCCAGCGGCCAATCCACCTCATAAGCAGAATCAGAAAGTTACGCCAGCCATTCATCGCTATATTATGACAGCTATGGCGACATATTCTAATCCTTATTTTCATGTCTCATCAATCGAACTGGATCGTCCAGGTCCATCTTATACAATTGATACAATTTATGAATTGATTGATAAATTTGGCCCACAAACGGAAATTTATTTTATTACGGGTGCAGATGCGATTCAGGAAATCCCAACTTGGGATAGAATTGAAGAACTTTTGGGATTGTGTCAGTTTATAGCAGCAACAAGACCTGGTTGTGTGCCTAGTGTAGATAATATTAAAGATTATTTTGGTGAACTGGGTAAGGATCGTATTCATCGATTAAATACACCGGAGCTTGAAATATCATCTACAGATATTCGTGCCCGCATTAAAAAATCTTATTCGATTAAATATATCGTACCAGAAAGTGTTGAGAATTATATTATTAAAGAGGGCTTGTATTTGTAAGTGGCAAATAAAGGCAGGCATATTTTTTATGGATTGGCAAATAATTATATTGCAGGTGCAAAGTCCATAGAAAGAGAGGTGAACGATATGACAAAAACTCTCTATGTCGGCAATCTACCATGGTCAACTACCGATACTGCTTTAAGCGAAGCATTTAGTGAATATGGCAGCGTAGTGTCAAGTAGAATTATTACTGACCGAGAAACTGGTCGTTCAAGAGGTTTTGGTTTCGTTGAAGTTGATGATAGTGATGTAGATACTATAGTGTCTGCAATGAATGGTTCAGACTTTGACGGCCGTCAAATTGTAGTCAATGAAGCGAAAGCTAGACAAGACTAGAGCATAATGTGAAGCCTTCTGTGATATCGTAGTTTTAGAGTAAAGATATGGTATTATTAATCTTTCAAGACTATGACTATTGTTAGAAGGCTTTTTGTTTGCTTTTATTTATTGCAGGATATTAATAACATTTAGCGAATTTTAGCATAAAAGAAGGTGATTTTATATGGAGTATGCAGAGTGCAAGGCAGTTTTATCAACCAAGCTTACCAAAGAGCGTTACAAGCATTCGCTCGGGGTAAGTAGTACTGCTGAACAATTGGCAAAACGGTTTGGTGTTTCTTCGGAAAAAGCAAAATTAGCGGGTTTAATGCATGACTGTGCAAGAGAATTTCCAACGAAGGATTTCGTTGAAATTGCAGAAAGCATGCAGATCCCCGTGGGTGAAATAGAACGTCATGCACCGATTTTATTACATGCCCATATTGGTGCAAAGTTGATTGAGTCTCAGTACCAAATTGATGATGAAGAGGTTCAAGAAGCGATTCGTTTACATACAACAGGTGGAAAAAATATGACCAAGCTAGACAAAATTATTTATTTAGCAGATTTAATTGAACCTAACCGTGAGTTTAGCGAGGTTACCCATTTAAGAGAGCTTGCAGAAAAAAATTTAGACCAAGCATTGTTTGAGGCTTTCAATCAATCCATTCTGCATGTGATCAAAGGAAATCAAGTTGTGCATCCATATACAATCATTGCTCGTAATGAAATGTTGCTAAAGGAATAGGTTTTAATGAGAAATGATAGGGAAATAAAAGATAGTAAGGGGAGTCCAAAGAAAAAGCGTCGGGTTCGTTGGGGAAGAATATTTATTTTCTTCATCATACTGAGTACTATGATTGGAACATTGGCATGGGCATCCTACAGTGCATATGTTGTACTCAAAGATGTTTACACTAGCTATAGTATGATTCTCGATGAATTTCAAAAGAAAAAAGTAGTGCAGAGTAAGTTTCAAAATGAAAAATTTAATAATTACACTAATATATTGTTATTGGGAATCGATGATGGTGATAAGGCTGTAGAAGGTTCTCCTAGGCGCGCTGATAGTGTTATTTTGGTAAGTATTCATCATACCGATGGTAGTATTCATATCTTGTCCATTCCTCGTGATACGCAAGTACGTATTCCGGGGCGGCAGGCGCTAGATACCGTTAAGCAATCGTATTTTTATGGTGGAACGCAACTGGTACTTAGGACGGTGGAGGAATTTTTACAAATACCAATCAATCAGTTTATTGTTGTTGATAGTAAAAGCTTTATTGATATGATGGATACCCTAGGTGGACTAGACCTTTATGTAGAAACCGATATGGATTATGAAGACCCTGAGGCGCAGTTTCAAATTCATTTAAAGAAAGGTTTTCAACATTTAGATGGTAATGCAGCAGATCAATATGTTCGCTATTGTAGTGATGAACTCGGTGATGTTGGTAGGGTACAGCGGCAACAGCGCTTTTTGAAAGCTTTTTTTTCAGAAATGATTCGTACTGATAAGTTGACCAAAATTCCGAATTGCGTTAAGGTTGTTAATAATCAAGTGATGACGAGTTTTGCAATGCTTGATGCAGTACATTTGATGAAAAACTTAAAAAGTTTTAGTCCAGAACTTACTAAGACAGAAATGCTTCCAGGAACTTTGGTGACCGTTTCGGGCGTGAACTATTGGCGACCCGATCAAGGTGCTATGCAACAGGTTTTAGATGAAATGTTTAAAGATGAAACAAATGGTATTCCTACGAATCAAAATAGTCCAACAAAATAATTTTTAGTGATACTGCTTATCATAATGATAACTATAAGAGACTGCTACAAGATTGTAACAGTTTCTATAATAAAATTTAGGAGGAATTATATGTTTAATACAACAGAAGAAATGAGTAAAGCAATTGCAGAGGCTGCAAGCAATAAAAAGGCAAGAGATATTGTTATTTTAGATATGACAAAATTAACGATGGCAACAGATTATTTTATTATTTGTAGTGCAACATCGACTACACAAGTCAAGGGGATTGCTGATAATATTGAAGATGAATTAGCGGAAAAAGGGGTATTCTTTACTCATAAAGAAGGCTATCGTGAAGGTAACTGGATTTTGCTTGATTATGGTGATTGTGTAGCGCATATATTCATTGATGAGGATAGACATTTCTATAATTTAGAACGCTTATGGGCGGATGCACCAATAACGCATTATGAGGATTAGGATTTACTATGGAAAATAATGAAATGATAAAATTGAAACCAAGCACTGTTGAAACGTTAAAAGTTGTTAGATCCAGTGAAATGGGTGCATTTTTAGATGCGATGACAGGAAATACTTCTGATGATATCTTACTTCATAAAACGCAGCAAACTAGTAGCGTAGAAATTGGCGATGAAGTAGAAGTATTTCTATACCTAGACCCGAAAGGTCGTTTAACGGCAAGCATGCGAACTCCGAAAATGAAAGAAGGCCAAATTGCTAGAGTTAAAATTATCAATGTTAGCAAAGATGGTGCTTTTGTTGATGTAGGGGCAGAACGTGGTATTTTTATGCCATATGCTGGAATGCGTGGTAAATTGCAAATTGGTGAAGTCGTATGGGCGAAATTATATAGTGATAAATCGGGTAGACTCGCAGTGACAATGGAGGTCGAAGATGAACTTCGTCGTGCATCTAAACCAGCAGAAGTAAATATTGGTGATATGGTACATGGGACTGTTTACAACTATACCGATCAGGGGGCCTTCATATTTACGGATGAGCGCAATATTGCTTTTATGGATAATTGTGAAATTCCTGTAAGACCTAAGGTTGGACAGGAAATAACAGCGCGTGTTACCTTTCTACGCGAAGATGGTCGGATTAACGTATCTATGCGACCAATCAAAGAAAAAGCAATTTCAGTGGATGCTGAGAATATTTTGAATTTGTTAAATGACCGTGATGGTAAAATGCCATATAGTGATACAACTTCACCAGAAGTAATAAAAGAAAAATTTAATATTAGTAAAGCGGCCTTTAAACGAGCGATCGGGTCATTGATTAAAAGTGGCAAAATCGAGCAACGCGATGGCTGGACCTATTTAAAAGATGAACAATAATTTATTGCTAATATGTGTTAGTTGATGCAGGAATTTATCGAAAGCATAGCGAACATTACACTATAATTGATAATTGGTAATTAATGAATTTTTTTATAATTTAATAAATAGTTAAATTTGCAATTAAAGTGGGGGAAAATATATGAGTGATAATAATGCTGTAGATAAAAAAGGTATATTGTTAGAAACGGGTACCAATGAGTTTGAAATTGTAGAATTTAATATTGGTGCAGTTAATTATGGTATTAATGTTGCAAAAGTTCGTGAAGTTATCACTAGGGTGCCTGTAACGAAGATGCCACAAGTACATCCATATGTAGATGGTTTATTTACATTACGTGGTCGTGTAATGCCACTGGTTAATTTACCACGTTGTTTAAAAGAAGGTGGCGAGCAAGAACCTAAAAACATTATTGTAACCGAAATTAACGGCTACAATATGGGGTTTTTAGTTGACAATGTATCGCGAATTCACCGTATTTCTTGGACTGATATGGAACCAGCACCAAATGTCGGCGATAATGCAATGGTAGTTGGTGTTATTAAAATGACCGATAAAATTGTTTTGTTATTAGATTTTGAAAAAATTATTGCGGAAATTAACCCTGAAGTCAATGTCAAACTTTCAACCTTTGAAGAAGCAAAGGATGATGTGAAACTTCAACGTGAGCATCAGCAAATCATTGTAGCCGAAGATTCACCAATGCTTCGTGAATTATTGGTTGGTACATTGCATTCTGCTGGCTATACTTTAGTTAAAGATTTTAGTAACGGTAAATTAGCTTGGGAAGCCTTAGCCGCTATTGCTGAAAATGACAAGCCATTAAAAGATGAGGTTAATATTGTAATCTCTGATATTGAGATGCCACAAATGGACGGGCATCATTTGTTAACGTTAATTCGTGCTGATAAAAAATTGCGCGAATTGCCAGTGGTATTCTTCTCTTCCTTAATCAATGAAGAAACACGTCGTAAAGGTGATACGATTGGAGCCAATGGTCAAATTTCTAAACCAGAAATTGGTCAGTTAATTACCTTGATTGATAAATTAATTTTTGGTGTAGAAAAAGCTGAAGCAATCTAAAAATTTTTCATCTATAAGAGGCAAGCAGTTAACTAGGTATTAACTGCTTGCTTTTTTATATATATAAATAAATTCTGAGCATTTGTTTATACTACCTTATTAGGAGGTGGAATGAATGCATAATCAAGATATAAAATGCATGCTTGAAACCACATTAGAAGATAAGCAAGAGCATGTGAGAGACTATCAGGAATTTGCTGATAAAATTTATAATAGTGAGAGTGAAATCGCTAAGATGTTTAAACATTTTGCTGAGGGAGAAGCTCTTCATGCAGTAAAATTAAAAGAGGCGTTAGACAAATTGGTTTAAATAAGAAAGAGAACAATTTTCTAAATTGTTCTCTTTCTTATTTTTGGACAATAAAAAAACTCACATAAAATGTGAGTTTAAATAACGAATGGTGGCGGCGCAGAGATTCGAACTCCGGACACTGCGGGTATGAACCGCATGCTCTAGCCAACTGAGCTACGCCGCCGAAATGGTGGATGGGGTTGGATTCGAACCAACGAAGGCGGAGCCGGCAGATTTACAGTCTGCTCCCTTTAGCCACTCGGGAACCCATCCATATGAATCAGTTAAATGGAGCTGGCGAGAGGACTTGAACCCCCAACCTACTGATTACAAGTCAGTTGCTCTACCAATTGAGCTACACCAGCACGCCTTAACGACAATATTTATTATAGGGTAATATGTAAAATGAGTCAATAGGTTTTTTGAAAAAAATAGCGATTTATAAATTAATTTTATATTATTTTATATTTATCAGAATTTATTGTATTTTACAGGCGAGAACAAAAGGATAATACTTGATGTGTGACGAATTTAAAAATAGCGATAAAAGTCAAATAGTTAAAGAATATTTTAGTAGAAAGTGATAAAAAAATGGCGCAAAAAAATATTTGTGAAATATTATTTAAAGATAGTGTAATTATACCCTCAGTTAGAAATGTGGATGATTTTAAATTTGCTTTGGCACATACGAAATCTGCGAGTATCATATTATTATTTGGTGATATTATTGTATTACCCTCCATCATTCAAGAAGCTAAAAAATATAATAAACGTGTTTTGGTGCATTTGGACTTGATTGGTGGGATTGGTAAAGATCGTTCTGGGATTCGATATCTTGCTAGGTTGGGTGTTAATAGTGCCATTACAACAAAACCCCAATTGGTTAAGTTTGCTCGTGAAGAAGGGATGATCGTCATCCAAAGATTATTTGTGATGGACTCAGAAGCTTTAAAATCTGGGATTAACTTACTTAAAAGCTGCAATCCAGATGCAGTTGAGGTAATGCCAGCTTCTATTCCTAAAATAATTATTGATCAATTGGTAAAAGAAATAGGGTTACCTGTGCTTGCTGGTGGTTTGATGCATACGCTGGAAGACATAGAAACTGCCTTGAAAAATGGTGCGCAGGCAGTTAGTACCAGCAAGAAAGAGTTATGGGAATAAGCTAAAGCGTGTCGAGTGAGAAATGATGAAAATTTCGTAGACTGAAAATAAGTATACAAAAACAAAGAAGCTATTGTAAAAATAAAATACAATAGCTTCTTTGTTTAATTTATGAATTTTTTAATTTATTTTTTTTAGTAACAGGGATAGGCGATTGTTTCTCTTTGTAGCCGCAGTAGATAAAACATGCTAGCCCGATAAAGAATACGAGTAAGCTCGTCATTTGTGCTGATTTTAGAGATAATCCTAAGACTTGGTTGGTGTAATCACCACGTAAATATTCTAAAAAGAAACGGGCGACGGAGTATAACATGGTATAGAGAATAAAAGCCTGCCCTTTTGCGTGAGAAGTTGTGCGGAAGATAAGAAGAATAGCAAATATAACGATATCAAGCTGTCCTTCCCAAATTTCTGCTGGCCACAAGGGTTGTCCACCATAGGTTTGATAGGCAAGCGTTGTTACTGGATAGATAATGCCATAAGCGGTTCCCGTTGGTGCTCCAAAAGCATCACCATTTAGCAGATTGGCAATGCGCCCAATCGCTTGTCCTAAGATAATTGCTGGAGCTATGATATCTGCCAATGCCCAAGTGTCAATATTGTGGCGTTTGGTGTAAATGATACCGACAATTGCCCCGAGAACGATGCCACCTTGAATGGCCATACCGCCTTGCCAGACATTAAATACTTCAGTAATGTGATGCTGATAATAACCCCAGTCGAAAAAAAACACATCCCATAATCTTGCCCCGATGATACCACCCAGACCGCAATAGATGCCCATATCAACGATATGATCCTGCCATCTACCATCTTGTTTTGCCAAGAAATATGCTACGCCAGTCGCGAGGATAATGCTCATGCTAAGTACTAGCCCATAGGCACGAATGGGAAAGTCGCCGATGA
>Ga0316600_10001132_pt1 | contig 12266 bp, 9 predicted proteins | sample OWC_soil_day5_CT_FD_207652 | JGI IMG/M metagenome (GOLD analysis project Ga0316600, IMG submission 207652) | Wetland soil microbial communities from Old Woman Creek delta, Ohio, United States - OWC_soil_day5_CT | ecosystem: Environmental > Terrestrial > Soil > Wetlands | place: USA: Ohio... | reverse complement strand
CGATATTTTTGCAAATCATTTTTATAAGTGATATTTTTTATTTCTCTTCACAAATATACATTTTGATATATGTTGTAAAAAAAATACGCCTGCACATAAAAGTACAAGCGTATTAAACAGCTACATTATTAAAAACATACTGTTCAACCTACTAGATAAAAAAAATATATAATACTCGCTTTCAATTGAGATAATCGTCAAGCATTAATTAGCACCATATTTACTAAAAAACATATATTTTCGTAAAATATAGCTCGCAAATCAAGCGGACATTTCTTCTAAAAACCGCATCCATTTATCTTGTGATAAGCTTGATAAAATAATAAGTTTATCATTGTTTTTATCAAAATGAATAAAGGGTTCGTGTGGCTGTGTATTGAAATAAGTTATTAGAATCTGTTCTAAAACAGCCTTCGCCTCTACAACAAACATTCTTTCAACAAAAAGAGCATCGTCTATATTACTATTGACAAACTCTCTTAGAAAAGGCGTTAATAATCCCGAAATCATGATCGCTAGAAATTGGTCATCCAAAATAGCAACTGTAATTTGCTCTGGTCCATACTTATTCTGTTTACGAAAAAAAGCAGAAATATGTGTCATCAATTCTTGTTCTAATAAGCTCTGATTTGAATTAAAATTCTTAAAAATCGGCTTCTCAAAAAAATTAATAAAAAAACTATAAATCATATTCTTATGATAAAGCGGTGGAAAAGCATAGAAGTAATTAATATTACAACAATAATCTTGAACTTTACGTGGTATAGTTACCTTCTTTATCAAATCAACTATTAAAGGATAGTACTCATCATAAATATGTTTTTTTCCATATTCAAAAACAGCTTGACATTCCCAGTCTAATAAAACATTAGATACAAAACCTATCTCAACATTTTTCCGCAACGCAATAAATTGATTGGTGGCAAAATTAGGGAATTCAAAAGTATAGCATATTTCATTTATAAGGATTTTATGATAATCTTTTAAGTTTTTCAGTGTTTCTTCATAAGATAATTGACTTATTATGTGACTTCTCATAGTTCACCCAACTTAATAATCATCCTAATATGAATTAATATTTTTGTAAATAATGATATATGTTTACTTTTGGTTATTTCGCTAACATATATAAAAATCCTCTATTTTTTAATCTAAAAAAACTTTTCGAACACTATTGTCTGCATATTCAGCAATCCTGTCAACGCCATTAGATGAATATTTCTGTATGGCGGACAGGAGTTCCAATTTCTGATCCGCGACCTTGCAAATCCCACCTTCTCCAAATATAAAGAGTCAGAGAACCGTCACCTGACTCATAGATTATTTAATAACGGCTTATCAACAAATCGAATTGCCGCTGCCGCTAATACTGAGGTGGGGTCAAGTGCTGGTCGGTCAATATGAAACTGTTCAAATGCAACTGGAAGTTCTGTACAGCCTAACACCAATATTTCTGCCCCTTTCTCAAAAAGCTCATCGACTGTTCCATAAAACTCATCAAGGTTGATATTCCTATTTGATGCCTTTATCCCATTATAGATAACATCCATTACACTCATCTGTTTCAGTGGCGGAGGAATAACCAAATCTATTCCCGCACCCTCTAAGGCCGTATGATACACTCTTGACTCAATGGTTCCGTCAGTTGCCAGCAGCCCAATTCTTCTTATGTTTCTTTTTTTGATTTCTAGAACCGTTTCTTTCAACATATTTAAAAGCGGAATATCGAAGAAAGGCGTAATTTTATCATAAAAATAATGCGCCGTATTGCACGGCATAACTAATACATCTGCCCCCATGGACTGCAGTCTAACGCCGCTTCTCACCATTTCAGGAATGGGGTTCTCTCCTCCTCCTAATATGGCTTTCGTCCTGTCTGGAATATTGGTATTACAATCTATACAAATATGGATATGTTCTTGGTCTGACTTTGCGTCCGTCATATTTATAATCTTTTTAAACAAATCACATGTAGCTAACGATCCCATGCCGCCAATAATTCCGATTGACTTTTTCATTTTCTCTTCCCCCTGTTTATAACAACGACTTATTTCTTATTTGATTTTATTATAAAATTCAAATACAATAGAATCAAATACATATATCAGTATAAATAATATAACCATTTGGTTATATTATGGAGGCGTCATGTTTAAAGGAAAAGAATATATTTATGAAGTATACAAAGAAAAAAGCTTTTCAAAAGCAGCACAAAACCTCTATATCAGCCAACCAGCTTTAAGCGCTGCAATCAAAAAAATTGAAAGACGCCTTGACTGTTGTATATTTGACCGAAGCAGTAATCCTGTTCAATTGACAGAGGCCGGCACAGAATATGTAAAATCCATAGAAAAAATTATGGATATTGAAAATCGTTTTGAAAACTATCTTAGCAATTTAAACCAACTGAAAACAGGATGCCTTTCTATTGGCGCAAGCAATGTTTTTGCTTCATTTATACTTCCAGCAATAATCACAAATTTCACTAATAAATATCCTTCCATCAAAGTAAATCTAGTTGAAGCTAATAGTTCCCATTTAGAAGATCAGCTATTTTCAGGCACACTTGATTTTGTAATTGATAATTACCCCCTAAATGAATTAATCTATGAAAAACATTTATTCTGCCGCGAATGTCTTATTCTTACCGTCCCTCAAAAATTTTCCTCAAATAGCCTCGCCCAAGAATATCAGTTATCAATAGACGACATCCGCCACGGAATACACTTAAAGCCAGCAACAAAGCCCGTGCCTTTGTCGTTATTTGCCCATGATCCATTCATTTTTTTAAGGGCTGGAAACGATACGCGAATGCGTGCAGATAAGATTTTTCAAGAAAATAGCATAACACCCAAAATTATTTTAGAATTAGATCAGCTGGCTACAGCTTATAATATTGCCTGTTACGGCATGGGAATTACCATCATTAGCGATACCTTAGCCCAAAAAGCAAGCTATGATTCCAATATGCTATATTACAAAATAAATAGTACTCATACATTCCGCAACGTATTTTTCTACAATAAACAAAATAAATATATCACCAAAGCCATGGACGAATTTATAAAAATAGCACAAAAAACAGATGGCAAACAATAAATAAAGCTCTAGTTTTCCAATTCCTTGTATCTTTGTTTGGAAACGAAGTGCTCCAAAACCCTGCCTAATTGTCTAAATAAAACGCCTTCAGCCCTTTTATTTTCTGGGTTGAGGGCGTTTTTGTCATTAGAGATGGTACGGTTCTGCGTGTCGGGTCAAACGGTGCAGTTTTTGCACTCGCCCTCATTGCTCTCAATCTACAGAAAGACATTAGATTTGACTTTTCCATTACTAACCTATCACTTAAGGCATACTTCTTATTTATATAAAAACTTACTAACTTGCTCTCCGTTGATTATATCTCCTCTTCTTGAATATCAATATCTTCCTCATAAATATTGACTCGATTTCGCCCTTCCCCTTTGGCCCGATATAATGCTTGATCTGCCATTGATAATTCCCGTACTGAAGCACGTGTTAATACTTTTATTTCTTTTAATACACTATTTCGTAGCTTCTTATCTTTGCATTTCTTGAAACTTTCTAGATTCAACATATATTTTTCTAATATAATAATAATTTGTTTTTTTAATCCTAAATGACTTAATGCTTCTTCTATTTCTTGGACCTTATTCTCTATATACTCAATAAACTTTTCTTCTGATTTATCATTTGTATAATTTTTAAATAATTCTTTTGCTATATCTTCTATATCGGAAAACATAGAGAGTAAAAAACTTCTTTCAATTAAATTGAATTTATCTTTATTTGCGCTTAGATATTGAGCATAACTACTCCATTTATAGTCTTCCACTCTTTTAACCATTCCAGCTTTTAATGGATTTTTGTGTATGTATCTTGCTACTGACAATAGATATGCATCTTCCTCTACCACCTCACTACGATATCTATCCTGAAATAGGTGTCCTATTCTTTTGTATTTTTTATTAAAATAATAAACATAGCTTACACATATTCGTTTCATTGTTCTTGATATCTCATCTTTTGTATCGCATAGCAATAGGTGCACATGATTATCCATTAAGCAGTAGGCATATATCTCATAATTCCCAGTCTCTTTCATTTTTTCTAATGTATCTAGAAATCGTGTTTTATCTTCATCATCAATAAATATATTTTTTCGCTCATTACCCCTTAAAACAATATGTTAAACACCACTTGCACTGTATTTTCTTGCTACTCTAGACATTTTAATCACCTGATCTTTTTATATCATTATGCCCAAAAAGCAGAAGAATGCGACAGAAATAAACCGTCCATCATTGCACTCTAGAAGAATATTTACGGCGTCTATCATCGTATGCTAGTCGGCTTTATGAGCAAAAAGGGGATATGGACCGCCTTTGGCTGTATGTCATACGATGGACTCGTTACCTATGAGGCGGATTATCAGCAATGGTTTCACATGCACACGGCAATCGTGCAAAATTTGCTAAAGAGTCTGTTTTTGGGGGTTAATCATGTAATATCTTGACAATATTTTTCCCATATTTTCTCTTCTAGCAAAGGTTTGCCGATGAAATAACCTTGCATTCTATCACACTTCAAGTCCTGTAAGAATGACATTTGTTCTATGGTCTCAACCCCCTCTGCGACAACATCAAATCCCATTTCATGTGCCAATTGAATGACCGTTCCTACAATGGCTGCATAATTGCTTTTCTCCAGCAAAGCATCCACAAAGGATTTGTCAATTTTAATAGTATTTACCGGTAATTCGCTGAGATAGGTCAAACTACTATAACCTGTTCCAAAATCATCCAAAGAAATCCTGATTCCCTGTTTCTTTAAATTACAGATTTTATCAGTAACCTTTTGGAAATTTTCGATCAGCACAGTCTCAACAATTTCCAAAATTAAGCATTTCTTAGAGAAATCAGTTTCCTCTAAAATACTTGCAACTTTATAGGTAAAATCATCCTGCAGCCATTCTTTAACCGACACGTTAACAGACATATGTACATTCGTTAAGCCCACATCATGCAGCCTTTTGCCAAATAAACAAGCTGTCTGCAAAACCCACTCACCAATTTCCACAATTAAATTACTTTCTTCGGCAACAGGAATAAACTGTGCGGGAGAAATCAAACCATAGTCCGGGCTTTGCCAGCGAATTAAAGCCTCAAAAGCAACCAACTGTTCATCCGCATTTACAATCGGTTGATAATATAAAACAAATTCACCATTTTTCAAAGCCTTACGCAAACCAGCTTCTAATCGCATTTTATGAATAATATCTGTTTCCATATCAGCTGCAAAGAATTCATAGCGATGTTTTCCTTGCTTTTTGGCGCACTGCATAGCAATATCGGCATTTTTCAATAAGGATTTTGTATCATACCCATCATCAGGATATAATGCAATACCGATACTGAGCGTCACTGCGAAAGGATCATGGGTGGAAATGCATATCTCACTCACCGCTTGAATCAATTTCTGCGCAAATTCGCTTATGGTCTGACGATCAGTTTCGCCGGAAAGGATAATTATAAACTCATCTCCTCCAAGCCGCGCCACAAATTGGCCCTGAGCAACCTTCGTTAAAGCTTTTGCTGTTCGCAGCAGAAACTGATCGCCTACAGCATGCCCCATAGAATCATTGATCATCTTAAAATTATCTAAATCAATAAATAGTAAAGCACCTGACCTACGGTTATCTTGTACGTCTAATTCTGCCGACAGTTTTTCTAAAAATGACAGACGATTAGCCAATCCTGTCAAAATATCGTGGTAAGCCAAATGGTGTATTTTCAGACTTTGCATTTTCTTCTGTGTTATATCCGTCATAGAGCCAGCCATGCGAATAGGTTTACCATCTGCATCAAATAATGCCTTACCACGGCCAAGCACCCATAATGTCTCATTTTCTTGGGCTATAATTCGATATTCGCAAATGTATGCAAGTGTCTTTCCCGCCAAATGTTCTTCCAAATTTCGCCGTCTTTTCTCCAAATCGTCAGGATGTATTTTATTTACAACGCGGGGATCGAAAATATCACAGTCCGTAAACATATGTGATAAATGAAGATTATCTGCCCATTGCCCTAATAAAGCGACTGTTCTTCCTTTTATATTCCAATCCCATATTGCATCTTGCGAACCCGCAGTCACTAAACGATATCGTTCCTCACTTTGAACCAATTCTTGTGTTTTTATATTAAGCTGTTCAAGCTGTTCACGCAGTTCAGCTTCCGTCGCAGCCAATTGCCCATAAGTGTCTATCAACTCCTCATTACTGGACTGCAGCTCCCATTCAGCCTGCTGACGGTTTTTCTGCATAAAGTCGATGGCTTTGGCTACTCCACCAATTTCATCATGGCTGGCAAGTAACTTATCCGGCAAACGTTCTGAAAAATCTCCGCTGGCCATATGGTTGAGGTGCTTGACTAATTCATCCATACGCCGAGTCAGTTGATAGGAAACTGCCGGAATAAGAGACAAGATCATAATAATTAGAACAATCGTACCAACTACTAAAGGAATACCGACTTTTTTCGCCCTGCCAGCAATTTCATCTACAGATACCACCGTAACTAAAGTCCAATTTTTCATGCTCGAAGTCTGTATATTGACCACGCACTTTTGCCCTTCAATCATAGTTTTAAAATATGTATTTGAGCCTTCCAGAAGGCGTTGGTACTCAGGAAAATTCCAACTGATCATACTGTCTTTTGAGATTAATACCCCGCTACTCGCCAATTGGGCAATGTTATGCCCTAAAAATTCTCGATTGGGATGAGCCATAATTGTTCCATCCTTAGCCAGCATAAAAACATATCCCGTTTCACCTATTTTTATTTCCGAAAATTTTCTAGTAAATTGATCCAAGCTTACATCAATACCCAGTACACCGATCGCTGTACCTTCAAAATTTCGTACAAAATGAGATGCGGTCACGGTAAATTTACTGCCGTCGTAGGTCTTATATGGTTCAGATAAAAAAGTTTCTTCCTGATTCTCTATCGCCGGTGTATACCAAGGACGCTTACGCGGATCCAATCCCTTTTGCGCAGCCCTTCGAGGCCATCCGATAAATCCACCTTTTTCTGTTCCCAGATAGGCATAAGCGGTATCCGGATGTTGCTGTCCATATCGTTCAAGCTCCTGGTAAATTTTCTCGTGTACACTGTCATTACTCAGAGATACAAATTCTTGTTGTGTATTATAAAATGTATCCACAGTATCCACCATTTCAACAAGCGGATTTATAGCCAAATACTGACAGTCTTCTTTTATACTATTCAGCATAGTAACAATCGCACGATCCATTTGGATCATTTCTTTACTAGTACCCTCTCTTATTTCCTTTTCCAGAGCTTTTCCCATATCCTGATAGACAAAAAAAGCCATCAGTATTAAGGGGATCGTAGTAACGATAATAAATGCAATGATTATTTTATTGCGCATAGAATTGAACATACTAGTATCACCCTTTCGGCATACAAATCAAAAAAAGCCAGACCTATGCCCAGGTCCAGCCTCATTGCTAGTTTATCAAAATGCACCCGGCAATGCTTACTTATAAAATAATCACGCTTGCATCTGCCGTCTGCTATATTTTACTAATAAATATTCTTAAGTAAGATTATAGTATTTTTTGAGAGATTCGTCCATAAAAACATCACACAATCTCAGGGCATGTTCATGAAAAAAATCCACACATTTTTCACGATTTTCGTAAGAAAAAACACAAAGGATAGTTAATTAAATTGAAAAAATCATAAATTATAAATCTTGATTAAGAACTAAATTCGAAATTGCTATAGGGGTGTCACGGGGACGAGGGGTGTCACGGGGACGGGACTGAATCGTCACCTTAAATTTAACACTTGGCGACTATTCCCCGTGATATCCCTGTCGCTCTCTCAATTTGACGAATAGATAACCCTTCTTTTTCTCTCAGCTGCTTTAGTATTGCATCCCTATCCATCTTAGGCCATGATCCGATTACATGTGGTTCTATACCTTTCGTAGATTGCATGATTTTTTTGCGAATTTCTGCTTCACTAATATTCGTTTTATCAGGTATATCAAAATTTCCTTCTTCTAAGATCTGGTGAAAACTTTTCCATTGATCTTTACCTATAATTTCTAAAGCCATTTTGGTATCTATTAGATTTCCACCATATAGGTATTCTAAATAGCTGCTATACTGATAGACTTCGAGATTTTCTGCCAATCCTGCTTTGACCGGATTTTGGTGAATATATCTTATTAGTGGCACAAAGTATTTATCTACTTCTACCGTTGTACTCTTATAGCGATTAGAAATCAGTGCACCACTTCGGTAATATTTCTGGTTAAAATACATTACATATTTAATCAATAACCTTCGCATAATCTGAGATATGTCTCCAGGGTGATTTTCCCTCATCAGTAAATGTACATGATTACTCATCAAGCAATAAGCATGTATTTCAAATAACATCTCATCCTTTAGCTTCTGAAGACTCTGAAGGAACTCTTTATAATCCCTATCTTCTTCAAATAAATGCTGGTGATTAATCCCCCGAAACATCACATGATAAAATCCTGAACTACTAAGTTTTCTTGCCTGCCTACCCATATCTATCACCTCTAATATGAGTATGGCAGGTTTATCTAATTATTATTTATTAAGTTGTCAAAAAAGTACCGTCCCCACTGCCCCCCTATTAGGAGATGCTCTCTAGAAAATATATAGTTAAAAATTATGATTAATAAAGGTTTTAGAAATCGCATGCACTGCAGCGATATTTGCTCCCATAGCATCCCCAATTAAATCCAAATCCGTATCTAGCAAGCTAGGTTGGTTAACTGGTATTGGATGTGAAAAGGTATCAGAAAGAAATTCTAGAATTTCATAGAATGCCCCAAGACTAACTCCTAGAGATACAACCAATATAAATTTAAATAATGGATTAACAGGGTGTGTAAGTAATTGTACAACTAAAACATATGCGAATAGGGAAAATGAGTAGGTTCCAAATACATGCAGTAGTTTATCAAATATTGAGGATTTTGTATAAAGATCTAAATAGCAGCCAAAAAAACTATCAGATAAAAGGGTAATGATTACCATGATTCTAATGTAGGTATTCATATAGAATCCATATCTAGCCTCCAAAAACGTATATACGGCCCAAAGGCAGGCTGTTGCTATAACGCTTTGTGCATAACTATGTTGGCCTTGTCCAAATAACTTCAACATGAGTATAATTTGCAGTGCTAGAAAAAACACAGTGATTTTAAGTAATGTTGATTTATTCTGATTCATAGCATTCTCCTACTGTGTTTAGGATTAGGAACTTCGTATATTACCATTCCTATCTATGCATGTTATTATATCCGGTAACTATAATTTATTTTATATGGTCGCCACTTGATGTTATGAAAAGCCTATTTTTAGTGCTACAAGGGACGGTTCTGTCTTGTCGCATTCATAGTGGTTGAACATGATCTGCTACCGTTAGTGAATCGAAAGAAAAATTAAATTTTTACAAGTGATGACTTAGTCATCTTGAGACTGCTTAGTACCGTGATGTTATATAGGAAAGTAAAAGAGATATTTGATTGCCTGCAGGGAAATAATACACCAATGGTCGGTATTGGCTTGCACGGGAAATTTCACCATACTGTATCTTACAAGGACAGGTTGACACTGCTGATAAACCAATTTGCGGGATTGAAACCATACACATGAATAGAAAAGGGCAGGTTGGAGCAATTCAATCTGTCCTTTCTGAGGTTGAGTTTTTTAATAAACTTGTGGGTGTGGTTTCTTAAGAAATTTTCAGGCTGGTGATAATTTTTCAATTATTGTAATTTTGTTGAGTAGTTGCACCACAACCTCGCACAGCGTATAAAACAATAATCATACACGACAAATAACATATGCCGCAATCCAAAATGATTAGTCGTCTTTAGTGTACTTTTCATCGTCAAGTGGTTTCATTGCAGGTTGAGCAGTCATATTTATAGACGATTCTATTGAGTAGCTATTGCGACGACTATTCTCCATTCCCATTACGCCTAATACTACTGCCCGTGCTATAACTGCTAAACTAAAATTCACAACAAAAAAACCAAAGTAACTCCAATTCTCAAGAGATACTACCTTTAATGCAGATAAAGCAGGAAAATATCCAAAGGCAATGATTCCTGCAAGTACAACATTCCATATGATAAATAATTTCCAAGTAGGACTATACTGATAAACAAGCATGTAATATAGCGGAATAATAGTTAAGTCATAAACAAAAGGACTTGGAATTGTTGGAACAACTCTTGACTTATAAGACCATAAATTGAAATTTGAGCCAACTATGCTAATCACTACTGATGAAACAGCGATTAGCGACCCAAACAGAAGAATTTGAGTGAATCTCCGTTTATCTAGCAATGAAAAACAAAGTATGTACGAAAATATTATGAGTGCCACAAAACCCCACCATTTAGTAGAAAATACATCTTCCGCTAACCACTTCGCTAGTACATAGTCGTGCATTGTCATCTTTGCCTGACGAATCATCTCGGAAGTAACCATTTATTTACCCCATTTCTAAACTCAGTCTCGGTATTAGTCTCTTTCGAGATAGTATGTATTATTGGAAGATTAAAAATACATGCGAAAATCTCCCCGAAATTTTCCGGGGGGATTTTCTATGTATTGGTATGCTATTTGACATGCGATTTCAAGTGCCGTTTACGCATTTTTTACCTCAAAACGGAACCCGTTACATTTGTGGCTAAGGCTTTATTAAACCACATATATAATTCTACTAATACAGTAAAGCATACTTAAAATAAGTCAATTAGTATAAACGATCTTTGCCATTACTCGTTGTACAGCTGCTCATTATATCTGGAAATTTCGCAAATTTTTTTAAAAATTTCCAGGAGTGACACTTGAAAGGACACAGGGACAGGTTACTCTGTCCCTATAATCTAGCAATTACACTTTTTGATATTCCAATTATCCTAGCTAATTGCCTTACCGTAATATTTTCCTCAACCTTTATACTTCTTATTACATCGTCACGTTCCCGCTTATTCATTTGCTGTAATTGGCAACTATTTTCAATACCCAGTTCTTTCAAGCACACCATAACTTCTTCATCACTTTTACCTCTTGTTGCCTGGTAATCTAAACATTCATCCCTGTTTTTCTCATTAGTATAGACCTTAAATAAACTTACGGCCTTTCCCCTAATATTCAAAAAAATATCCAACGCAAAATCTATATCAGATAAACCAGGCTTCCCATCATATTCCTGATAGCTACTCCATAAATAATTGCTCACATTCTGCACGATTCCTACTTTTACTGGATTTTGGAAGATATAGCGCAAAACTGTGAGAAAGTACTCCTCAGACTCTACTGTTTCACTTTTAAAACGCTCCTGAAACAACTGTCTGCATCTCTCATATTTTTCATTATACCAATGTACGTAACTAGCACTAATTCGCTTTACCAATTGAGAAATGGTATAATCTCTTTCTTTTATTAAAAAATGAATATGGTTGTCCATCAGACAATAGCCATACAGCAAGTGATAAACTGGACCCATATATTCTCAATCTCTAGTTCTTGCACCGAGTATTAAATAAAAAACCATTTGAAGCTGTTTTCTAGCCTCAAAGTTTTTTTCCATGGTGGAAGTGCACAATTTATTCCCTGGAACACAAAAAAACCACCCACTCCCCTTCAAACTCAGGTAATTAGCGGTCTCACAGTCTTTTAAAAAATCCGGATTTAGATGGTGGAGGCGAACCGTGATCTTGCAAATCCACCCTTTTTTCTGTTGTTTTTAAGAGGTTTAGGATGTCTGTATGATTTGTAATAGCGAATTAGCCGTTTGATTTATTACAGATGATAACCTTATGCATATCATCTGTAACGGTGCAGAATTAGAGCATTGTCTATCCCCCTCATTGCCCTCGAAGCTTTGAAACTCTATCCTGCAATCTCACATATACCACTGCCAATAGATATGGTAGAGCGCATCATACTTAAAGAAGGTAACGTTTCTGTATATCAAATATAATGGCAAACTATTTGTTTCGACAATTATTGCTGCCTAATATAACTGAAAAAAGTTGAGGCCACTCAATTGGGCCGCACCTGGTACCCCTATTTATCGCTGTATTAAAAAAACAAAATGGCCTAATCAACCTAGAGAGTTAAATGGCTAGTAGCACCTAGCTCCTATTTCCAGACCCACTTT
>Ga0316600_10001131_pt1 | contig 12266 bp, 8 predicted proteins | sample OWC_soil_day5_CT_FD_207652 | JGI IMG/M metagenome (GOLD analysis project Ga0316600, IMG submission 207652) | Wetland soil microbial communities from Old Woman Creek delta, Ohio, United States - OWC_soil_day5_CT | ecosystem: Environmental > Terrestrial > Soil > Wetlands | place: USA: Ohio... | reverse complement strand
GGCTTCACGCTGGCGCAGTTCTCTTCGCAGTTCCTCAACGAGTACTGGCTCGAGTTCGAGCTGACGTCGGTCCTGCTGGTCGCGGCGATCGTCGCGGCGATCGCGGTCATCCAGGTCAGCCGGAGACATCATGGATAAGGTGCAGATGCTGATCGGCCTGTCGATCGCGCTGTTCGCGATCGGGCTCACTGGCGTGATCATCCGGCGCAACGTGCTGGTGATGCTGATGTGCATGGAACTGATGCTCAATGGCGTCATCCTGAGCCTGGTCACCTTCGCCTACCAGCTCGGCTCCGCGGTCGGTGCGGTACTCGTGTTCCTGATCTTCGTCGTGGCGACGGCGGAGATTGCGATCGCGATCCCGATCGTCCTGCTGCTGGTGCGCCACAAGCGGACGCTCGACCTCGACGCCTACGCCGACCTCAAGGGATGAGGGGAAACGGCTCATGACCACGAACCTGCTGCTACCCATCGTCCTGCTGCCGCTGCTCGGGTTCCTGATCAACGGCCTCGCCGGCAATCGCACCGGCAAGGGCTTCGTCAGCCTCGTGGCCTGCGGTCTGCCGATCCTGGCTTTCATCATTGCGATCAACGCGACGATGCAGCTGATGGCCACCGGCGGACCACTGGTGCAGACCGTGTTCACCTGGGCACAGTTTGCCGACCGCCCGTTCGAGATCGCGTTCTACTTCGACCGGCTGACCGCGGTGATGACGCTGATCGTCACCGGCGTGGGCTCGCTGATCCACGTCTACTCGACCGGCTACATGCACGACGACAAGAGCTACGCGCGCTATTTCGCGTACCTCAACCTGTTCCTGTTCTTCATGCTGATGCTGGTGCTGGGTCGCTCGCTGCTGGTGCTGTTCGTCGGCTGGGAAGGCGTCGGGCTTGCGTCCTACCTGCTGATCGGCTTCTGGTTCGAGGACCCGGAGAAGGCTGCCGCCGGCAAGAAGGCGTTCATCACCAACCGCGTTGGCGACGCCGGCTTCCTGATTGGCATGTTCCTGCTCTATCGCGCGCTCGGCACGCTGCAGATGGACCAGATCAATGCCGCGTTCCTCGCCGGTCCCGTCGCGGTCTCGGCCAGCCTCGTCGGCGTGTTCCTGTTCATCGGCGCCACAGGAAAGTCGGCACAGATCCCGCTGCATGTCTGGCTGCCGGATGCGATGGCCGGCCCGACGCCGGTCTCGGCGCTGATCCATGCGGCGACGATGGTGACGGCCGGCGTGTATCTCGTCGCGCGGCTGCACGGCATCTTCCTGCATGCGCCGGAGGCCTCCGCGCTGGTGGCGACGATCGGCGTGGCGACGGCGTTCTTTGCGGCGACGATCGCAGTGGTGCAGACCGACATCAAGAAGGTGCTGGCGTACTCGACGATCTCGCAGCTTGGCTTCATGTTCCTGGCAGCGGGTGTCGGTGCCTACGGGGTCGCCGTGTTCCACCTGTACACGCACGCGTTCTTCAAGGCGTGCCTGTTCCTCGGCGCCGGCAGCGTCATCCATGCCATGTCGGGCGAGCAGGACATCCGCAAGATGGGCGGGCTGGCGAAGAAGATCCCGATCACCTTCGTGACCTTCGCGATTGCGACCGCCGCAATCGCCGGCCTGCCACCGCTGGCCGGCTTCTTCTCGAAGGACGAGATCCTGTGGTTCGCGTTCGCGAGCGAACGTGGCGGTGCACCGTGGCTGTTCGTCGTCGCCGCATCTACCGCGCTGATGACCGCCTTCTACATGTTCCGTCTGCTGTGGCTGACGTTCTTCGGCACACCGCGCATGGACGAGAAGACCGCGCACCACATTCACGAGTCTCCTTGGTCGATGGCCGGGGTGCTTGTAGTCCTGGCGGTGCTGTCGACCGTGGGCGGTTTCTTCTCCGTCCCGCACTTCCTGGAAGGGCAACTACCGCTGCCCGCGATCCGTCCCGAGTTTCACCATTTCGAGAAGCCGCTGATCGTGCTGTCGGTCGTTATAGCGCTGCTCGGACTTGCCGGCGCCGCGTGGTTCTATAGCCGCAACGGTGCGCGCGCCACCCAGGCCCGCACGCGGATGGAGCCGCTGCACCGCCTGCTGTCGGGCAAGTATTACATCGACGAGTTGTACGAGGCGCTCATCGGCCGGCCGATCCGCTGGATCTCCGACCGCGTGTTCCTGCGCATTGGTGACCGACTGCTGCTCGATGGCACGCTGAACGGCATGGCAAGTGTTGCGCGTGGCGCGGCCGGTCAGCTGGCGCGCGTGCAGACGGGCAACCTGCACTTCTACGCGTTCCTGGTCCTCGCCGGACTTGTCGCCTTACTGCTGTGGAGCTGGGGCCATGTCTGAGCCGGCCGTGCTGAACCTGATCCTGTTCCTGCCGGTCATCGGCATGGTGCTGCTGCCGCTCGCTCGCAGTGACGGCATGGTGCGCCAGGTGACCTTCTGGGTGATGGTCCTCCAGTTCATCCTCACGCTATGGCTGTACGTGAAGTTCCAGGCGGGCGTGGCCGAACTGCAGTTCGAGACCCGGCTGCCGTGGATCGCGCAGTGGGGCGTGCACTACCACATCGGCCTCGACGGCTTCAACGTGCTGCTGGTGTTGCTGACGGCGTTCCTCGGCCCCCTGGTGGTGGCCGGCGCCTTCAGTGCGATCACCAAGGACGTGAAGCTGTTCTACGCGATGGTGTTCCTGATCCAGTTCACGATGCTGGGCACTTTCCTCGCGCAGGACCTGTTCCTGTTCTACGTGTTCTGGGAAGCGATGCTGATCCCGATGTTCCTGATCATCGGCATCTGGGGCGGCGAGCGGCGCATCTACGCGACCGTCAAGTTCGTGCTGTACACCGCATTCGGCTCGATCCTGATGCTCGCGGCGATCATCTATCTCGTCTACTCGCTGCAGCAGGGCACCGGCGTGTCGTCCTTCTCGTTCGCCGACTTGTACCGTCACAAGCTGCCGGTCGACGTGCAGGGCTGGCTGCTGGCGGCCTTCGCGCTGTCGTTCGCGATCAAGGTTCCGATCGTGCCGTTGCACACCTGGCTGCCGGACGCGCACGTGGAGGCGCCGACGGCCGGCTCGGTGATCCTGGCCGGCGTGCTGCTGAAAATGGGGACCTACGGCTTCATCAAGCTCGGCTTCCCGCTGTTTCCGGAAGCGGCACGGGCGGCGACCAACTGGGTGATGCTGGCGGCGGTTGTCAGCATCGTCTACGGCGCCTGCCTGGCGCTGGTGCAGACCGACATCAAGAAGATCATCGCTTACTCGTCGATCAGTCACCTGGGCTACGTGATGCTGGGGCTGGCGAGCCTGGACCTGATCGGCATCCAGGGCGCGATCATCCAGATGGTGAGTCACGGCCTGACGGCGGCCGGCCTGTTCCTGATGGTCGGCATGATCTACGAGCGCTGCCACACACGCGAGCTCGCAGCCTACGGCGGGCTCGCGAAGATCCTGCCCGTCTACTCGGTGTTCTTCATGATTCTCACGCTCGCGGCGATCGGGCTGCCGACGACCAGCGGTTTCACCGGCGAATTCCTCGTACTTCTGGGCGCGTTCAACTCGGCCTGGCCGATCTACCAGGCCGGCAACTCGGTGCCGCTGGTGATGACGGTCATCGCCGTCACGGGGGTCGTGCTCGGCGCGATGTACATGCTGTGGTTTGCCCAGCGCTTCCTGTTCGGTGCCGTGAAGGCGCCGCATGCCCCGCTGGTCGACCTCAATGGGCGTGAGCGCGCGATCCTGGTGACACTGGTGATTGCGGTGTTCTGGCTCGGCCTGTTCCCGAACGGGGCGCTGCGCAAGACGGAAGTGGCGGCGCTGCAGTATCAGAAGTGGGTCGAAGTCGCCGGCAAGCCCCCCGCCACGGCGCGCGCCTCTTCAATGTCGGTCCAGGAGGCCGCGAGATGAACTGGTCCTTCATGATCGTGGCGATGCTGCCGGAGCACCTACTGCTGGCCGGCATCGTCGTGCTGATCACGCTCGATGTGCTCGAAGTCGGCGAGAAGCACGCCGCGAGCGTCGCGATGGGCGCCGTGATGGCGTCAGCGCTGATCGCGGTGTCTCTCGCGATCGTCCAGTTTCAGGGTTCGCCGTTCCCGGGTCACTTCTCGGTCGACCAGCCGACGATGGTCGCCAAGGCGGTCGTGCTGGCGCTTGCCCTGCCGATCCTGCAGTTGTCGCGCGACGAGTTCGGCGAAGACGAGCGCTTCTACATCCTGCTGCTGTCGTCGCTGTACGGCGTGTTGCTGGTGAGCTCGTCCGACGGCTTCCTGACGATGTTCCTCGGCCTCGAGATCATGTCGATGCCGGTGTACGTGCTCGTACTGCTGGCCTACAAGCGTCACGAGGCGGCCGAGGCGGCGCTGAAGTACCTGGTGCTCGGCGGGGCCGCGACCGCGATGTTCCTGATGGGCGCCTCGCTGGTCTACGGCTCGACCGGATCACTGGCGCTCGATGCGTTCGTGAAGGCGGCACAGGCCGGGGATACCCTGGCCAGCGTGGCGGTGATCCTGGTGCTGGTGGCGTTCTTCCTGAAGGCCGCGGTCGTGCCATTCCATGCCTGGGCGCCCGATGCCTACGAGGCCGCCAGCGTGCCGGTGACCGGCTTCATGGCGGTGCTGATCAAGGCCGGTGTACTGCTCGCCGTGGTCCGCCTGGTGGGCCAGGCGAAGCTCGGCAGCCCGCTGGTCGAACTCATCGCAATCCTGCCGCTGATCTCGATGGTCTGGGGCAATCTCGCAGCCATGCGCCAGACCAGCTTCCGACGCATGATCGCCTACTCATCGATCGCGCACGCCGGCTACCTGTTCTACGCGTTCCTTGGCGATGGCCCGACGCGGATGCAGGCAGTGATCTTCTATCTGCTGGCGTACGGGCTGATGAACGCGCTGGCGTTCGCTTCGCTGCCGGCCGGTCCCAACGATGAGCGGCGCGATCGGCTCGATGCACTCAAGGGCCTGTACCAGCGCCAGCCGTATGCGGCGATCCTGCTCGGCATTGCGCTGCTGTCGCTGGCCGGCATTCCGCCGTTCCCCGGGTTCGTCGCGAAGTTCCTGATCTTCAAGAACGTCATTGCGGCGGGCTACACGACCTATGCGGTGCTCGGCCTCATCGGCAGCTACCTCGGCATCTACTTCTATCTGCGGGTGATCCAGCTGATGTTCATGGGCTCGCAGCCGGAGAGCGCCCCGTCGCAGGGCCGCATCGCCATTACGGCGGGTGTGCTGTGCCTGGTGCCGACTGTGGCGCTGACGGTGTTTCCCGGAGTGTTCATCGGGCTGCTGGGTCGCTGAGCGCACCCCTCGCGCGGTCGCGCGGACGATCCGTCGGGCCGCGCCGTTTATTCCTCGTCTCCGGGCGGTGTCGCGCGTTAGGATGGGCGCATGGTCAAACGCGCACCGGCGCTTCCTCGTGTTCGGCCGTCGTTGCCCGCGACGCGCGCCGCGTTGAGACCAGGCGCGAGCGAAACCGGGACTTCACGCAGTGAATGAGACCGGCCCGACTCCGGAGCTGCGCACGGTGCCCGCCGACATCGGCGCTGGCGATCCCGAAGCGGCCGCCGGCGCGATTCCGAACCTGATCGCCGGGCTGGTCGAGACCGAGACCTGGCGCAACGCCGCCACGGTCCTCATGGGGTTGCTGCTGATCGGACTGGGCTACTGGACCTACGCCGGGGTGCGTGCTGCCCTCGCTGAAACGCGCGTCGAGAGCCTTGAGGCGCTGCTGGGAACGGTCGTCAAGGGTCTGGACGTGTGGGCCTATGAGCACATGGCCGAGGTGCAGCGTGCGGCGCGCAACCCGACAGTGGTGACCCAGGCAACCAAGTTCATCAACGACCGCCGCGACACGTTGACCGAGCCGGGCCGCTGCACCCAGGAAGCCGAGCGGCTTAGTGCCGAGGTGCAGGCGCGCCTCTCGACGTCAGGCGTGGTGGCATTCCGCATCCTCGATCGCGATGGCCGGGTGCTGTCTTCCAAGGACCCCCAGCGCTGTGGCCAGCGCATCCGGTCTGGCGTCTTTCGCGACCGCCTCGACCGTGTTTTCGAGGGCAAGCCGCAGTTCGTACGTCCGTATCCCGACGAAGCGGAGTTGTCAGTACGCGACGGCAACGGTTCGCCCCGACCGGTCGCGTGGTTCATCGCGCCGATACGCATCGGCGACGGTCCGCCGGTGGCGGCACTCGCGATGGGCGTAGCGACCGATCGCGAACTGGAAACGATTTTCGCGGCGGCCCGCCCGGGGGAAACCGGCGAGGCCTATGCGTTTGGCGACAGCGGTCTCATGCTGAGTTCCAGTCGGGAGATCGAGTCCCCTGCAATCGAGGGCGCTTCCCAGGGTCGGGTCGAGGCCGGCGAGCCGATCTATGTGCGTGATCCGGGAGGGCCACTGTCGAGCGGCCATGTGCCGCACTTGCAGCCGACCGCGCGCCCGCTGACCCAGGCGGCGGCCTTGGCAATCGCTGCGCGCGACAAGAAGGCCGAGGTGGATCGCCGCGGGGCGCTGGCGACGCCGTACCGCGGCTACCGCGGGACCGAGGTGATCGGCGCGTGGCAATGGCTGCCCGCCTACGACTTTGGCGTCGCTGCAGAGATAGCCGCCGACGAGGCATTGGCGACACTCCGCTACCTGACGATCAGCTTCTCGGTCATCGGCGGCATCGTCGCGCTGACGCTGGTTGCAGCCTTCATGTCGGCGTTCCTGTTGGCGCGACTCAGCCGCCAGTTCGGACGGGTGCAGCGGCTCGGGGCCTATACGCTCGAGCGCAAGGTGAGTGAAGGAGGAATGGCGACGATCTACCTGGCGCGCCACGCTCTGCTCAAGCGTCCCACCGCGATCAAGATTCTGAAGAAGCACGTCGCGACCGACGAGTTCATCCATCGCTTTGAGCGCGAGGTCCAGCTTGCCAGTCAGTTGCTGCACCCGAACACCGTCGAGATCTACGACTTCGGGCGGACTCGCGAGGGCCAACCGTACTACGTGATGGAGTACCTCGATGGCGTGACGCTGGCGGAGCTGGTGGAGCACTCCGGAAGGGTGCCTCCGGGCCGCGCGATCCACATTCTGCGGCAGGTGGCCGCCGCACTGCGTGAGGCGCACGCGCGTGGCATGGTGCATCGCGACGTGAAGCCGGAGAACGTGATGCTGTGTCGGCGGGGCGAGGATGACGTGGTCAAGCTGCTCGACTTCGGACTGGTGAAGAACCTCGAGCGCGCCGACACGCGCGACATCACCAAGCAACTGAAAATCGTCGGGACGCCGCGTTACATGGCACCCGAGCGCCTGATCAATCCGTCGGATGTCGATGCACGCTCGGACATCTATGCGCTCGGCGCAGTCGCCTACTTCCTGCTCACTGGCAAGCCGATCTTCGAGGGCGACGACAGCCTGCAGATCAGCAACCAGGTGCTGCATGCGCCGGCGCCGCGCGTGCGCGACGCCGGCGTCGTCGTGCCCGAGGGACTCGACAACCTGATTGCCGCCTGCCTTGAAAAGAACCGCAACCAGCGCCCACCGAACGCCGAGGCCGTGGTCGAGGCATTGGACCGGTTGGCGAGCCGGCTGGCGTGGACGCAGGGCGATGCGGCGGCGTGGTGGTCGGAGTATCGGAAGTCCAGACGTCCGCCCGGCGAAGGAGTGGCGTCTGCAGGGCAGCGGGCGACGCTAGCAGGCTGAGTCGGCATGCCGCTGCGCGACTGGCCTCAACCGGGGCCGCGAATGGGAATCCGACAGGTGAGCATACGGAACAGGACAACCGTCAGCGCCTGGCTCGCAGCCGGATCGCCATCCCGAAAAGGCCAACTGAGCTGAGCGCAACGGCGGCCAGCATCAGTGCGACGCTGTCGTAGTCGTGCAGGAGGATGAGGGCAAACGCCGCGACCAGCGGGCCCGCTGCCTTGGCGATCAGCACCGGCGCGGCCAGCGCACCGTTGACGGCACCGTAGTGATCGCGCCCGTACAACTCGACCGGAATGGTGCCGCGCACGATCGTCATCACGCCATTGCCCGCTCCATAAAGGACGGCGAAGGCGACGAAACTCCACACCGACGTTCCGGCGATCACCAACAGCAGCAGCGACGCCGGCAGCAGGCCCATCGCGATCAGGCCGACGCGCGACGGCGAGGCGCGGCCAGCGAAGGCCATCTCGGTGAGCCGGCCCAGCACCTGCATCGGCCCGATCAGCGCCCCGAATGCGGCCGCCTGGGTCGCGGTCAGGCCCTTGGCGGCGAGCATCGCCAGCAGGTGCACCGAGGTGGCGGAAAACACCAGGGTGTTGGCGGTGAACGCTGCCGCGAGCCAGTGAAAGGTCGGGTCGCGCACGGCCTGCCGCAGCGAGTGCGCAGCCTGTGGCTGCTCCGGCTGGGCCGCAGGCGCAACGCTGGCCGAGGGCAAGGCGAAGAGGTGCAGGGGCAGACAGACAATCAGGTTGATGGCGCCGAAGATCACCGCCGTCTCGCGCCAGCCCACGGCGTTGATCAACGCCTGACCGAGGGGCCAGAACACCGTGCTCGCGAAGCCGCCGAACAGCGTGAGCACCGTGATGGCGCGACGATGGTGGCGCGTGAAAGCCCGCGTTAGCACGGCGAACGCCGGCTCGTATAGCGTGCATGCCATGGCCACGCCGAGCAGACCCCACGCCGCATAGAGCTGCGCCAGCGACGTCACCTGGCCGAGGCCAGCCAGCGATGCGGCCGCCAGCAACGATCCCGCGGCCATTAGCGCCCGGCCGCCGCGCCGGTCAATCAGCTGCCCGACCACGGGAGCCAGCAGGCCCGAAAGCAGCAGTGCCCCCGTGAACGCGCCGACCACCGCGGTGTTGCTGGCACCGAGCGCCGACTGCAGCGGCTCCATGATCAGCGGAAACAGATAGAAGATCGTGCCCCAGGCCGTGATCTGGGTGATGCCGAGCGCCAGCACGGCGCCCCACGGCTCGCCCTGGCGATGCGGACGGAGCCGCGCGGTCATGCGTGTGGGAGGGCGGAGTCCATGCGAATGGCCGCAGCGTAGCGGCCGTCGATCCGGAGGGCGCGATGCTGCAGTGCGTCCAGTTGCAGGCTAAGGCGCGCCGCGGGCTAGAGGCACCGGGACGTCAGGCGCCGGCCTTGTGCGCGACAGGCAAGTAAGTGTCGAGCAGTTGCAGTCGGGTGGCCTGCAGGCGTTCGGCGACGACACCGAGCAGTCGGTGCATCAACTTGAAGCCGAATGCCGGTTCGCGCTCGCACAGCGCGAGCAGGTCACTGCCGTCGAGGGCCAGCGCTTCGACCTGCTCCAGCGCGCGCGCCTGGAAGTACTTGCCCTGTCCCATCAGCACCGCAGACCAGCCGAACTCATCGCCGGCGCTCAGCGTATGCACGCGATGTGCCACGCGTTCCGAAACGATCTCTAGGCCGACGCGGCCGGAGACCAGCAGGAAGAAGTCATGACAGTCGTCGCCCTCGCGGAAGATGACATCATTGCGCGCATAGCCGACGGTGCGCGCCAGTGACGCAAGCTTCTCGATGGCCGGGCCACCCATGCCGTTGGTGAATGGATGGCGAGCCAGCAGGGTCTGGGTCGAGGTTCCGGCGGTCATCAGGGCTCCTTCAGCAAGCGGTGCCGGGCCGTCGCCCGGGATGAGGGCATAGGCTGCGCTCGCCCCAACGTCAAGGCGTTGACGGCCGTCAAGGCGCCGCAAGCAGGGCCCTCTAAGGTCGCCGGACGCGCTATGCATTGAAATGCCCAACACGGGGAAGGGTCGCAGCGGCATGACCGTGGTTCGCTCCAGCAAAGGGCTCGACCTGCCGCTCGCCGGCGCTCCGCAGGGCGTGGTCGAGCCGGCGCGCGCCGTGTCGACGGTCGCGCTGCTCGGGCCCGATTACCCGGGATTGAAACCGGCCATCAAGGTCGAGGTGGGCGATCGCGTGGCGCTGGGTCAGACGCTGATCGAGGACAAGCAGCACCCCGGCGTGCGCTACACCGCGCCGGCCAGTGGCACGGTCACGGCGATCAATCGTGGCGAGCGGCGCGCGTTGGTTTCGATTGTCATTGCGGTCGACGACAGCGTGGAACCGCAGCGGCTCGAAAGCTTCCGCGGTGCGGGCATGCGGCTCGACGCCGACGCGGTGCGCGCGCTGCTGCTCGAATCCGGACTGTGGACCGCATTGCGCAGCCGCCCGTTCTCGCGGATCGCATTGCCAACCGCGCAACCGGCCGCGCTCTTCGTCACCGCAACGGATACGCGTCCTCATGCCGTGCCGCCGGCCGCCGTCATCGCGGCCCGCGCGGACGATTTTCGAATCGGTCTCGAAGCGCTAGCGAAACTCGTGCCGCGCGTCTTTGTCTGTGTGGCGGAGGGCCAGCGCGTCACTGCGCCGTCAGGAGTGGAGATCGTTGAGTTCTCGGGACCTCATCCGAGCGGCAATGCCGGCTGGCACGTGCACCAGCTGATGCCGGTAGGCATGCACCGCAGCGTCTGGACGATCGGCTACCAGGACGTCATCGCCGTCGGTCGCCTTCTGGGGGCGGGTCAGCTTGACGTGGAACGCGTGATCTCGCTGGGTGGTCCCGGGGCGCGCCGGCCACGGTTGCTGCGTACGCGAATCGGCGCATCGCTCGATGAACTGCTGGAAAGCGAACTGCTGCCTGGCGCGCAGCGGATCATCTCCGGATCGGTGCTGGACGGGCGTGCCCGCACGTCGCCGGCGGACGCATTTCTCGGCCGGCATCATTTGCAGGTTGCGGTGCTGCCCGAAGCCGGCGACCGCGAGATGTTCGGCTACATCATGCCGGGCAGCGAGAAATTCTCGGTCACGGGGACCGTGCTCGGAGCATTCCGCAAGGCACACCGCTTTGCCTTCAGCACGAGCACCAATGGCTCGCCACGCGCGATGGTGCCGATCGGCAGCTACGAACGCGTGATGCCCTTCGATATGCTGCCGACCTTCCTGCTGCGGGCGCTGATCATCCGCGACGACCAGCGCGCGGCGGAGCTCGGCGCCCTGGAGCTCGACGAGGACGACGTGGCGCTGTGCACTTACGTCTGTCCGGGCAAGACCGAGTACGGACCGTTGCTGCGCGCGGCGCTCGACCGCATCGAGAAAGAACACTAGGACCTGTCCTGATGCGCTGGCTGCGCCAACAACTCGACCGCGTCGCGCCCAACTTCGAGAAGGGCGGCAAGCTGCATCGCTGGCACCCGCTGTGGGAAGCGATGGACACGTTCTTCTATGCGCCGTCCTCGGTCACGACGACCGGCGCGCATGTCCGCGATGCGATCGATCTCAAGCGCATGATGATGACGGTGGTCATCGCGACGCTGCCGTGCGTGTTCATGGCGATGCTCAACACCGGGCTGCAGGCCAACCTCGGCATCGATCCGGCCAAGGTGGCCCAGCTCGACGGCTGGCGCTACGACGTGATCCGGGCGCTCGGAGTCGGCTTTTCACCCTCGAGTGCCGTGGCCAACCTCGTGCACGGGGCGCTCTACTTCCTGCCCCTTTACATCGTCACGATGGTCGTGGGCCTCAGCTGGGAGGTCATGTTCGCGATCGTGCGCAAGGTGGAAGTCAACGAGGGCTTCTTCGTCACTGGCATCCTGTTCCCGCTGATCCTGCCGCCGACCACACCGCTGTGGCAAGCCGCGCTCGGCATCAGCTTCGGAGTGGTCATAGCGAAGGAAGTGTTCGGTGGCACCGGGATGAACTTCATCAATCCGGCGCTGGCAGCGCGGGCATTCCTGTTCTTCGCTTATCCCGGCGAGATCTCGGGCGACAAGGTGTGGAGCGCCGTGCCACAGGGCGCCGCGGTCGATGGCTACTCGGGTGCCACGCTGCTTGGGCAGATGCGCGTGATGACCGAACCGTTCGAGCAGGCGGGCTTCTCGTGGCTGAACGCGTTCATCGGGTTTGAGCCCGGGTCGATGGGCGAGACCTCGGCGCTAGCCTGCCTGATCGGCGCGATCATCATCGCCGTCACCAAGGTGGGTTCCTGGCGCACGATGCTCGCGATGACGTTCGGAACGATCGCTATGGCGCTGCTGTTCAACGGGATCGGTTCGTCGACCAACCCCTGGTTCGGTGTGCCGTTCTGGTGGCACATGGTGCTCGGTGGATGGGCCTTCGGCATGGCCTTCATGGCCACCGACCCTGTGACCTCGCCGTTCAGCGAGCGAGGCAAGTGGATCTACGGTTTCATGATCGGCGCGCTGGTCGTGCTGATCCGCATCGTCAACCCGGCGTACCCGGAGTCGGTGATGCTGGTGATCCTGTTCATGAACGTGATGGCGCCGGTCATTGACTACTTCTTCGTCAAG
>Ga0316600_10001126_pt1 | contig 12305 bp, 10 predicted proteins | sample OWC_soil_day5_CT_FD_207652 | JGI IMG/M metagenome (GOLD analysis project Ga0316600, IMG submission 207652) | Wetland soil microbial communities from Old Woman Creek delta, Ohio, United States - OWC_soil_day5_CT | ecosystem: Environmental > Terrestrial > Soil > Wetlands | place: USA: Ohio... | reverse complement strand
TTCGGGGGTGATTTTTCTTTTTGCCATAATTAAAACCTCCAAGTTGATGTCTCTATTTTACACCAACTTGGAGGTTTACACAGAATTCGGGATAGTCTCGTTTTTTGAGTCTGCAGAAGCAGTGCTATGCCGTCGGTTCTGTTGTCGGTACTGTTGTAGTCGAGTTAGAGGTAGTAAGATCACTTTCAAATTCAATTTCAATTTCTTCTTCTTCAATCTCAGCGTTTACACCGGCATAAATAATATCACATACATTAATAGCAATGCACGAGCCTTTTTTGAACTCTACATTTACCACTTCTATCTCAATTTCATCACTCTCTGCTTCAATCCCTTGAAGACTTACTGATTCAGCTTCTCTTGTCAACTCCACCAAAATAAAATCACATTTGTCATCTACATCCACTTTTACATCCACTGTAGGTGGTTTGCAGCACTTATCTTCTTCTTCTTTCTTACAATCGTCGTCTTTCTTATGATCATCGTATTTGTCATAATCATAGGACTTGCGATCATCAAAGTCTCTTATTATCTTTCCTGTCACGGTTTTAAAGTCACGAAGAATAAAGGTAACTTCTAAGCAACCAAGGAAGTTAAAGGATTTAGGGATTCCCATTCATATCGCTCCTTTTTATATGTTGGCATCGTGCCTACTATATATTATGCAACATGTTATGTTTCAGTTACTAACAAGTGAAGGGCGGACATGGACGGTTATGGCTGAAACAGAGCTTATCATTTAGCAGAGCTACTTTTATGATGAGAGCCGAATGTTCTTCACAACCAGCGGTACCCTCCGCGTGCTTTCGGGATATATCCACACAATGCGTCCCAGATTTTCTCTACCATATCACACCGTATTTTAATATGATGTGATAGCCCTTGCCTCTCAGCCCTATTTCGTAGCCATTCATCTGGAATTTCCTCCACTATTGTTTCAATATCGTCATTACTAATAGTTGCGACTTTTTCTAAATAGGGAAGAAAATCTTGGGGCGAAAGATGATCTCTGAGTAATAGTCCAAAGGAATAACGATCATAAGGCTTTATTCTTGTACCCAGACTATTAAGGGAATCAAGAGTCCATCTGCCAGACCTAAACAGATGGGAATTATCAATTGCATATATTTTATATCCCGCGTCTTCCTGGCGTATTAGGAGGTTTCGCCTGTTCTTGGCACGATCTATGTTATGAAACATATGGTCGAATAATAGTACGCCAGCCATTTCGGCGGTATTAATCCCTTGATGTAAATTATGCTTTCCCACATATTCTGTATGCTCTAGATATAGAGAGGCGAAATGTCGTCCCAGGCTTATCTCGGGCGTCACAAGGCACTGGCTTTGCTGCAATGTTTGTTCATTGATCTCGATGATGCCGCTGGTTGGAAAGCATAGGCCCATGATTTCACCAAACTTTGCGGCTACAAATTCATTGACTAACACCTTGGAGCCAAGTCGGTTATTTTGTAATTTAACTACATAAACTTTTCCGTCATCAGCGCGGAAAAACTGAGGACCAGTGACACCCACGCCCACACTGGCAAGATACTCTACGGCAATGAGCATACGATCAGCCTCCTCAAATTATAGCATCAAGTAAGAAAGGTCCGGTACAATCTATACCGGACCTTTCTTACTTATGATTGGCTTTTACCACGGTTCTTGTAGCGGTTTAACAGCAAGTAGAGCTGGATACTGAAGTTAGGGCTTCAAGATTTACAATGACTGATCTAACGTCACTGCCTGAAATAGAAGAACTGGTAGCAGGACCAAAGATATCATCTACTTTGAGGATTGCTAATTCATCATCAATATCGCCGAGGGTTCCTTCAAATAAAAATCCGCCAAGGGTTGTTATTACGACATTATCACCGATCATGCGGCATAATTGACGAATTAAATGATGACTTTCCTGCCGTTCTTCTGTTACAGTTCTTTGTGGAATTACTGGAGCAGAGCCAGGGCCATTACTATAAGCGATAGGGTCATCTACGATGGCGGTACCTTTGGCAACTATTTGCCATAGATCAACCCGGAGGAAATCGACGCGAACAAGCTCTCCCCCTGGACTAAGTATTTGTACATCTCTGGTTTCTGCTTTTATTGCTGGGGAAAGAAGGGCAATACGGCAATCTTCAATTCCTTGGATATTGCCGAAATAAATAAAACCATCAAAGCCAAACAATAGTACATCAGTATTAAGTTCCCGTTCCAGCTCTCTAACGAGCGCCTCGTTACGAATTTCTGTAAAGATACCCATAAAATACTTACCTCCTATATGGTTAATTAATCTTTATTTAGCCTACTATACTGTATGAGGAAAGAGGGAAGAGTGTTACTATTTAAATATAATAAAAAAGCTCGTGCCACAGGCACGAGCTTTAGATTTGAAATGAACTATTAGTCTTCTGTTATTTCAGAAAAATAAATTACAGTTACGATATCATCAGGAGTGATACTTCGTTCGTAAATTTTTTCAAAAAAGGTGATCAGTTCCTCGACTGATTTAATTTCAGGGTTTTGATGATCTAAATCACCGTGATTTAGTTGAGAAAATTTCTTAATGAGTACTTTATCAACAATCGCGGAATAGAGTTTTCTTTTAGGGCTAAATCTCTTTCCAAATGTAATGGAAACGATTGAGCTCTCTGGATATGAATCTCTTATATCCCCTAAGCGGATAGTGCAGTTTTTTGTGCGAGAAATTAATAATTCTTCATGATTGGGTGACTGAAAATTCAAAGCGAACATAATTATCCTCCTTAAGACGATTTTTTGATTTTCAATTATAGAACTACTATCACTTTTCGCGTTTTGTTAGCTAAATCCTGCAATTATATTAGAATAATATAAGTTAATGATAAGCCTGTTACCAGCCAACTGCGACTGAACCTTTAAAGTGTTCTTGTATAAAGGTTTTTACTTCTTCGGAATGATAGGCTTTAATTAGTTTTTGCACTGAGGGGTCATCTTTGTCTTTAGTGCGTGCCACAAGAATATTCGCATAAGGAGAGTTGATATCTTCAACTGCAATAGCGTCTTTAGTCGGCACTAAACCAGCAGTGATAGCATAGTTGGTATTGATAGCGGCAATGTCGATATCAGCGAGTGAACGAGGTATTTGGGCTGCATCTAATTCTTTAATGGTAATGTTCTTAGGGTTTTCAATAATATCGGTGACTGCAGCTTTAAGGCCAGCTCCTGGTTTTAATTTGATTAAATTAACTTTTTCAAGTAATAGCAGTGCCCGACCGCCGTTAGTAGGATCATTGGGGACAGCGACAGTCGCCCCGTGAGGCAGGTCTGTGATATTCTTGATTTTTGTTGAGTAAATGCCCATTGGGAAGATTACAGTTTTGGCTAAAGTCGCGAGGTCATATTTACGGTCTTTAATGATATTATCGAGATAGGGCTGATGTTGAAAGCTATTAACATCAATGTCACCTTGGCTTAATGCAACATTAGGTTGGATATAGTCATTGAATTCCACTACTTGGATTTTCAAACCATCTTTTTCGGCCACTTTTTTTACGACATCCATAATTTCCGCATGGGGTCCGGCGGTAACACCGACTTTAAGTGTTTTTTCCACCTTTGCTGAACTTTGTTGACCGCATCCAGCAGACAAGCCTAGAATAAAGATCAGTGCAGATAGGGTAACAATTAATTTGATTGATTTATTCATATTGATATTCCTCCTATATTATAACCCTTTTAGTATTTTTATTATTTTAGCTTTTGTAACTTTTCAATGGCGGCTTCTAGTGTTGAAAATTGCTTGCAAAAGCAGAAACGTATAAAACGGTGTTTATCAGTAGCATTTTCTTTATAAAAACTAGAGCCAGGAACTACGGCTACACCAACTTTTTCGGCTAAGTAGCGGGCAAAATCTACATCATTGTTCCAGCCAAAGGAACTGAAATCAGCCATAATATAGTAGGCACCAGAAGGTCTGGCACAATTAAAACCAATGGCTGCCAGCTCCTTTAACATGAAATCCCGGCGCTCAGCATAAAAGCTTACCAGTTTTTTATAATAGTCCTCAGCAAAACCGAGGGCATGAGCAGCGGCGACCTGTAAGGGGGCGGCTGCACCAACAGTCAGGAAATCATGCATTTTGCGTATAGATTGGGTGATTTCAGGGGAAGCGATCACATAGCCTATACGCCAACCAGTGACACTGTATGTTTTAGAAATGCTGTTAATAGCAATGGTTCGCTCGGCCATGCCAGGTAAGGAAAAGAGGGGGATATGTTTTGCGTCATCATAGACGATGTGCTCATATATTTCGTCAGTGATTGCCAAAACATCATACTTGATACATAATTTTGAAATGAGATCCAGCTCTTCCCGGTTAAAGACTTTGCCTGTAGGATTATTTGGGGTATTAATAATAATAGCCTTTGTGCGATCTGAAAAAGCCGCTGTCAGCTCTTCCACATTAAAGTTAAACTCTGGGGGATGCAGTTGTACGTATTTGGGGGTTGCACCGCAGAGGATGGCATCAGGTCCATAGTTTTCATAGAATGGTTGAAAGATAATCACTTCGTCACCAGGGTTGACGGTAGCCAATAGTGTCGCCACCATAGCTTCTGTAGAACCGCAGCATACCGTTATCTGGCGCTCAGGGTCAAGCTCAATACCATAATCCCGTTTGTTTTTGGCGGTAATGGCATCTCTGAGGGATTTAGTGCCCCAGGTGATAGCATACTGATTATGGTTGTCAAGTATAGCCTCCACTGCCGCTTGTTTAATTTCATCGCATGCTGGAAAATCAGGGAAACCTTGTGCTAGATTGATGGCATTGTGTTTGGTTGCGATACGGGACATTTCTCTGATAACTGATTCAGTAAAACGGCTGGCTTTTTCTGAAGCATATCTGATTGAGTTTGCCTGAGATTGTACATTGTTCTTCATCATATCGACTCCTTTGTAATAAAAAAAACCTCTTCATAAGATGAAGAGGATTTTTGTAATCTTGATCTTCATCTATCAGGACTTATTCCTGTTGGAATTGGCACCTTTTTGCATTATGCAATGGTTGCCGTAGCTTCATTGGGCCAATCCCTCAGCTAACTCTTGATGAATTTATTTAGTTATTGTTGACAATTTTAGCATGGCTTAGTTTTAGATGTCAAGCATGATTTTTATAAAAAAAGATTAGCCGTGTTAAATGGTTGACATGTAAAGATAACAATACTATAATACATAGTAATAGATGAAGTCCCTATAGGGGAGACGTAAATGCATGACGAGTGTATCTAGGGATCCGCGGCAGGTATCACGATGTCGGTCTGAACCGAGGGATACAGGTGCGATGCTGCACTACACCGTGGGTATAAAAAACCCCAGCGGAAGGTCGTTATATTGACGATTTTCCACTGGGGATTATTATTTGAATGAGGAGGTTATTATATGAATAAAGAAACTACAAATTTTCGGTGGTCCTTAGCAATACTTATGTTTTTTATTGCATTTATTTCCTATATGGACAGAGTAAATTTATCAGTAGCCACTCCTACGATTATGCAGGAATTCAGTTTTAACAAAATGGATATGGGCCTGCTACAAACAGCTTTCTTTTTAGGGTATGCTCTGATGCAGATACCTGGCGGTATTATGTCAGAATATTTTGGTCATCGCCGGGTGCTGGCAGGTTCTGCTATCTGGTGGTCAGTGTTTACGGCATTAACAGCATTTTGTAGTAGCTTTACTGGATTTGTTGCTGTACGTGCCCTGTTTGGTATGGGCGAGGGACCAATGGCCCCAACGATGGGGAGATTTATGTATCGTTGGTTTAATAAAACTGAAAAGGGACGTGCATCTTCTCTCTTTCTGGGGGGCGTGTTTTTTGGACCTGTAGTTGGTCCGGCAATTACAGTAGCGTTAATGACGACTTTTGGCTGGCGCTCAGTATTTGTCGTTTTTGGCGCTGCAGGTTTGGTGCTGGCTGCACTTTGGTATTACCTGGCTGTTGATTCGCCACGTAACAGTAAGTTCGCCAATTCTGCCGAAGTTGATTATATTGAAGAAGGTCAAGACCAAGCTTCTGATGAGAAAGAATTGGCACCGTGGCGGGATTTTTTGGGATCTTCACAGTTTTGGGCGGTTGGTATTCAATATTTTATTGCAGATTATATCATGTTTGTTTTTTTGGCATGGCTGCCACTTTATTTAATGGAAGCCCAGAATTTTTCCATGAAAAGCATGGGGGTTGCTGCTTCTTTCCCCTGGGCGGCATTATGTTTGGTGACAATGGTTGCCGGTATTGTTAGTGATAAGTTAGTAGCTGCTGGTGTATCTAAGTATAAAGCTAGGACCCTATTTGGCATTGGTGGATTGATTGCCTGTTGCGCAACTCTTTATCTTGGCGCCGTAGCGACTGTTCCTTGGATGAATGTATTATGGCTGACAATATCTCTTGGTTCATTGGGTTTTACCTTTAATGCTTCATGGGCGGCTTGTATTGACCTTGGTGGCAAGTTTGTGGGATCGGTATCTGGCTGGATGAATTTTTGGGGCAATGTGGGCGGGATTGCCGCCCCCACTGCCACGGCCTGGATTGCGACTAATTATGGCTGGCAATCCGCTATTTTATTTACTGCTGGGACGGCTGTCGTTGGTATCATTGCATGGCTAGCTGTCAAGCCTGATGTGCCTTTGAAAATAAAAAGTAATAATAGCATTGAAAAAGTTGCATAGGAGAGATGGTGGATGTTAAAAGACTATCGTTTGGGTTATGGTGATGGTGAAGTAACAGTTAATTTGTCTGAAGAACGTGTCATTAATGTAGTAGAAGGTAAACAAGCGACTCCTGTTACTGATGTAGAAGCTGCTGTTAAAGCAGCTTTGGATCATCCAATTGGCACACCGCCCCTTAGAGATGTAGTACAGCAAGGTGATAAGGTTGCTATTATTGCTAGTGATATAACTCGTAAATGGGTTCGTCATGATTTGTTTTTGCCTACTTTGTTGAATGAGCTAAATGCTGCTGGCATTCCTGATGCTAATATTGTGCTTGTTGTTGCTTTGGGTGCTCATCGGCATCATACGACTGAGGAAAATATACTGAATTTTGGCCAACAAGTTGTTGATAGAATTAGGATTGTGCAAAGTCATGCCCCTGAAACAGATGAATTTGTGCATATTGGCAAAACTTCTCGTGGCAACGAAGTCAGCATTAACAAGCATGTGGTCAATGCGGATAAGATAATTATGACCGGGGGTATTGTTCATCATTTGATGGCTGGTTTTGGTGGTGGTCGTAAATCGATTGTTCCTGGTGTTGCTGCTTATAACACAATTCAAGCTAATCACAGTTTGTGCCTGCATAATGAGGTGGGACAGGGGGTTAGTCAAGAATGTATTGCTGGTAAATTAGAAAATAATCCAATGCATGAAGATCTAGTAGAAATGGCGGAATTACTTAAGCCCGCATTTTTATTAAATGCCGTATTTACACCTAATGGAGAGTTTGCGAGTTTTGTTGCAGGACACTGGTATGAAGCCTGGTTGGCAGGCTGCAGATTGACTCAAGAAATATTTGGTGTGACGATTAAGGGTAAAACCGATATGGTTATCGCTTCAGCCGGAGGGTTTCCTAAAGATATAAATTTGTATCAGGGAGCAAAATCCATTTGTAATGCCTTTATGGCTGCAAAGTCTGGTGGTGTAGTTATATTACTCTTGGAATGTCGGGATATTATGGAACCCCCTGACTTTAGCGATTGGTTTCATTATGAATCTTTATATGAGCGGGAAGTGGCCTTGCGTAAAGGCTTTACCGTACCAGGGTTTATTGCATTAAAACTGGGGTTGATGGCGAAGGAAATCCCCCATATTTTAGTTTCTTTGCCACGAAATAAAGAATTTATTGAAAAAGCTGGCATGATTGCTGCAACAAGTATAGAAGAGGCTATTGCTATTGCTGAAAGAAAACTAGGCCGCGAGGATTATACCATTACAGTAATGTCTCATGCGGCCAATACTGTACCATTAGAAAGCAACTGATAAATAAAATGGAAGATCAACGGGAAGTTTGCAATTGTTAAAATTGCAAACTTCCTATTTTACGAAATCAGTAAATATATCTCCTTAGATTGGTAATATAAAAAATACAAATTGAGTTGACATGACAAACTAGATTGGTCTATACTTAAAAAAATAATGAAGTGAATAATTAAAGGTAGAGGCGCGATATATTAAAAGTATGTATCTAGAGTAGCTAGCGATGACAGATACAGAAAGGAATAATCGCCGAAGCAGAGGGGCGATAGCCAGTGCCCTTTTGTTGGTTTTGTATTGAATAAATACAAAACTGTCATCCAAGATTTTGGGTGGAGTGCTATCTGCATAACTGATTATGAGATAAGCTGATTTCTTATAGCGGTTTGTGGGATAGTTCCTGCAAATCGCTATTGTTATTTCCGGAGTAAATACTACAATTTCGAACAAACAAATTCAGGAGGTATATATATTATGGCTGAAAAAAAGTTACCATTCACCAAGGCAAAGCTTGAGACTATTATTCAGAGCTATCCTACACCTTTTCATATTTATGATGAACAGGCCATTAGGGAAAATGCGCGTAATTTATTAGCAGCTTTTTCTTGGGCACCAGGATTTAAAGAATATTTTGCGGTAAAAGCTACGCCCAATCCCCACATTTTAAAAATCCTGAAGGAAGAAGGTATTGGCGCTGATTGCAGTTCATTGGCTGAACTTATCTTATCAGAACAGGCTGGTATTGTGGGAGAAAATATTATATTTTCGTCTAATGATACTCCAGCGGAAGAATATCAAGCAGCCAAAAATCTTGGCGCTATCATCAATCTTGATGATATTAGCCATATTGATTATTTAGAAAAACATGTTGGCATACCTGAAATCATTTCTTTCCGCTACAATCCAGGACCACTTCTTCAGGGCGGTAATGATATTATAGGTTATCCAGAAGACGCAAAATATGGTCTGACCAGAGGGCAAATTATAGAGGCCTATAAAATTATGCAAGGTAAAGGGGTAAAACGGTTTGCCCTGCATACAATGGTAATTTCTAATGAATTAAATCCTGATAGTTTTGTTGGTACAGCTGTTATGATGTTTGATTTGGTTCTTGAAATTTATCAAACACTAGGAATACGTATTGAGATGATTGATTTGGGTGGTGGCATTGGCATACCTTATAAGCCAGAGCAACAAGCTGTTGACCTAGATCGTGTGAGCCAAGGTGTGCGTAAGGCTTATGAAGAAAAAATTGTGGCAAACGGTCTTCATCCTTTAAAGATCACGATGGAATGTGGTAGAATGATCACAGGACCTTATGGTTATCTGGTATCAACAGTACTTCATAAAAAAGAAATTTATAAAAATTATGTAGGCCTTGATTCTTGTATGGCAAATCTCATGCGCCCAGCCTTATATGGCTCCTATCATCATATGACAGTAATGGGCAAAGAAACGTTGCCACTTGACCATGTGTATGATGTGACAGGTTCTCTTTGCGAAAATAATGATAAGTTTGCTATTGATCGTAGTTTACCACAGATTGATATTGGTGACGTGATTGTAATGCATGATGCAGGGGCTCATGGTCATGCAATGGGTTTTAATTATAATGGCAAATTGCGTTCCGCAGAACTTTTGTTACAGTCAGACGGTAATGCTATCATGATTCGTCGGGCAGAGACATTAGCGGATTATTTTGCTACTTTGAATTTTGAAAAATGTGAACTAACATTAGCGGCAGCAACTAAAAAATAAAGTTTTGTAGAGGCAGTTTTAAAAACTGCCTCGTTTTTTGAAGTATGCCATAATTTGTAGGTTTATTGGTGAAGAATAATAATGTTTTGTAATGGTAGATTAAACAAAAGACCTAATCCTTTAAGAAGGATTAGGTCTTTTGATAATTGAAATTTGTGGGTTTGCTACAAGACTGATATTTCTGGGCGGTGTATAAGGCGTTCCATCTGGATATGATATAAGGCGAATCATAGGTCGCTGAGGATTATTTACGGGAACAGAAACTACGATTGCTCGTTCTCCTGTATTTAAAAAAATTTCAGTTCCAGGTGTGTACAGAGCTATTTTAGACAAAAATATCTGCCCGAATTTTTCGTCAAAAGAAGTTCCTAGTCCAGAAAGGATGATATTATATGCATCTTCTGGCTCCATGGCTTTGCGATAAGGACGGTGAGCGGTGATAGCTTCATAAACATCTGTAATTGACAGCAAACGGGCATAGCTGAGGATTTGTTCTCCTTGTAGCCCTCGCGGGTAACCAGAACCATCTATCTTTTCGTGATGTTGCCAAGCCATATGGGCAACAAGACTGGAAATCTCCAAGCGCTTTTTAGTCAATAACTTAAATCCTAGTGCTGTATGTTGTTTCATGACAGCAAACTCGTCATTTGTTAAGCTACCAGGTTTGTTAAGTATTTTTTTATCAATTTCTATTTTTCCCATATCGTGAAGTAATGCACCACAGGTAATGACTTTAATTTGAGGAATTGTAAAGCCGCATGAGCGAGCAAGTAGTGCTGAGTAGATTGAGCAATTTAAGGAATGGGCTAAAGTGCAATCATCGTAGATTGCAATACCAGTTAAATGAATTGCCACATCTGCCTGGGTCACTAATTCCTCAACGATATCTGAGGCTACACTAGATACCGCATCGACTGAGAAATTTTCCCCTTTGTTAACTTTTTCCATTGTAGCGGTTAATATGGATAAAGCTCGTTGTTGCGTTTCCATTGAAAGATATTCAGGAATAGTAATATCAGCGTATTTCTCGTCCTTAATAAAGACGACATCTAGGTTTAAGTTTTTTAATTTGCGAATATATTCTTCAGTCAAAGTAACTCCTGCAACTAATAGTACTTGGCCTTTACTACTTAATATGCTTCGCGCCAAAATCATACCTGGAATTAGTTCTGTTAAGCTGATCTGTCTCAAAATGGAAGCTCCTTTATCGTAGTACAAATGAAAAGGTATAATAATAAATTATTATATCATTAATTGCTAAAAATAAATATTATTTTGTTAATTTGTGTCTAATTTGTGATGTTTTTTACAGAGAAAACAGGTATTTTTCTGGTGCAATAGCATAATATTAAAGTGATTAGTATGAATATATTTCTCTCTCATGTGAGATTTAATGGAAAAAGACTGATGACATAAATTTGTCATCAGTCTGAATTAATTCATTAGTTCTAATGTTCTAATTTAGAACTAATAGTTGAGTTTCTCGTAGTGCTCATATGCTTAATGGTTGTGAATGGATTATATTCAAGTTCATTATATGCTGCCATACCATGCTCGGCCAAATCTAAACCCTCAATCTCTTCGTCAACTGTTACTCTAATACCGACAGTGTTCTTTAATATATAGAATAAGGCATAGGTTGTAACGAAGCCCCACAGTGAGATCGCAAGAACCCCTAACGTTTGTATAGCCAATAGTTCTAAACCACCGCCATAGAGTAAACCACCTTTTTCAGCAAAAATACCTACAGCAATGGTTCCGAAGGTACCACAGACACCGTGTACTGCAATAGCTCCAACAGGATCATCAGCCTTGAGCCTATCAAATATGGGGACAGCAATTACGATAAGTATACCAGCGATTGCACCAATAACCAAGGAACTTATCGGTTCCACATAGGCGCAACTAGCAGTAATAGCTACTAAACCGCCCAGAGCACCGTTAATCCCCATGCTAGGATCAGCTTTGCCGTAACGGAAGATAGTGAACAATGTTGCTGCTGTGCCACCAGCTGCAGCGGCTAAGTTGGTATTAACTGCAATTCGGGCAATATTCAAATCCAGTCCAGATAGGGTGCTGCCTGGATTAAAACCAAACCAGCCAAACCACAGAATAAAAGCTCCTAAGGCAGCTAAGGGTAGGTTATGACCAGGCATAACATTCATGGATCCATCTTTGTTAAACTTACCAGTGCGGGGACCAAGTACTAATACAGCTGCCAAGGCAGACCAACCACCTAAGGAATGTACGACTGCTGAACCGGCGAAATCCAGCATACCTATCTTATTCAGCCATCCACCACTACTCCAGACCCAGTGTCCTGCCATCGGGTAGATGAATACTGTGGCTATTAAGGAAAAAACAAGATAGGGAGAAAACTTCATACGCTCTGCGACTGCGCCTGAGACGATTGTTGCCATGGCAATGGCGAAGGCGGCTTGAAATAACCAGAAAGCATAGATGGGTATTCTAAGTCCTAAGTAGCTGAAATCACCTTGTAAAAAAAAGCCAGACATCCCAATAATGCTGAATTTATCGAT
>Ga0316600_10001125_pt1 | contig 12306 bp, 12 predicted proteins | sample OWC_soil_day5_CT_FD_207652 | JGI IMG/M metagenome (GOLD analysis project Ga0316600, IMG submission 207652) | Wetland soil microbial communities from Old Woman Creek delta, Ohio, United States - OWC_soil_day5_CT | ecosystem: Environmental > Terrestrial > Soil > Wetlands | place: USA: Ohio... | reverse complement strand
AAGGGTTTAAGCTCGAATTCGTTTTGACACAGGGGAGGGCGATCAATATTATACGCGCCCCATGTCGCCCGCCCCGGCCGATCAAGTCAATGCGGTCGAGCTGGCAGGCCGCGCGGCCAGGCTCGAACGCGAGTTACGCCTGAGCCAGTTGCCGAGGCTGGTGGAGGCCGGTGCGCTCGAGGGCACGCACGCACATGCGGTGCTGACGTTCGGCAGGTTCGAAGGACGCCCGACCGTCGAGGCACGGGTCGAGGGCGTCGTCGTCCTGACCTGCCAGCGCTGCATGCGTCCCTGCGAATGCGGCATCGACGAGTCGGCAGTGCTCGCCGTCGTGGCGAGTGACGACGAAGAAGTGCCGGGCGGCTACGAGCCGCTGTTGGGCGACGCCGAGCGATTGTCGCTCGGCGAGTTGATCGAGGAACAGGTGTTGCTCGGCATGCCGCTGGTGCCGATGCACGACGACCGCGCACTGTGCGGCGAGGCTCCGGCCGCGAAGGCCGCCGTCGAGCCTGTGGCAGTGGCGGAAGAGAAACAGAGACCTTTTGCGAACCTGCGGGAACTGCTCGACAAGGGCGAGCGCTGACCCGCGACAGGAGACGAGACCATGGCAGTTCAAAAGAGCCGCAAGAGCCCCTCCAAGCGGGGCATGCACCGTTCGCACGACGCACTGCGCGGCCCCGCGCTGTCAGTCGATCGCACCAGCGGCGAGACGCACCTGCGTCACCGCATCACCCCCGACGGCTTCTACCGCGGCAAGAAGGTGATCGAGAAGCCGGTGGCCGAGGAAGGCCAGGAGTAATTTTCGCCGCCCGCGCCCGCGCATGACTGCCGGGCTCACCATCGCCGTGGACGCCATGAGTGGCGATCACGGCGCCGAAGTCGCCGTCCCCGCAGCGCTGGACGTCCTGGCCTCGACGCCGGACCTCCGGTTACTGCTCGTAGGCCGCGGGGAAGTCCTGCGCCCGCTGCTCCGCACGGCGCCCACCGGGCGCTGGACGGTCGTGGAGGCGAGCGAAGTCGTCGGCATGGACGAGCGTCCGCAGGATGCGGTCCGGCGCAAGAAGAATTCCTCGATGCGGGTGGCCATCAACCTGGTGAAGAAGGGTGAGGCGGCCGCCTGCGTTTCCGCCGGCAACACCGGCGCGCTGCTCGCCACCTCCCGTTTCGTTCTCGGCATGATCCCCGGCATCGACCGGCCCGCGATCGTGTCGGCCGTGCCGGCCGTGCACGGTCACACGGTCATGCTCGACCTTGGCGCCAATCCCGACTGCTCCGCCGACCACCTCGTACAGTTCGCCGTGATGGGGTCGATCATCGCCGCCGACCTGCACGGGATCGAGCATCCGCGCGTGGGGCTCCTCAACATCGGCGAGGAGGACATCAAGGGGACGGAGCAGATCCGCGAGGCGCATCGGCGGCTCGCTGGCGCGCCAATCAACTATCGGGGCTTTGTCGAGGGCGACGACATTTTCTCGGGCGACATCGACGTGGTGGTGACCGACGGCTTCACCGGAAACGTCGCGCTCAAGACCATGGAGGGGCTCGCGCGTTTCATCAGTGGCGCGATGCGCGAGGAGTTCACCCGCGGACCGCTTCGCAAGGCGGGCGCGGTGGCCGCGGCTCCGGCGCTGAAGGCACTGAAGGTCCGCCTTGACCCGCGCGCCTATAACGGGGCCAGCATGGTCGGCCTCGCCGGTGTGGTGATCAAGAGCCACGGTGGCGCCGATCGCGTGTCATTCGCCAACGCGATCGGCGTGGCGATGACGGAGGCCCGCAAGGGGGTGCCGGCGCAGATCGGGGAGTTGATGGCGCGCGTCACTGCTCCCGGCTGACGCCCGGGATCACGCACTCGCCCGCTTGAGTTCCTCGGCGCGACGGCGTCGCATCCGATCCATCAGTTGCTCACGGCGGCGCGCCAGCCGGGCGGCCACGGCCGCCGGATCCTTGTTCTGCCCGAGCCCTTTCGGCAAGTCCTGGCGAAAACGCTGGAAATCCTCGTATGCCTCGATCTCGTGCCGCAACTCGCGGAACACGAGTTCGATCATCACCGCGTCGTCGAGGAGGCCGATGCCCGGGATGTCGTCCGGAATCAGGTCCTCCGGATCGCAGAGGTAGGCCAGGGCGGACAGCATCGGATTGCGCTCGTCCTGGTCGAGTTGCCAGTCGGCATCGGTGAGCATGGCCAGCGTCGTCTCGAGCTTGTCGAGCCGCTCAGTGACGAAGTCCGGCAGATCGGAGCGCCGCATGGATGCGACCAGGTCCGCCGCCGCCGAGAGGATCTCCTCGTCGTCCGCAATGCCCACGGCCTCCCGCGTCCGGCGCAACTCGCGCCGGAAGTGACGCAGGTCACGGTCCGAGAGTTCGATGGTGAGCTTGTATGGCATTTGGTCTCCCGCGCGCAAGGCTACTGGTGTAATGGGCGCACGGTCAACGAAGTCGGGACCTGCTTCCAGCCTGTGTTTAGAATGCGCCGCATGTCAGCAAGGTTTCACCACAGGGTCCGTTCGATCCTCACGCACGTCCGCCCACTGTTCTCGACGGCCTGGCTGCTCGCCAGCGGGGCTGCGTTCGGGGGCGGCGCGGAGTACGTGCTGCCGGAGAACGGCGACAACGTGGTCGGCGTGGTCACGACGGCGATCGCCGAGCACGAGGATACGCTGCTCGACGTCGGTCGCCGCTACGGCGTCGGCTACGAGGAGATCATCGCAGCGAATCCCGGCGTGGATCCGTGGCTGCCGGGCGCGGGGACGGAGATCCTGATCCCGACGCGTTTCATTCTCCCGGATGCGCCGCGCGAGGGCGTGGTCGTCAACCTGCCCGAGCACCGTCTGTACTACTACCCGCCGGCGAAGAAGGGCGAGCGGCGCGTGGTGCGCACGTATCCGATCAGCACCGGCAAGATGGACTGGAAAACGCCGCTCGGCTTCACGAAGATCGTGTCGAAGCAGGAGCGTCCGAACTGGTACCCGCCCCCGTCGGTGCTCGCGGAGCACGAGGCGCGGGGCGATCCGCTGCCGAAGGTCGTGCCGCCCGGCCCGGACAACCCGCTCGGCGAGCACGCGATGCGCCTCGGCATCCCGGGCGGCGCGTATCTCATCCACGGTACGAACCGGCCGGCCGGCGTCGGCATGCAGGTCACGCACGGGTGCATCCGCATGTTCCCCGAGGACATCGCCGAGCTCTATGGCCTCGTGCCGGTCAACACGAGGGTCAATCTCGTCGACCAGACGACGAAAGTCGGCTGGCAGCGCGGCACGCTGTACGTGGAGCGTCACGCGCCACTGGAGGGCACGCAGGACCCGAGCCACGACGACCCTGCCGAACTCACGACGCGCATCACCGCCGCGATCGCCGGCCACAGCGTCGAGGTCGACTGGAGCGGGGCAGAGCGCGCGTTCCTGCAGAACACCGGCGTTCCCGTGCCGTTGTCCGTTCCGCTGCGCGCCGCGCAGCAGCCGCCGGCCAGTCCCCGGTAAGAAAAAACGCCGCGGGGTTGCCGCGGCGTCCTCGTTCGAAGAACGAACGGATCGGGCGATTACTTGCCCATCGACTTCTTGAACGCGCGGTCGATCTTCTCGTTCGTCGCGTCGCAGCACGCCTGCGCGCCCTGCGCAGCCTGCAGGGCCTGGTTGGCCGTGCTCTGCGCGGCGCTGGCCGCGTTGGCAGCGCTCGAAGCCGAAGCCGAGGCGGCGTCTGCAGCCGACTTGGCGGCAGCGGCGTCCTGGGCAGCAGCCTTCGCAGCGGCGTCGGCCGCGTCGAGGCGGGCCGTCACTTCCTTGCTGGTGCAACCGCTGGAAAGGGCCAGCATGAGGGCGGCAGTGCCGATGGTCAGGGTCTTCACGATCGCGGTCTTCATTTGTGTTTGTCCTCGGTGGTTGAGACTCAAAATGAGTCTGGGACGTCGACTGCACCGATCTGGACGCAAGATCCATGTGCGGACCACAGCCGAACTCCACGGATGGTACCCGATTCAAAATCGTTGATAAAGCCGCGTGATTCGAATCCTTGCCGTTGAGACGCATTCGTTGCGCAGGGCACGAACGTTTTTCGACGTGCTCGAACAGCAGCGCGGGGTGATGCGAAATGCTCATGCGCGCACGCGTGCATGCAGCGGTACGCGTTCGATCGCACGCGGTCGCATGCGATGAGAAGAGTCGTCGCGTCGTGCTGACGGGTTCATCGCAGTCGACATCGACGGTGCCGATTCGACTCGAGGTCGTCGAGTAAGTTCAGTCGACGGCGGCTGATTATCATGCGGGGTCGTTTTCACGAATGCACGGCGCCGGTCCGGGCTGCAGCTGTCGTGCGGTTCGCCGCAAGGGCAAAACTCATGCGGGGCTTGCCTTGGCTCCCGGGACTGTATATAAGAACAGTAGCTGTACATGCATACAGGAGCCGCCATGGACGACCTCACCCCGCGCCAACGACAGGTCCTGCGTTTTATCCAGAATTCCGTGACCGAAAACGGCATGCCGCCCACCCGCGCCGAGATTGCCGAGGCGCTCGGCTTCAAGTCTGCGAATGCGGCGGAGGACCACCTGCGCGCCCTGCAGCGCAAGGGTGTGCTCGAACTGCGACCGGGCGCCTCCCGCGGCATCCAGTTGCGGGATTCCCTGCGTGAACAACTGGGCCTGCCGCTCATCGGCCGTGTCGCCGCCGGCCGCCCCATCCTCGCCGAGGAAAACATCGAGGCGCACTACCAGATCGACCCGCAGCTCTTCCAGCCGCGGCCGCATTACCTGCTCAAGGTGCGCGGCATGAGCATGAAGAACGCCGGCATCCTCGACGGTGACCTGGTCGCCGTGCATCGCACGCCCGAGGTGCGCAACCGCCAGATCGTCGTGGCACGCCTCGAGAACGAGGTGACGGTGAAGCGCTATCGCCAGGATGGCTCGATCGCGTGGCTGCTGCCGGAGAACGAGGATTTCGAACCACTGCGCGTCGACCTGAAGCACGAGTCGCTGATCATCGAGGGCGTGGTGGTCGGGGTGCTCAGGCAGGACGCCGGACGAGCGTGAGAAAGGGGGTAGTGATCAGGGGATAGGGGGTAGTGAAGAGACGATCTTCAGACGACGGTGATCGACCAGACGACGCAAGAGGCCCGCTTCTCCACTACCCCCTAGTCACTAATCACTACCCCCTTTCTTCCTCCTCCCATGTCACTCGACGATCTCCTGCGTCACCCAAAGCTCTGGCGCGCCCGGGAGCAGTTCGGCACGGCACAGCCGCCCGGCCTGCCGACAGGCTTTGCAGCGCTCGATCGCTGCCTGCCGGGCGGGGGCTGGCCGCAGCAGGGATTGATCGAGATTCTCACGGACCATTACGGCATCGGTGAACTGAGCCTGTTGATACCCGCGCTGGCCACGCTGTGCCGCGAAGAGCACGAGGGCGGCTGGCTCGCCTGGGTTTCACCGCCCTATCAGCCTTATGCACCGGCGCTCGCTGCCTGCGGCATCGAGGTAGGCCGGCTGCTGGTGGTGCGCGCGCAGCCCGCGGAATGGGCGATGGAACAATCCCTGCGTTCGGGTGCCTGCAGTGCCGTGCTCGGCTGGGCCGCATTCCGCGAGCAGCAGTCCCTGCGCCGGCTGCAACTCGCAGCCGAGCAATCGCGCTGCCTGGCCGTGATCTTCCGGCGGCTGCGCGACGGCAACGAGCCATCGCCCGCGGTGTTGCGCATCGCACTCGAGGCCGGCCGCGATGGCCTCGAAGCGCGCATCTTGAAGAGCCGCGGCGGTCAGGCAACGAACGTGCGGCTGGGTTGGCTCGCCGCTGCGACGCAAGCCGGTTCGCACTGACCATGTCCCTGCCCGGCAAACATCGGGCCCCGCCCGAAGTCTCTCCATCGCCGGAATCCGCGCGGGAGCGGCCACGGTTGCGGCCAGCGCTCGGCGGGGGGCGCAGGCGCGGCGACGGCGAGCCGGCACGCGCGCCTGTCGCGGGCGGCGAACTCTGGCTCGCCATCCACCTGCCGCGGTACGTGATCGAGTCGCTACGCTGGCCGGAGAAACTCCCGGGCGATGCCGGCCAGCGTGGCTGCGATGCACCACGCGCGGTCGTGGATCTCGAACGAGGAGGCAAGGTGATCTGCGCCTGCGATGCCGTCGCCGCAACGACGGGCATCGTGCCCGGGATGGCGCTCAATTCCGCCCTTGCGCTGTCGCCTGCGCTGCTCGTGCAGGCCCGCGACGAGCGCAGGGAACGCGCATTGCTCGAGAGCGCCGCGGGGATCGCCTCGTCTTTCACCCCGCGCGTCAATCTAGAACCGCCCGACGGCGTGCTGCTCGAAGTGCGCGGCAGCCTGCGGCTCTTTGGCGGCGTGCGGAGCCTGTGTGCGCGGGTGCGCGAGCGGTTGCAATCGATGGGTGTCGAGTCGCGGCTGGCACTCACGCCCACGCCACTGGCATCGCTCTGGTTCGCGCGCACGGGCGAGGAGGTCGCCTTGCGTCGCCCGGACGAACTCGCGAGCCGCCTTGCACCATTGCCGCTGGCCTGCACGCGCTGGCCCGGGCGGAGTCTGCAGCTGCTCGCGACGATGGGCGTGCGCACCGTCGGTGATTGCCTGAAGCTGCCACGCGAGGGTTTCGCGCGCCGTTTCGAGCCACGCACGCTGCGCGCTCTCGACCGCGCGGTCGGCCGTGCGTCCGACCCACGCGCCGCCTTCGTCTCCCGCGAACGATTCACGGCCCGCCGTGACCTCGAGCCCGAGATCGCGGACATCGAGCGACTGCATCGTGCGATCGAGCCCCTGCTGGCGGAACTATGCGCATTCCTGCGGCAGCGGGCACGGGCCGTGGAGGCGATCGAACTCCGGTTTGCACATCGCGCTGCGCCGGAGACGCGAGCGCGCCTGCAGTTTGCAGAGCCTGCGGCGCAGGCGGGGAGGATCTCCGGACTGCTGCACGAGCGGCTCGTCCGTCTGGAATTGCCCGAGCCGGTACGCACCGTGCGGTTGCGCAGCGGCCCGCTGGTCGAGGTGCGCGAGGAGGCTGCAGATCTCTTCGCGCTCGATCGCCGCCGTGCGGCGGGCGTGCCGCAACTCATCGAACGACTGCGCGCTCGCCTCGGCGCGGATGCCGTGCAGGGCGTCTGCCTCGTTGCGGAGCATCGGCCCGAGTCCGCCTGGCGCGTTGCGGAGCCCGGCAGGTGTCAGAGGTCGGATCCGTCGGATCCGAGTTCGGATCCGACGGATCCGACCTCTGACACCTCCCGGCCGCTGTGGCTGCTCACCGAGCCCCAGCCGCTCGCAGGCGACGAGCAGCCTCACTACGAGGGCACGCTCGAACTCGAGACGGGGCCGGAGCGCATCGAATCAGGCTGGTGGGACGGCCAGGACGTCAAGCGCGATTACTACGTGGCGCGCACGGCGGCCGGGATGCGTCTCTGGGTGTTCCGCGAGCGGGTTGCCGCAGGCCGCTGGTTCCTGCACGGCGTGTTCGGTTGAGTTCACGTCGATGAGCTATGCCGAACTGCATTGCCTCAGTAACTTCAGCTTCCTGCGCGGCGCATCGCATCCGGAAGAGCTGATCGAGCGCGCGGCCAGCCTCGGCTACGCCGCGCTCGCAATCACCGACGAATGCTCCGTAGCCGGCGCCGTGCGGGCCCACGTCGCCGCACGCGAGCACGGGTTCAAGCTGATCGTCGGCAGCGAATTCCGCCTCACCGACGGCCTGCGTTGCGTACTGCTCGCCAGCAACCGCGGCGGTTATGCGCAACTCTGTCGGTTGATCACGCTCGCCCGCCGGGCAGCCCCGAAGGGGAAGTACCGGCTGGAACGCCGCGACTTCGTCGCAAAGAAAAAAGGGGATAGGGGACAGGGGATAGGGGATAGTGCGGAGACAGAACGGCCGACAGCGTCGGCCTCTTCACTACCCCCTACCCCCTATCCCCTATCCGCTCTCTTCCCCTCCGACTGCCTGGCCCTCTGGCTACCCGCCGCCCGCCCGGACCCGGCCGAGGCCACGTGGCTCGCCTCGATCTTCCCCGGCCGGTTGTGGATCGCCGTCGAGTTGCTCACCACCGGGCAGGATCGCCGGCGCCTCGCAACCCTGCAGGAGCTGGGACGCACGCTCGAGTTGCCGCTGGCCGCCGCGGGAGACGTGCACATGCACGCACGCGGCCGCCGCGCGCTCCAGGATATCCTGACCGCGACGCGGGTTGGCACCACCGTGGACCGCGCGGGTTACTCGCTGTACCCCAACGGCGAGCGGCACCTGCGACCGCTGCCCCGGCTGCGGGAGCTGTATCCGCCCGCGCTGCTCGAAGCGACGCTCGACATCGTCGCGCGCTGCACGTTCTCGCTCGACGAACTGCGCTACGAGTACCCACGCGAGATCGTGCCCGAAGGCGAGACGGCCGCGAGCTGGCTCGGCAAGCTCACGGAGGAGGGCAAGCGCGGGCGCTGGCCCGGGGGCGCGCCCGCGCAGGTCGAGCAGGCCATCACGCACGAACTCGCACTGATCGCCGAATTGCGCTACGAGGCGTATTTCCTCACCGTCCACGACATCGTGAACTTCGCCCGCGCGCGCGGCATCCTCTGCCAGGGACGCGGCTCGGCGGCCAACTCCGCCGTCTGCTATTGCCTCGGCATCACCGAAGTGGACCCCGCGCGCATGTCGCTGCTCTTCGAGCGGTTCATCTCGCGCGAACGCAACGAGCCGCCCGACATCGACGTGGACTTCGAGCACGAACGGCGCGAGGAGGTGATCCAGTACGTCTACGCGAAGTATGGCCGGCACCGGGCCGCGCTCACCGCGACGGTGATCTGCTATCGCCCGCGAAGCGCCTTGCGCGACGTCGCGAAGGCACTCGGCCTCGACCCGCTGCAGGTGAATGCGCTCGCCCGCTCGATGCAGTGGTGGGACGGCTCGAACATCGACGAGGGGCGGGTACGCGAGGCGGGCCTCGACCCGGAGAGCCCCGTGCTCGCGCGGGTGCTCGCGCTCGCACGCACGCTGCTCGGGTTCCCCCGGCACCTTTCGCAGCACGTGGGCGGCTTCGTCATCGCGCGCGACCTGCTCGAGGAACTCGTGCCGGTCGAGAATGCCGCGATGGAGGACCGCACGGTCATCCAGTGGGACAAGGACGACCTCGACGCACTCGGTCTCCTCAAGGTGGACCTGCTCGGCCTCGGCATGCTCTCGGCCATCCGCCGCAGCTTCGCGCTCGTCGAACAGTTCCGCGGCGCGCGCTGGACACTCGCGACGGTGCCGGCCGAGGACCCCGCCGTGTACGAGATGATCGGCCACGGCGACACGATGGGCGTGTTCCAGATCGAGTCGCGCGCGCAGATGGCGATGCTGCCGCGCATGAAGCCGGAGACGTACTACGACCTCGTGATCGAGGTGGCGATCATCCGGCCGGGGCCGATCCAGGGCGACATGGTGCATCCGTACCTGCGCCGGCGCAGCGGGCTCGAACCCGTGAGCTACCCGAGCCCCGAGGTGGAGGGCGTGCTGAACCGCACGCTCGGCGTGCCGATCTTCCAGGAGCAGGTGATGCAACTCGCGGTGGTCGCCGCGGGGTTCACGCCGGGAGAGGCAGACCAGCTGCGCCGCGCCATGGCCGCATGGAAGCGCAAGGGCGGCCTCGGCCATTTCGAGGAGCGGCTGATCAGCGGCATGCGCGAGCGCGGCTACGCGGAGGAGTTCGCGAAGCAGATCTTCCGGCAGATCCTCGGCTTCGGCGAGTACGGTTTCCCGGAGTCCCACGCCGCGAGCTTTGCGTTGCTGGTGTACGTCTCTGCGTGGCTCAAGTGCCACGAGCCGGCCGCTTTCACCGCGGCGCTCATCAACAGCCAGCCGATGGGTTTCTATGCGCCGTCGCAGCTCGTGCAGGACGCGCGCCGGCACGGGGTCGAGGTGCGGCCGGTGGACGCACGGACGAGCGACTGGGACTGCACGCTCGAACGACGCGAGGAGGGGGCTGCGGCACTGCGCCTGGGCTTGAGGCTCGTGAAGGGCTTGTCGCAGCAGGCCGCGCTCCGCCTGGTCGCGGCGCGGGGCGAGGCGGGTTTCTCAAGCGTGCAGGGTCTCGCCGAGCGTGCCGGCCTCGACCGCCGCGAGCTGGGTTGCCTCGCGGCCGCCGGCGCGCTCGCCGGCTTCGCGGGACACCGCCATCGCGCGGCATGGAACGTGGCCGGTGTCGAGGCGCCGTTGCCCCTGATGCCGCAGCCGCGAATTCCGGAGGGCATTCCGCTGCTGCGCGCGCCACGCGAAGGGGAGGACATCGTCGCCGATTACGCCCACACCGGCCTCACCCTGCGACGCCACCCGCTCGCGTTGTTGCGGGCGCGGCTCGAGGCGCGCGGCGTGATGACGGCGGCGCGCCTGCGCGAGTTACCCGATGGATCGACCGTGCGCACGGCAGGGCTCGTCATCACGCGACAGCGGCCGGGCAGCGCGCAGGGCGTGACATTCGTGACGCTCGAGGACGAGACTGGCTACGTCAACCTGATCGTCTGGCGCGACGTGGCTGACCGGCAGCGGCAGCCGCTCATCGCCTCGCGCCTGATGGGCGTGGCCGGAAAGCTGCAGCTCGAGGGGGAAGTGATGCACGTGATCGCGCACCGCCTGGTGGACCTGTCGCGCTGGCTCGGCCGCGTGGCCGCGCCGTCCCGCGACTTCCACTAGCGCTTGCGCGGCTTGCGTCCGTCGCCGATGTCGTAGTCGTCGAAGTCGCTCAGGAGCTCCGACGTGCGCTTCTGCTCCCTCAGCCGCTCGAGCTTGCGCCACGCGGGCTCGGCACCCCGCGTCGCGCCGCGCTTGCGCTTGTCGAGGTCCTGCATGAGGCGATCGACGTCAAGCGACTCCTCGTCGCCGGTGACGTCGTCCTCATCCTCGTCTTCGAAATCGTCGGACTCAGGTTTCTCGGCCATCGCGGGACCCGCGTGCATCCGTCGAACGCGAATTTCGGCCTCTTATACTTCGCCCGAAAGACGCGGGCAAGACCGCAATGCCCGCGCCGGCCTCAATGCAGCAGGCTTGCCATCTTCCGCCGGTAGCTCACCACGAGTTCGTCGGCGTCACCGAGCACGTCGAACGCCATGAGGAGGCTGCGTCGCGCCTGGTCGTCGCCGAACTTACGGTCGCGGCGCATCAACTCGAGCCACTCGGCAAGCGCGGTGGCGTAGTCGCCGGCCAGCGCGTGATGGGCCGCGAGCGCGTGGCGGGCGGCGGAATCCGACGGATCGCGCTCGAGGCTGGCGCGCAAGGCTGCGAAATCGGGCCGGGCGACGGCGGCCTCGGTGAACGCGAGCCGGGCCCGCAGCGCCCTGAGCCGCGGGTCCTCGGGGTTCTGCTCAGCCATCCGGTCCAGGGTGTCCGAGGCCGCTGCCGTGTCGCGCGCCGCGAGCTGGGCGTCGGCGAGTTCGAGGAGCCCTGCCGGTTCGTCGGTCGGTGCGGCCGCCGCGTCGGCGGGAGCGACGTACTTGTCGAGCAGTGCGCGGATCCCCTGTTCCGGCTGCACACCGACGAACTGCTCAACGGCCTGTCCCTTGTGGAACAGCATCACCGTCGGGATGCTCCGGATGCCGAAGTGCGCGGCCACCTGCTGCTGTTCGTCGGTATTCACCTTCGCCAGCACGAAACGGCCGGCGTAATCGTCGGCGATCCGGTCGAGCATCGGCATCAGCGTCTGGCAGGGACCGCACCAGGGCGCCCAGAAGTCGACCAGCACCGGCTGCGTCGCGGACGCTTCCACGACCGCAGGAACGAAGTTCTCGAGGGTTGCGACGATCTTGTACGGGCTTTCGCTCATGACGGGCTCTCGAATGCGGGGGGAGGATTGTCCGTAGCGCCGCGCGCGCGGGCAAGCGGGTATACTTGCGCGCTTTTTTGCGTGCAGTGTCAAGGAGACACGGGATGAGGAAGTTCGCATACGTTTCCATGGCGATCGCCGCCATGCTGTCCGTCACGACCCAGGCGCGGGCGGATTGGACGGCCAAGGGCGAGTTGGGCGCTTCCTTCGCGAGCGGCAACAGCGAGAACGAGTCCGCCAACGGCGTCCTCGAAGTCAAGAAGTCGTACGACAAATGGGCCCATACCCTGGGACTCGCCGGCAACTACGGCAACGACGGCGAAGCGACGACAGCCGAGCGCTGGGAAGTGCGCGGGCAGTCGGACTACTCATTCACCGACCGGACGTACTGGTTCGGCGCGGGCCGTTACGAGGACGACCGCTTCACGGCCTATGACTACCAGGCATCGCTCTCCACCGGTCTCGGGTACAGGATCATCAACAGTGAGAGCACCAAGTTCTGGGTGCAGGGCGGCCCCGGCTATCGCTACGCGGAGTTGCGCGAGACCGACG
>Ga0316600_10001121_pt1 | contig 12332 bp, 12 predicted proteins | sample OWC_soil_day5_CT_FD_207652 | JGI IMG/M metagenome (GOLD analysis project Ga0316600, IMG submission 207652) | Wetland soil microbial communities from Old Woman Creek delta, Ohio, United States - OWC_soil_day5_CT | ecosystem: Environmental > Terrestrial > Soil > Wetlands | place: USA: Ohio... | reverse complement strand
GGTGCGGCTGCTCGCATTCGGAAGCGAAGCGCCGAGCGACGATCTCATCGCCGAGCGCATCGAGCGCGCGGTCGCGCGCCGCGCCGGCGATCCGCTGGTGGGCGACACCAATGCGACGCGACTGGTGAACTCGGAAGGCGATGAGCTGCCGGGCCTGGTCGTCGATCGCTACGCCGACGTGCTGGTCGTGCGCTTGTCGACGGCCGGCATGGACGCGCGCCGCGACCTGGTCGTCGACGCGCTGCGCCGCGCGACCGGCGCACCCGCCGCGCTCGAACGCCCCGACGCCCAGGCCGCGCGACGCGAGGGCATCCCGGTTCACCAGGGTCCGCTCTGGGGTGACCCGCCGAAGGACCCGATCGCGATCCGCGAGCGCGCGCGCGCCTACCGCGTCGACATCGGCGGCGGCCAGAAGACGGGTTTCTATCTCGATCAGCGCGACGCGCGCGATCTCGTGCAGGCTCTGGCGCCCGGCCGCCGCGTGCTCGACCTGTTCGCGTACACGGGCGGCTTTTCGGTCGCGGCGGCGCACGGCGGCGCGCAGTCGATTGCGGTGGTCGAGTCGTCGGTCGAGGCGATCGAAACCGCCGAGCGCCATCTCGAGCCGTGGGCGGCGGCGATTCCGCTGCGCTTCTCGCGCGACGACGCCTTCGGCTTTGCGCGCCGTGTCGCCGGACCGTGGGACCTGATCGTCGTCGATCCGCCGCCGCTCGCGCGCCGCTCGGGCGACGTGGATCGCGCGGCGCGCGCCTACAAAGATCTGCTGCTCTGGACGCTGAAGCGCGCGGCGCCCGATGCGCTCGTGCTCAGCTTCTCGTGCTCGCACCACATCGGCCCCGATCTGTTCCGCAAGATCGCCTTTGGCGCGTCGCTCGACGCCGAGCGACCGGTGCAGGTGCTGCGCGAACTCGGCGCACCGGCCGATCACCCGGTCGCGCTCGATCATCCCGAGGGTCGCTACCTGACGGGTCTGCTGCTGCGCGCATGAGCGCGGCCGGAGAAAGCGACCTCGTCGCGCGGGCGCGCGCCTTCGTGCTCGGCCAGGGCGACGCGCTCCAGCGCGCGCGCGCGACGGCACTTTTCGATCCCAGTGCACGCGAGACAGTGTGCAAGCTGCTCGGCGCAATCGAGGATCCGGCGCGCGCTGCGACGGCGATCGCGGTGCTCGACGCGATTGGCGTGCGGCGCGGCGCCGAAGTGGAGCGTGCGGTGGCGATCGTCTCGGCGGCGCAGCGCGACGACGGTTCCTGGACGCTCGGCGACGAGCCCGGCGCGGGCGACGACGGCGCGCGCGTCGTCACGACGGCGCAGATCGCCGGCCAACTCGCGAAGACCGCCTGCGCGCGCCCGAATGTCTTGCGCGCGGCAGGCGCCTTCCTCGCCGCGCACTGGAGTCCCGATCGCGTGCAGGGCGGCGACCCCCTGGCGATCGCCGGCTACGCGCAGTGGTACGCCAATACCGACGACGAGCTGTCGGACGCGGCGCTCCAGTGGTGCGGTCGCGAACTCGAGCGCGGCTTTCGCACGGGCGCGATCGATGCGCTCGACACCGCGCGCGTCTTCGCGCTCTGCGATGCGCAATCCCTGCCGGGTGCGCGGCTCGCGGCCGACGAGCTGGTGCTGTCGCTCGCCGCGGAGCAGTCGCCCGACGGCAGCTTCGGGCCCGCGTCCGCGCCGATCCCCGTGCGCGTCGAAGCGACGCTCGATGCGCTCGCTGCGCTCCAGCGACTCGCGCCGCGCAAGCGAGCGTAGCGAGCGCGCAGCGAGCCGCAGGCGAGCGAAGTTCATGAGCTGAGTGCGTAGCGAGCGCGCAGCGAGCCGCAGGCGAGCGAAGTTCATGAGCTGAGTGCGTAGCGAGCGGACCCCATGAGCTAGTCTGCGCCGCGCTTTTCAGGAGATCACCCTCGATGCTGAATCTTGCCGCCATCCACGAGGCGATCGCCGCGGTCGCGCCCGATCGCGACTGCCTGATCTTTCGCGACCGCCGCTTCACCTGGTCGCAGACCACCGACCGCACGCGCCGCCTTGGGTCGCTGCTGCGCGCGCACGGGCTCGGCTGCCGGCGCGAGCGCTCGACGCTTCAGAACTGGGAGAGCGGGCAGGATCACGTTGCGCTCTACCTCTACAACGGCAACGAGTATCTCGAGGGAATGCTCGGTTCGTTCAAGGCGCGCTGCGCGTCGTTCAACGTCAACTACCGCTACGTCGAGGAAGAACTGCTCTACCTATTCGACAACGCCGACGCGAAGGCGGTGGTGTACCACGCGTCGTTTGCGCCGACGCTCGCGCAGATCCGCGACCGGCTGCCGAAGGTCCGCCTGTGGCTGCAAGTGGAAGATGGGTCCGGCGAAGCGCTACTGCCCGGCGCGCTCGACTACGAGCAGGCGCTGGCCGATGCGAAGCCCGACGTGCCGGAGGGTCTCTCGGGCGACGACCTCTACATCCTCTACACCGGCGGAACGACCGGCATGCCGAAGGGCGTGCTGTGGCGCCAGGAAGACATCTTCCTCGCGGCGATGGGGGGACCCATGCCGCCACGGACGATCGCGGAAGCGGTCGAACGCGGGCGCGCGGGCGGCTTGCGTTCGTTGCCCGCGCCGCCCTTCATGCACGGCGCGGCGCACTGGGTCGCGTTCAACGTGTGGAGCGTGGGAGGCACGATCGTGGTGCAGTCCGACACGCGCAAGCTCGATCCCGACGACATCTGGTCGACGATCGAGCGCGAAGGCGTGAACTTCCTGACGATCGTCGGCGACGCCTTCGGGCGGCCGCTCGTCGATCAGCTCGCGGTCAAGCGCTACGACCTCTCCAAGCTGGTGCTGGTCTCCTCGGGCGGCGCGATCTTCACGGCGTCGCTGAAGGACGAGTTCCTGCGCGCGCTGCCGCAGGTGCGTGTGCTCGACGCGCTCGGCTCCTCGGAGACCGGGGCGCAGGCGACGCAGTTCAGTGAGCCGGGGAACAAGGCGACGACAGGAGACTTCGCCGTCGCACCCGGCAACGTCGTGCTGAAGGAAGATCTCTCGGGGCTGGTCATGCCCGGCTCGGACGAGATCGGCTGGCTGGCGCGCGAGGGCAACATTCCGCTCGGCTACTACAAGGACGCCGAGAAGACGGCGCGCACCTTCCCGGTCGTCGGCGGCAAGCGCTACGCGGTGCCGGGCGACCGCGCCGCCTTCGACGCCGGCGGCAAACTGCGCCTGCTCGGTCGCGACTCGGTGTGCATCAACAGCGGCGGCGAGAAGATCTTCGCCGAAGAAGTCGAGCACGCACTCAAGCATCACCCCGACGTGTACGACTGCGTGGTGGTCGGCACACCGCATCCGCGCTGGGGCCAGCAGGTGACGGCTCTCGTCAAGCTGCGCGAAGGCAAACCCGCCGACGAAGAATCGCTGCGCAAGACCGCTGCCGAACACATCGCCGCCTACAAGCTGCCAAAGCGGTTCGTCTTCGTAGACGAAATGGTCCGCGCCCCAAGCGGCAAAGCCGACTACCGCTGGGCCAAGCAACGCGCGCTGCAAGCGCTGTAGAGGTGCCGGGCGTCAAGTTATTCCGCTGTCAAGTTATTCATTCGACTCGCGAAAACTCGGCGGGTTGAAAACCTGATGCCCATCCGCTGGATGCCATCGGATGGGACACGCTACTGCGCCGGCTGCGGCGTCCGCCGCAGCAGCGCGACGTCGTACCCCTGCGCGCTCGCCTGCTTCAGGATCCCCGCGTAGACCGCGTCGTCCATCGCCCGCGTGCGCGATAGCACCCAGAGGTAGTCGCGGTCCGGGTGCCCGACCAGCGCCCAGCGGTATTCCGAGTCGAGCGCGAGCACCCAGTAGTCGCCACGCAGCGGCCAGAAGAACTGCACCTTCAAGCGCGTGAAGTCGCCGGGCTCGGCGGGCCAGGCGACGCCTTCGATGCCATTCCATTCGCCGCTGAGCGTCTTCTCGCGGCACGCGTTCTCGACGCGGACGCGGCCGTCGTCGCGCAGCGAGTAGGTCGCCTGCGTCGCCACGCAGTTGCGCTGGAACCAGCTCGGGAAGCTCGCGATCTCGTACCAGGTACCGAGGTAGCGATCGAGGTCGAGCCGCTCGACGGTGCGCGGTGGCGCGCCGTGCTGGGCGCAGGCCGTGGTGAAGCCGACCAAGAGCAGAAGCGCGATGCGGGCCGTCATCAACCGAGGCTAGCGCCGCGATCGGTGCCGGGCGTCGGGTTATCGATTTGTCAGGTTTTCAAGGACCCGGCAAATAACTTGACGCGGAATAACTTGACGCCCGGCACCGCTATTCGAGCGCGGCGGTGAAGGCGCGGATGCGGTTGGCGTTGACGCCGAGGTCGCCTTTGCCGTCGCGCGACTTCGAGCGGATGTCGACGATCGCGCCGCCGTTGGCGCCGGGTCGGACGCGGATCGCCACGTCGTCGACGAAGCGGAACAGCTTCGAGGTGTCGCGCGCCTCGATCGTGCCGCGCGCCGGATCCGCGAGCGTGATGTGCCAGCCCAGTGACTCCGCCGCGCTCTTCGCTTTCTCGAAGGCTTGCGCGGGTGGCACGGTGAGGACGATCGGCGCGAGGTCCGGATACGCGGCGCGTTGCTGCTCCGCGAAGCCGGCGGGATACGCGTAGTCGCGATCGCGCGTCGCCGGATCGCGCTTGGCATACACGAATTCCGGCGGATCCCCGGGAGCCGTCGTGAAGTCGTTGATGCGCGGCAGACCGCGGCCGGGCAGGGCGCCCGCGAGGACGCCGCCGAGCGCGAGCACGCCCACGCCCACCGCGAACCACGCGCGATCGCGTCCGCCGCGGCCGCTACGTGTCGCGCGCAAGCCGAAAGCCCCGAGGACGCCCCCGACCATCGCGATCAGCGATCCGAGCACGAAGGCGCCAAAACCCCGCAGCGGCGCGATCGCCTCGAAGTGCGCAAGGAGAGGACCGGCGAGCGCGATGCCGCCCCCCACGCCCGCGACGAAGGCGGCGAGCGCGGCGAGCCGCGAATTGCCCTGCGAAACCATGCGGTGACCTCCTCACGACGAGAGAACTCGCACCATACCACGGGATCGCGCGGCTTCGGTGCGTGGATCCACAAGCTAGGATGCACGGCCCATCCGCAGCTGGAGGCCCGATGAGCGACCTGGTCCAACTCGAACGGCGCGGCGCCGTTGCGCTGCTCACGCTGAACCGCCCTGAGGTGCTGAACGCACTCGACGCGGCCACGCTCGCAGCGCTCCGCGCGCGCACGAGCGAGATCGCGCGCGACGCGACCGTGCACGCCGTGGTCTTGACGGGCGCCGGACGCGCCTTCGCGGCGGGCGCCGACATCGCCGCGATGCGCAAGCTCGGTCCCGCCGAGGCGGAGGCGTTCAGCCGCCTCGGTCACGCCGCGCTCGCGTCGCTGGAAGCGCTCGCGGTCCCGACGATCGCCGCGGTGAACGGTTTCGCACTGGGCGGCGGCTGCGAACTCGCGCTCGCCTGCGACTGGATCTACGCGTCCACCAAGGCTCGCTTCGGCCAACCCGAAGTGAACCTCGGCGTGTTGCCCGGCTTCGGCGGCACCAGCCGCATGGTGCGCCGCGTGGGCATCGCCTGGGCGAACGAACTGGTGCTCGCTGGGGAGCCGATCGACGCGGAGACGGCGCTGCGCATCGGCCTCGCCAACCGCGTCTTCCCACCCGAGGCGCTGCTCGAGGCGGCGCTCGCGATCGGCGAGAAGATTGCGAGCAAGGGGCCCTTCGCGGTCGCGCTTGCGAAGCGCGTGATGCAGGAAGGGCAGGACGCCGATCTGCGTACCGCCCACGCGCTCGAACAGAACGCGTTCGGCCTGGTGTTCGCGAGCGCCGATCGCGCCGAGGGCATGGACGCGTTCCTCGCGAAGCGCGCGCCGCGCTTCCAGAACAAGTGACCGCGCGCGGCGCGTGTGCGCTGGCGGCCGTCGCGGCGCTCGCGGCGAGCGCGGGCGATCTACTGTTGCTGTGGGTCGGAAGCGCAGGACGCAGCGAGTTGGGGCTGCCGGCGCCGCCTTCCGGTGCGCTGCTCGCGGGTCAGCAGCTCGGCGTGTTCGCGATCCCGCTCTATGGCGTCGGCTATTGGGGCGTCGCGCGCGGGATCGGTGCGGCGCATCGGCGCGCGGCGCGTTTCGTGTTCGTGGCGGGTGCGCTGGGCGGGGCGTACGGCGGTGTCGTACACGGCATCACCGGCATGGCCGAGCAGCTCGAACGCGCGGCCGGGGTCGCGCCGGGCGACCCGATGGCATTCGTCGCGCGACTCGGCGCGTTCCTGGTGCCGCTCTGGGTCGGAGTCGCGGCCGCGATCGCCGCGGGCTCGGTCGTCTTCGCCGTCGCGATCGCGCGCGGCCCCAGCGCGTTTCCGCGCTGGATGGCGTTCGCCAATCCGCTCGCGCTGGTGCTGCTCGCGGCGCTCCTCGGTGCGCCGACACCGATCGGTCGCGCGCTGCTGGTGCCGGCGGCGCCGAACCTCGCGCACGTCTGGTTCTTTGCGCTCGCGGCGCTCGCGCTCAGCGGGCGCCGCGAGCAACCCGGCTAGACGCGACACCTGGAAGCGATCAGAAACCGCCGACGTACGGAAGTCGTGCGGCGGTCGCCTGGATCGCGTCGCGCGCTTCGAGTAGCACGGCCGTCGCGTCCCAGTTGCCTTCGAGGAGCTGGCGCCGCGCGCCGTCGGGCATCGCGATCCGCTGCACGCCCACGCGCGAGATGAGTGTCTCCGCCACGAGGTCGAGCACGAGTTCCTGCGCCGGGTCGAGTTCGACGGCGTCCATCAGACGGTCCAGCTCGATGCCCGGAAGGGTCACGGCGGGCAGCCCGAGCGCGACGCAGTTGCCGAAGAAGATCTCGGCGAACGACGCGCCGACGAAGGCCCCGAAGCCCCGCCGCATCAGCGACTGCGGCGCGTGTTCGCGCGACGAGCCGCAGCCGAAGTTGCGGCCGACGATCAGGATGCGCGCGCCGGCGAAACGGTCGTCGTCGAACGGGTGGTTGCCCTTCGCCTGCTTGCGGTCGTCCTCGAAGGCGTGCTCGCCGAGGCCGTCGAAGGTGACACAGCGCAGGTAGCGGGCGGGGATGATGCGGTCGGTGTCGATGTCGTTGCCGCGCAGCACGCAGCCGCGACCCTCGACGCGCGTGACCTTTGCGTCCATCACAGCACCTCCCGCACATCGACGACACACTCATGACTTCGCTCGCCTGCGGCTCGCTGCGCGGTCGTCGAACGAGCGTCCATCACAGCAACTCCCGCACATCGACGACCTTGCCTTTGATCGCAGCCGCGGCGACCATCGCGGGCGACATCAGCAGCGTGCGTCCGGTCGGCGAACCCTGGCGGCCCTTGAAGTTGCGGTTGCTCGACGACGCGCACAGCTCGCTGCCGCGCAGCTTGTCGGGGTTCATCGCGAGGCACATCGAGCAGCCGGGCTCGCGCCAATCGAAGCCGGCCGCGCGGAAGATTTCGGGTAGACCCTCTGCTTCCGCCTGGCGCTGTACTTCCTGCGAGCCGGGAACCACATAAGTGCGTATGCCCGCGGCGACCTTGCCGGTGCGCGCAACGCGCGCCGCCTCGCGCAGGTCCGAGATGCGGCCGTTGGTGCAGGAGCCGATGAAGGCGACGTCGATCTTGGTGCCCGCGACCGGATCGCCGGGCTTCCAGTCCATGAAGTCGATCGCTTCGGCGAGGCTGGCGCGTTCGTCGTCGGCGACGCTCGCGGGATGCGGGATGCGCTCGTCGACGCCGAGCGCCTGGCCCGGGTTGATGCCCCAGGTGATGGTCGGTGCGATCCCCGCGCCTTCGTACTCGACGCGGTCGGCGTAGTTCGCGTTGGCGTCGCTCGCCATGCCGCGCCACCACGCGAGCGCGCGCTCCCACGCCGCACCTTTCGGCGCATACTCGCGTCCGCGCAGATACGCGAAGGTGGTCTCATCGGGATTCACGTAGCCGCAGCGCGCGCCGCCCTCGATCGACATGTTGCACACGGTCATGCGTTCTTCGAGCGTCATCGCGTCGAGCACGTCGCCGGCGTACTCGTAGGCGAAGCCGATGCCGCCCTTCACGCCGAGCTTGCGGATGATGTGCAGCGTCACGTCCTTCGCGTAGACGCCCGCTCCGAGCTTTCCGTTGATCTCGATGCGGCGGACCTTCGGACGCGCCATCGCGAGACACTGCGTCGCCAGCACGTCGCGCACCTGGCTGGTGCCGATGCCGAACGCGACCGCGCCAAAGGCGCCGTGCGTGGAGGTGTGGCTGTCGCCGCACGCGATCGTCATGCCGGGCTGCGTGAGGCCCAGCTCCGGGCCGATCACGTGCACGATGCCCTGGTGACCGCTCTCGGGACCGAAGTAGGTGATGGCGTGCTCGGCGCAGTTGCGTTCGAGGTGCTGGAACATCTCCTCGGCGAGCGCGTCGCCGAGCGGGCGCGCCTGCGAGTCGGTCGGGATGATGTGGTCGACGGTCGCGAAGGTGCGCTGCGGGAACGGCACTCGAAGCTTCGCCTCGCGCAGCGCCGCGAAGGCCTGCGGACTCGTCACTTCGTGGATCAGATGGAGCCCGATGAAGAGCTGGGTCTGGCCGCTCGGCAGCTCGCGAACGCTGTGCGCGTCCCAGACCTTGTCGAGAAGAGTCCTGCGTCCCGCCATGGGGGAGGAATAGCGCTCGGGTCGCGCCTGCAGCTAGGTTGCGCGCCATGAAGCTACTCCACACTGCGCACGTCCCCGAGGGAGACGGGCCGTTCCCGACGATCATCGCGCTCCACGGCTGGGGCGCGAACGCGCTCGATCTGCTCGGCCTCGCGCCGATCCTGCACGGCGGTCGCGCGCTCGTGCTGTGTCCACAGGGACCGCTCGGCCTCGCCGATCCGCAATCGCGCGTCGTGATCGGCCACGGCTGGTTCCAGATCACGACAGGGCGGCCGCCCGATCCACTCGAATTCGCGCAGGCGTCGGGCGAACTGCGCGAGTGGATCGACGAAGCGATCGCGAAGTATCCCGTCGATCGCGACCACGTCGTGCTGCTCGGCTTCTCGCAGGGCGGCGTGATGGCGTACGACCTGTTCCTGCGCGATCCGCGCCGCTTCGCCGGGCTCGCCGTACTCTCCAGCTGGCTGCCGCCGGATCTCGTTCCCGCGCTTGCGCCGAGCGAGGCGATGAAGGGCCGCCCGGTGCTCGTGATGCACGGCACGAGCGACCCAATGGTGCCCGCGGAGAGCGCGCGAGAGGCGCGCGATCGGCTGCTGCCGCTCGGCCTCGCCGTGACGCTGCGCGAGTTCGAGATGGGCCACGAGATCTCGCCCGAGGCGTTGCGCGCTCTCTTGGAATGGTTCGAGGACAAGGCGTTCGGGATGATCCGGCAGAGCCTGATCATTCCGGGAAGCTGAACGAAGTTCCTCGAAGGCTGTTAGGCTGCGGGGAGCAGCGATTTCAATCGGGGTGTAGCTCAGCGGCTAGAGCCGGAACTTTGGGGGTTCCGCGTCGTGGGTTCGAATCCCACCACCCCGACCATTGCTTGCCAAGAATGTCGAGAGGTTGGGGCGCCGAGACCTCGTTGCTGGTTTGTTGCGGACCGGCTCACCCGAGGTCAGCGCGCGCTGCGGAGCGGCACCACGCGATCCTCTCGGCGCTGCCGCTCTTCGAGTTCTTCGCGCGCTGTGTCTCGCCGCGGGACGGCCCGAACTCCTCGACGCGCCGCTCGTGCGCGGGCACGGCGGTGCCGTCACCTTCGTGCAGCGCTTCGGCGATGCGCTCAACCTGAACGTCCACTTCCACTCGCTCCTCCTCGACGGCGTCTACGCGCGGTCCGCCGAAGGAACGCTGCGGTTCCACCCACTCCCGCCACCCGACGACGCCGAGGTGGAGCGCGTGGCACGGCAGGTCGCGCGGCGCCTCGGGCGCCTGCTCGAGCGTCGCGGGCTCGGCGACGACACACCCGAGGGCGACACCTTGGCGATGGATGAGCCGCTGCTCGCGTCGTTCCGACGAATTGCCACGCACGCTTCAGCGGATCCACTTCCGATTCGAGGGGACGCATCTCGGTCGGCCGACCCGACGGGGCTGGAGCCATTGCATCGTCCCAGGGAGGTCCGATCGATGCGGCGACCGGCGACGGCCCACGCGGCGTTCTTGCTCTTCCTCGCTCCGGTGCCCGCCGTCATGATGGCGGCGACCTGCGACTCCCCGTTCGCACCGGTGCTGGAGTGGTCGTGGACCGCGAGTTCCACCGAGCCGAACTCGCTCAACGTGATGACCGTCCCGAGCGTCGTCGACCTGACCGGCGACGGCATCCCGGACGTGGTCTTCCCGTCGACCGCGTCGACCGGCGGCGGGCTGGTCGAGGTCGGCGTACTGCGGGCGCTCAATGGCGCGAACGGCTCGGAACTCTTCACGGTCACGGATCCGGCCCTCGCGGTGAGCAGCACCTCGTCGGTGGCGACCGGCGACATCGACGGCGACGGACATCCCGAGATCCTCGCCTGCGACACGACCGGCGCGCGCCTGATCGCCTTCGAGCACGACGGCGCCTTCAAGTGGCGCTCGACGACCCTCGAGGCGATCAATTGGGGCGCACCCGCGATCGCCGATCTCGACGGCGACGGCGTGCCTGAGATCGTGATCGGGCGCCAGGTGCTCGACGACACCGGCGCGATCCTCTGGACAGGCACCGGCGGTCGCGGCGGCGACTCGGTGGGGCCGCTCTCGCACGTGGCCGACATCGACGACGACGGCAGCCCCGAGGTGGTGGCGGGCAACACCGTCTACTCCGCCGCGGGCGCGATCGAGTGGCAGAACCCGAACGTTCCCGACGGACGGACCGCAGTGGCCGACTTCGATGCCGATGGGCGCGCCGAGGTGGTGCTCGTGCAGTCCGGGCTCGTGTACCTCCTCGACGACGACGGCACGCTGATCTGGGGCCCGAGCGCGATCCCGGGTGGCGGCGCCGGCGGGCCGCCCACGGTGGCCGACTACGACGGCGACGGCGCGCCCGAGATCGGCGTCGCGGGCGCGAGCCGCTACGCGGTCTTCGAGACCGACGGCACGCTCAAGTGGCAGGCCATCACGCAGGACAGCAGCTCGAACCGGACCGGTTCGTCGGTCTTCGACTTCGAGGGCGACGGCGCCGCCGAAGTCGTCTACCACGACGAGCTCCGGCTCTTCATCTTCCGCGGCACCGACGGCGTGGTGCTCTGGGACACGCCGAGCAGTTCCTGCACCTGGTACGAGTATCCGCTCGTCGCGGACGTGGACGGCGACGATCGCGCCGAGATCGTGACCGTCGCCAACAACAGCTGCGGCTTCGGCACGCAGCGCGGCGTCTACGTCTTCGGCGACTCCCTCGACCAGTGGGTGCCGACGCGGCGCATCTGGAACCAGCACACCTATCACATCACCAACGTCGCGGCGGACGGCACGATCCCGGCGATCGAACAGAACAACTGGGACGTGCCCAACTTCAACAACTTCCGGCTGAACGAGTACGGCGTCTTCGAGGGTCCGCGCTGCGATCTCGACGTCGACCGCGACGTCGACGTCGACGACATCGAGGCGATCTTCGCAGCGCGCGGCACACCGGCGGTGCCGGGCGACGCCCGCGACTACGACGGCGACGGGCTCATCACGGTGAACGACGGACGCGCGTGCGTGCTCCAGTGCACGCAGCCGAAGTGCGCGCCCTAACGCGGAACGTGGAGGACACTGAACCATGCGGAAGTGGAGCATCCTGGCCGTCGCGCTGCTGACCGGCCTCGCCATCGCGCCGCGCCCGGTCGCAGCGATCAGCATCGGCTTCGTTCCCGCCGTGCAGACGGTGGGCCTCGGCGCCAACGTCTCGGTCGACGTCGTGGTCAGCGGCCTCGAAGCAAGCGAGATTGCCGACATCGTCGCGGCCTTCGACCTAGACGTCGCCTACGACCCGCTCGTGGTAGCGGCGACCGGCGTGAACTTCGGCGCCGCACTCGGCGTGCTCGGGCTCGAAGTGCTGACCAACTTCGACCTCGCGACGCCCGGGCTCGTGGACTTCGCTGCGCTGTCGCTGCTCTCGGACGCCGACCTCGCCGCGCTCCAAGGCGACGCGGTCACGCTCGCGACACTCCAGTTCTCCGCGCTCGCACTCGGCACGAGCCCCCTCGCGCTGATCTCCGCAGCGCCGTTCGGGATCGACGTCAAGGGCGCGGCGAACGAAATCCTGTCGTTCGAGAGCGTGGTGGGCGGCGCGATCCACGTCGTCCCGGAGCCGTCCACGGTCCTGCTCCTGACGGTGGGCCTGGTCGGACTCGCCCGTCGTTCGCCCGCTGCGGCCGAGCCGGGAAGGTAGAACGCGGCGGCGTGTCGGGCGTCTCCTGCATGATAGGC
>Ga0316600_10001120_pt1 | contig 12333 bp, 11 predicted proteins | sample OWC_soil_day5_CT_FD_207652 | JGI IMG/M metagenome (GOLD analysis project Ga0316600, IMG submission 207652) | Wetland soil microbial communities from Old Woman Creek delta, Ohio, United States - OWC_soil_day5_CT | ecosystem: Environmental > Terrestrial > Soil > Wetlands | place: USA: Ohio... | reverse complement strand
AATGTGCCGACAGCAATAATTAGCCGAAGATCATCAGCAATAAGATACCCCCATGAAGTTATCCAAGATATATTCACCAAAAAAGGCTTATTTAAAGTATGAATACCCAATAAAATAAATGTATATCCAGTTATCAATTTACCTGCTCTGGACAATTCCAAATAACGAATGAAGATTATTCCTACCCATATATATACAATACCGCAAAACCATGTAGCCGGAAGCATAGCATAAAGAAAAGAAAATTTTAAAATAGTAAATGTCATACTCATTAACAATGTTCCAATGGCACCATATAACCAATACATATTAAACTTCTTATTTACAAATTGAAGTGTACCATACATGAACATTAATGTGGCAATACTTGATAAGATTTGATAGGATACAATTCCTAATGAAGTCTGCATCCAATTAAACATTCCTGCATCCATGAGGAAAGAGCGAAGAAAATAAATAATCCAACTTACTAACCATATTCCCATATAACGTTCACGGTACAAAATATAGAGATATGCATAAACAAATATCAATAAAAATATTCCAGACATATTAAAATTAATTGAATAAACCATATTTTTACGCCTCAATTATAGTTTTTTTTAGAAGGATTATAGAAATTAATAGCAAATAATATATATATTTGAAAATATTTGTATTTTTTAATAATATGCATAAGGAGTAAGAACTATGAATATAAGTGAACTTACAGCGGAAAATTTTACAGCAAATCTATCAATGAGAATACTAGAAGATGAGGAAATAATAAGCAATACAGAAGGAAACTTATATGCACATAGACAAGACGATAGGACTCTTAGCTATAGCATGATAGCCTATGACATAGTAGAACGTTTTAATCCTTCAAAACAAGATTCAATCTTGGAGGTTTGTTGCGGGGCTGGACACCTTACACATTTCTTATATCATCATTCGGGGAATAAAAATATAGTTGCAACAGATGGCAGTAAAGAATTAATTCGTGCAGCCAGAGAAAAATACAAACAAGACCTGATTAAATTTGAGGTTCAAAATATATATCAGCATTCTTTCCAAAAACAAAATGAAATTGTTGTATGCATGGACTCTTTTCATCATTTCTCAAATCCAATAGAATCCTTAAGAAGCCTCATGCAATTAGTAAAAAAAGGTGGTAGTTTATATATCATTGATTTAGTAAGAGACTGTCCTATTGATTTAGTAAAGGAACGCAAAAATGCCATAAAAAACCCTCATGAACAAAAACGCTTCTTACGGTCTCTAAATGCATCCTTTACACATTTAGAAATGGAAGAAAATCTGCTTAAAGCGAATGCACAGAACTATCAAGTAATATATCCACGCAAATTTTCCAAAGCTAATTTGACTTACCATGCAAAACAAATAGCAAATGACAAAACGAATGAATATCTTTATGAAAAAATGTTCGGAATTTATATTGTTAATATATAGGTAGAATCAAAATTATAAGATCTTTGATAGCTTTTACTTATAAAATTCGTCAAACATATCCATATTCCTTCCATATATTATTTTTTATTACTATAATGGTAATTTTTTTCAATTATTGTTTTTGTAAATAAACCTTAATACGGTTCAATAAATCCTGTTTTGTTAAAAATAGATACTTCTGTGTATGAATCTCTCCATAATAGGATTTATTATGGGAGTGCCATTGGGACAAATAACTTTTGTAGCTGACATAATTTTTCTTCCTCCTTCATTTCATAAAACAAAAACCTGTTATAAATGTTTTCACATTCATAACAGGTTTTCGTCATTTTATAATTCAAATTCCATGTATTCTTTTTAAAAACTTATCAAACTGTGGTACGGTAAAATCCACTTCACCGCGATTTGATGAGTAGATAAATCCTTTGTGAATTAACTGTGCTCTAAGTGGTGATACGGTTGACATTGCACAATTCAGCTGCGCTGCAATGTCATTCGTAGAACATGGTAATTTAGCTGTTTTCACCATTGCCAGCATAAATTCAAGTTCTCTTGGAGTAGCTCTATCATGGCGAACTTTGAAAAAGCTCTCGTCTAGGCTTTTTTCAAAATCAGTATATGCAGCTTCTACCATTTTTTCATTGATGGTGCGTTCTTCTACTAATTGCCCCCAAACTTGCTTACCATACTCTTGCAAGAAATATGGGTAACATTCTGTAAGCTCTAGTATTTGCTCAATCGCCTTTTCAGTATACTCTACATTCCATTTTTTTGCTGGCTCAATTAATGCCAATTTTCCTGCTTCATAAGATAAGGAACCAATCGAAACAAACTGAAATAATCGTTCTGCATAGGATTTTACATCACCAGCTATTTTTGCAATTTTAGGTAAACCAGCTGCAAATACAATCAGTGGTAACGCTTTTTGATTGACTCTATGTATCGCTGCAATCAGAGCTTCAAATTCATCATCTTTTAAATACTGAATTTCATCAATAAATAATGCAACACCACATTCCTCTTTCTGCGCAATAGTACTTAGTGCTACTAATAATTCAGTTAAATCGTTTTGAAAGTTTCCTGTATCTGATACACCAATCGCAGTTATAATCTCTGGATCAATCCCAACGCTTACGTCACCCTCTGGTGAATATTTTATAGAGAAGGCTTTTAATACGGAGAGTGCTTTATCTACATATTGTTTCATTTTAGACTTTATACTCATTTGACGGATAAGCTTTAAGATATGCAAGGAAATGTTGCCTTTAAAAGAATCGCGTTCTGCTATTTCAATCTGTTCAAAATGAATATTCCGCTCTTCTGCCATATTTTCAATATGGTTCAATAAAACAGTCTTACCAACACCACGTAATCCATAATAAACAACAGAACGTGCAAAATATCCATGAGAAATATAATCTAATGCTTCCTCGGCACTTTTCATGGTATCATCTCGTCCTGCTAAATATCTCGGAGGAACACCCGCTCCTGGTGTATAAGGATTTAAAAGCATACCAACCCCTCCTTTTTCTTTTATTATACCCTTTTAGCATAAAAATACAACATTACCGCGATATTTTTCTTATATTACCTTATAAATAATATAAACCGCTATTTTTTTATAAATTAGGCGCTTATTAATGCCTGCTTCTTTTCCACTAAATTTTGTAGCTGACACAAAGTCTCTCCTTCCTTCATTTTTGCTTCTAATTCAAACAACACATCCATCGTGCCTGTAAAACTAGAAACTTCTTTATTCACTTTCATTTGTCCTACAAAATTCAGTAATGCTTCACCCAAGATTTTGCACTGCATTGGCTTCAAAGTCAGGCTAATTTGTAACTTGTTTTGATTTTTCAAATTTACGCCTATACATTCGTTTATGTTGCTTAAAATCAACTCTAAATCTTCAAAGGCTAAACATGTTGAAATATACATTTCTTTATTCTCCTTTTATGCCATTAATCGGTTTCTTATTGGCGTTACATTCTGCATAATCGGTTCATCTTGTGGTGCGGTAATAAGATTTCTTTTTACTGGCGATACGGCAAGCAGTTCCCCGCCTAATCTTTCAAATTCAGTAGCTCTGCCGTAATCCTGAATATCTTGTGATGCTCTAGTGACTGCCTGTATCAATCCATATTTTGAGTTATCTGCTCCCATGATGAAATGCCTTAAAACACTTCCACGTTCATTCTGATTTAAAATATATTTATCTGACAATACTTCTACTGTATGTACTGGATTTTGTCCTGTAAATTCATTTTTAGCTTCTTTCAGTTTATTTATGGTCATCATAAATCTTGCTTCATCTACAGCACATCTTACTGTATCCTGCACTTTCATAAAAAATGCTTCATCATCGGCTTGTAATGTTTCATCGGAATAAATTTCATAAGCTGAATCTTCATCACCTTCAATTTGCTTGCCTACATGATAACGTTTTTGTGGAAAGTCTTTGACAATCAAGCCATTTTTACATAGCAAACGATACACCAATGGTTCAACTTTAAGTGAACCTAGCCCAACTTCACTATTTGAAATGACCATACCAGCTTGCATCACATCACCTACAGATACTTCGGCTTTAAGTTTCTTATTTATGACTTTGATATACATATGAGTTTCTGTTACATCACAGGATACAATATCAATATTTTTGCCCATTCCTTGCAATGTCGGCAATACTGCTTTTGTAGCCAGTTCAAGATTATCTAATCTACGATAACGATCACTTAGAAAGGCTCTAACTCTGCCATCTAAAACTCTAACCATACGACGTTCAGCATTTTGTGTAAGCCAACTATTTACATTATCATCTAAAAGGGTTGGATATTCTGTACGCATCTTTTGATAGTATCTAAATGGTATTTGCAATCTACTGGCAATCTGTTGATGTGCAAGCTCATTCACCTTGAACACTTGATTTTTATCGCCCAAATCTAAATCTAATTTACTATTTCCATCTTCATCGGTAGTCATCATCAAACTGCGAGTATCTGCGATAAAATCCTTTCTGACACGTCTTTGACGTTCCAATTCCTGACCTAATTCTAATAAAGTTTTGCCCTGTTTCACTTTGCATTTCTCCTCTACATTTTAAATTTTATGTGAATAAATTGAATAACTCTGTTGATAAATAAAGATAAAAACAGCAAGTAAGCATATAATAATTTGCTTACTCGCTGTCTAATAAATCTTGTTCTTTGAAACTGCAATATGCATTTTTGCCAATGATTTGACTCACCACTTTTTCCTTAAATAAAATAGGCACTAGCCGATTCAGCTAGTGCCTATATATATACTATAAAAATTTTATTATACTTACATCAATTCTGTTGATCATCTATACTGTTTGATGCTTTATCATTAACAGTTTCCTTCTTATCGTCCCCCACAAAACAACCTCTGACGATAATCACAATAATAATCCCTATCGGTATTGCAAACCACAGCCAGTACATCGTTACAAAATCAATGCACCATGCAATTGCATATATACCTAATGTGACAAGAACAGCTCCGCCTAATAAAAATGATACAAAAACGCCAAAGCAACCTTTTGCTTCCCCTTCCGGACCTGTAGAAATTATTGTATGACTCGACATATAGTACCACGTTCCGATGATTGCTATTATAGGTACCAATATAATATAAGCATAGTTTATTATCGTATCCATTTTAATCTTGTCTTCTCCCATCAATTATATAAATTATTCTTTGTTATTGCTTTAAAAAAACATCATTCTTTTACTAGACAGTCAATCCATGAACTATAAGAACCTGAACCCAGCTTCATATATGCCTTTCCATAATACTTACCTTGATCTGGATAATATGTAACGTACATTTTGACTACAGCACCTTTATAATCAAAATATATCAAGCTTTCTCCACTTGAATTTGTATATCCATATTCATTAACAATGTTGCATTCTTCTCCATTTTGAGTACGCCATACAAAATTATAATTTTTTCCTGTCGCTGTATCCATCCAATTTCCATTCATAATCCTATAGGCTTCATTGTAATCAAAATGTTGCGCACTCACCTGTGCAGTTCCAATCACAAATACTAAACAAAATACTGCTAGCATACTTAATAAATACTTTTTCATGTTTTCATCCTGACAGCTAAAGGTCATTCTGTCACTTGACCTAATTGGTAATAAAATTACTGCAACTATTTTAATAAATTGTGCTATTCGACTTTTTATTCCAAGTATATTTAGCTTTATCCCAAGTCATAGAATTTGCCGAATGAAGAGTAAATTGATTCATCGAACCATCATTAAATCTTAAAATAGCATAACCTTGTCCCGTAGTTGGATTAATATTTACGGAACTTACCGTATAACTATTTCGGCTCCATGTATCTTGGGGAATTCTAGCTACATCGTGCAAAGGAACACGAATAACTTCTCTATCATTGATAATAATATGACCAGACTCAGCCATGTTTGGTCCATCCATATACCATCGCCCATAAAAGCTTGTCATTCCTAAATTATTGGAATTAGTTGCCGTGCCATTGATCTCTTTATCGGTCTTATCATAATAAGTAGTCTTTGTTAATTTTCCATCATCATTATATTCCATGGTTTTTTTATGGAAAGTATGTCCTTTATCTGTAATTTCAACAGGTTCTTCACTTGTCCCAAAATAACTTACTTCTATTTGTTGACGCTTATCATCATATTTATCTCTTTCTATAGCAGATTTTGTTCCTTTTAATGCAGTTAAATTTCCGTCTTTATTATAAATCGCTGTTTCAATCACATTACCAAAATCGTCCAGTTTAGCTTTCATAGTAACTACATCTTTACCGAAAGTTTTCTCATCTAAAGCTCTCGGTAAACCATCCGTACCAAAGAAACTGACTTCGATAACATTTCCAGAATCATCGCCTTTAATTTTTATAGAAGCTGCATTATCTAATGCTTGGACCCCCACAAGCTGTTCATCTTTTCCATAAAAAGAAATTTCACTTGGCAACTTTTTTTCGCCTTGATATTTGTATTTTGTAATAGCGCCTGCACCAATTCCGCCAAGCATTCGGTTTAGGTGGAATTTATCAAGTGATCTTTCTCTCAAATTTCCATCCGTACCAAAGTGTCTGATTTCACTCAGTCTATCTTTATCGTCATATTTGTATACACGCTTTGCAATATTCATAGAATCAAGCATCAATTCGCCATCTTTTCCATGATTGGATACTTCTATTGGCAGGCTATTCTTTTTACTATTTTTATCATATTTAAGCTGTGTTTCGTAGTCTTTCCATTTGGTCGTTACTCGTTCACCACTGCTATTGCCATATCCAACTTTAGTTAAAAATCCTTTATCATCATATGTAAAAATCATCTGAGCAAATCCATTGCCATTTTCCGCCTGCTCACCATCTTTATTGTAACAATAAGCGATTGTAGGAACTTTCTTGTCATCCAGCTTATATCTTAATGAATAAGAACCATAGTATCCCGTAGTTGGCTGCATACGAGCATTCTTAAAATTATACTTCACATATCCATCCTGATATTCCATTGCAACAACTGCAAATTTACCATAACAAAAATGTTTCGTGTCAAACCATTCTTGATCAAATGGTTGTTCATTATACATCGCTGTTATTTTAAATAATTTTTTCTGCTCATTCATTTCGACCTTATAAACCAAGCCACTCGATGTAGCTTTTTTCTCATCAATTTTTTCTTTGCCAATAAAAATACCATTAGGTTGCATAATCATCTGTTTATAGTAGCCAGCCTGTAATTCATCACTGCCACCAAAAACGTTTGAAGAACATCCACTTATTAAAAACATACTTACCAAACATCCTAAAACGAGTAAAACAATCCTTTGGTTCATAACTTCTTACCTCCTGTACTCTATTACTAAATTTAGTTTTTCTACTCCTACCACAATTAAAAGCTATCTTATCAACTCAAATACTAAATTCTTAAATACCACTAATTTCTCCTTATATTTATCCACATTATAATTTTTCTAAAATTCTTCTTCTTCATTAAATTTCAATAAAATATATGTCGGCAATTCAAGTCCTAATGCAATCTGCATTAATGTAGCTAAAGATATACTTTCGAGATCAGCGCGCTCAATTTTACTCAAATAACTCGTGCTTATACCAACCTTCTTAGCTAGTTGCACCTGTGATAAATTTTTTAGTCCTCTATAATAGGCAATTTTTCTCCCTAAAATTTTAAATTGTTTGTTATATATTTTTATCACCTTCATCTCAAACGCACTATTTATAGTATGACATAATATGTATAATCAAAGTTAATCATAATAGTATTGATTCTCGCCATTATAGTGCTACTTCGCGCAAATATATTTGTCATAATACTATTTAAATACAAAGTTTGTTGATACGTTGGCATAAAAATAACGAGTAAGCATTTTCGCCTACTCGCTAAAACTTTGCTAATCTAATAATGTTCATCATCGGTAGAGTTGTTATCTGTACCCTCCTCCTTGTCATCGTAAAAGTAGCCTTGATGCTCACATTCTGCCGATGCACTTAGATGATTATAAGGAATTTTACTTACTGCAAATTTCAGTGGATACTTCACATCACCACCAAGCATAATTCCAATATGCCGATCATGTTCTACATCTCCTGTGCATTTTCCCGGCACATTCCACTGAGCAAGCAATGCATATGCATCCTTCCCACCAAATACACCATAGCCCTCATACGCTGGTTCAAAGATAAATTCATTCTCTGGTGTTACCAAATAAACTGCCAATGCTCCACGCTCCGAATAAATGTTACTAATGCTCTGGTCTGTATCCGCTGTTTTCCATGAAAAGAATCCCATAGTATTTCCCTCCTCAAAATAAAATTGGCACTAGCCGTCTAAGCTAGTGCCTTTATGTATGTTCCTATGTTCCTTTGCAAGGGCTTTGTGGTATAGCCACAAGCTTGCAAGTTATTCATAGTTATAATATATAATTTAATTTATGTATTATACGTTTATATCATTCTTTTAAAATCCTTAATTCTTCTACCATCTCCTTCTTTATATAATTAAATCTTTCTTTTAGTATACGCACATAATAGTTTTCTTCTTTTTCATTTGCTTTTTGGTTAAGATTAGCCACAGCTGGAATACAATGCGCCTGTAAGGAATAATTTGACAATCCTTTCATATAGACTGAAATGCATTGAGCACCTATAATATTATTTGCTGTTTTGGTTATATATGTTTTATTTAAAGGGCTATTTAATATATGATCTGTATTTCTAATCCGCTGCGTTGATTCTTTTATTTTAATATCTTCACTCGAAGCTAAAGGAATAATATGATGTATCTCCAACTGAATTGAAACATTGCCTTTTCCATTAGGTAATGTTTCTTTATGCTTTTTAACAGCTTTCCGTGACGTTAATTTCACATCATACGTCTTTAAAAAATCTGATGGACACCTTGTCAAAATATAATTTAAAATTCCATTTTCTATTGCTTTAACTACTTTTTTATCTTTATTAACTCTTGTCAAAACTTCAACATCAGAATATCCCTGCTCATTAAAAATTTTATCTTCTCTTGAAGAAAACACATTGTTGCTAATTCCATTTACAAAATTACCTAAGTCTTTTATATCCTCTACGCAAATTTCTTTTTGATTTTCTCTATACGCCCCAGAAAATAAGGAAGACCAGTACCAATATTCTATTTTATTTATTTTTTTTACATCATTCCAAACATCATCATCTTTGACCATTAAAGCTATCGGTAATAACATTAACTGATATTGTAAATTTGTCAAATTTAGCAAACCACATCTTACATGTAAAAATATTATTGCTCTAATCAATGCCTTTACCGCCTCTGGAGTATTAGCATTTATAGTCGCACTATTTAATTTTAATGCAGCTGCATTTCCTACAGAGGACGTCGTAATATTAGTACTGCATGAAAGCAATGATAATATATTCAGATATTCCTGCTTAAACGATTTTACCAAATTACCTGCATGTATAATTCCTAGATATTCGGCGCTAAATTGCTCTTGTACTGCCTCTTGAATTATTGATTCCGGAAGTTTTTCTTTTTCCATCTCACGTATCGTATCAATTATTACTTTTGTTAATGATCTAGTTCCATCGCCTTGCCTTCTTTGTTCTTTTGCCGCTAGTGCTACCACTAAATCATATGCAGCTAATTTAGTTCCACCCTCATTTATACTCTTAAAAATAGCAATTGCTCTTGCTAATTCATTTTTTTCAAGCTCAATAAAAACAAGTGTCTTTTCCTTAATTAGGCTTTCTAAATATGTTTGCATTTCTCGACACCAATCATTCATCAACCTATCCCATGCTTTTCTAATTGCTTCCTCATCTTTAGATTCAATATAATCACTTATACTAGGTTCCTTCCATTCTAAAAGTTCAACGATACTTTCTACTTCATCTTTGACGGAAGCCTTCAATTGATCACGTCTTTTTTCTGCTATTTTTTCAATAACCAATTTACTTAGTTCACCTTTTATCCCATACAAAGGAATCATATCTCTTTTTGCTGCTTGATCTGCAATATTATTTGTTATAGTATAATTTTTTACCTTTTGATTTAATTGATCCGCCTGATACGCCGGATGATACCAATACTCTTTATCTTTAGAAGTTTTTTCTTTTATAGAAACAGATTTTATATATGGAAATACGTCATCAGGCTCAAAACATTTCATATTCTCTGGAAATTTTAATTTTTGAAAACCAAATGCATCTATACTATAATGTTTTAATTCAAGAAACCATCTATTTAACAACCCATTTTCATAGTTATCCCACAATCGCTCCCAATTTTCTATATTATCTTCAAATAAATCAGTAAACGCTGCCTTCAAACTAGATGCTCGTTGCTGCCCATCTAATAAATATGAGCACTCTTCACTTGTTATATTTACATTAACTTGAGATTTATAGCAAAGTTTTTTTGCTGTAAAATCATTAGCAAATCCCCCGATTCTCAGAAAATTATTAATTGGGATTCCAACCAAAAATGACGCGATAAGACCTTTTTGTTTCGATTCATCCCAAACAAACTCTCTCTGAAAATCAGGAAGAATTATTTTATTTTCCTCTACTTGTTGAAATAATTTATCTAATGCTTCTTCTTTTAATGCCATTATTGCCGCTTCCCCTCTATTTAGTTTCCAGCTAATTTACATAAATCATAAATATTATCATCTTCAATATCTTTATAATACAATTGGTTAAATTCTTCTACAAATTTATACAAATTTTTCATGTAGGCACTATCATCTTCTGCGTCTTGAATCACTTTTTCATATAAAACTTCAATCCCACCTAATGCATATTCTTCAAATATTTCATCTCCTGCCTTTCTCTTTTCTTCATCTCGATCATATCGAAAAGCTCGGCTAATCCGCATTTCCGAATCTACCTTTTCTTTTTCATCTAGCAGCATAATGATTCTATAATTTAATTCTAGTTGTTCCTTTACTCTATTGATCTGTTCTGTATGTATACTAGTCGATTCACCTTTTTCCACTGTAGCTTTACGTCCATATATTTTCCCTATTATGGGTGCTACTAAATACACTTCTAAATTACTAAAAAAAACTCCTTGTGTTATCCCTTCAATATTCTTGGTTAAAGCTTTTATGTATTCTGCATGTTTACCATAAAAATAGATATTCTTTTCAAACACTGCAATCACCGGCTTTCTATTCTAGTACAAGTTTTAGTTTCTGCCTTCAACAACCATCTCTGTCCAATTCTTTGCGTCAAATGTTCTTCTGCCACATCTCCATCAGTATCTTTTATAAACATCACAACTTGTTGAGCAATGTCAGGTAAAGCATTACAAATTCTACTAATTCTTGTTTTATCAAAAGACGAAAGTGGTGCATCCATAACTAGTGGATATCCATTTAAGTCTTCTTCAAAATCTGTCTCAACTAAATTACTGCCATCTTCTTTTGCCATCTCAATAATTCCCGCAATAAATGCAAAAATAATCGCATAACTTTGCGCAGTATTTTTTTCCAATTCATCACTACTACTAGCTTCTGTATCTGTTACAATTGTTTTAATATTATATCTTTCATTCACACTAATTTGAATTCCACCATCGTAAATTTCTTCAAAAATTTTATTGATTTTATCTTCCAATGATTTACGTACAATTTCTTCTCTTCCATTGTAGGCATCAATTAACTGCGTATAAACTTCACTTGCACACTGCAACAACTTACTATTTTCACGATTTTTCGCATCGGTTTCTACCAATTTGTTTTTTTTACTTTCTATTACAGACATTTGATGTTCAAAGGTATTTATCTGCCTATTATTTTGATTTAGCTCATTGTTTAATCTATTAGCTTGTGTTTCAGCATCTTCTTTTCTCTTTCTTAAAACTTGGGCTTTCGATGTATCAGTTAAGCTATGATAAATTTCACCCGCTTCATCTGTTCTATTTTGAATGTTTTCTTCTAACTCTTGTGGTCTCCTTATCCATGTTCTAAATGTATCTAAAAAACTATCGGCTTCTCTTGTTCTTGATTTTACACCATCAGAAAATTGACCAATCATATCCCCTAACGCTTTTGGAGGTAAATAATCAATAATATCTTCCAATGCTTTTACAGCCTCATTATCATCTTCAAGTTTTGTTCCACAAATGCAAAATTTCCGATTCAAAAGAAACTTCACCGTATCTGCATGAATATAAGGAATCCCTTTATCTAATTTCTTTGCATTTTTAACTTCTTTTAAAGCCCCCTCCAATAAAGGTTTTGAAAAAAAAGAAATAGAATTTTTTGAAAAATATTTAAAAAATTCACCTACAGCTCTTTTTCTTTGTATTTCTAACTCCTTTATACTAGCTTC
>Ga0316600_10001119_pt1 | contig 12335 bp, 8 predicted proteins | sample OWC_soil_day5_CT_FD_207652 | JGI IMG/M metagenome (GOLD analysis project Ga0316600, IMG submission 207652) | Wetland soil microbial communities from Old Woman Creek delta, Ohio, United States - OWC_soil_day5_CT | ecosystem: Environmental > Terrestrial > Soil > Wetlands | place: USA: Ohio... | reverse complement strand
TGGTCGTTCTGCTTGTGAGTTACTCATTATATAAATCTACTATTAAGTTGATTAGAAAAATGGTATCTAGAAAGAACCGGCGTCTCAGCACAACGAGGGAACCCCATGAGGGAGCTCCCACATTGATTAAAAATGAGAAACCGGTACCGAGGGCACCAGAACCACAATATGCCGAGAAGCACCAGCATTGTCAGCGGGCGCGAAGCACCAAGCGTCTTAAAGCATTTTTCATGCCAAAGAACAAAAAAACGATTCACCATTTTTTTGTTCTTTAAGTTCAATGGCTTAACAAGACACTTAACTCCCATACAACACTCGTGTCGAAGCAAGTGACGAAGAGTGTCATCGTCACTATTTGACGAAAATCACCGTCACCGTCATTTTTTGACGAAGATCAACATGGCATGATCGACAATGTGACAAGAGCAATATCGCTATTCCGGAGTGGCTCATGTGAATGCGATAAACCGGGATTGCCGCGCTGCGCATACCCCCATGTAATCTCCGACCCCCCCCTCTTCCGGAAACAAACGATGCGCGAAGATGCCCGTTGACCATCCTCAAGCTTCCATCATCTTTGATTGGTCAGCCAAATTGGCTGTTCCTACACTCTCAGGCTGCGACAAATCGGTCCGACTCACAATTTGGAAACGCCCGCATAGCGGCATGGCAGACGGTCCAGTTAACGGAGGATTGCATGGGAACGAACAATAAGAGCGATTCCGGAAATAAATCGGTTGAAGAGAAACAGCAACAAATTCAGCAGGAAACGCACACCCTGGAGCAGGGGCGGCCCAAAAAACAGGGGGCCGGGGATTCCCCCGTGCAGGCAGGAAGTCGAAAACAGCCCGAACCGCCCCTGCCAGCACAGCATCTTGCCAAACCCGGACTCGAATCCGCACTTGAGCCGCGCCCGCAATTCATGGCGCCCGATTACAGAGGCAGCGGCAAACTTCAGGACATGGTTGCGTTGATTACGGGCGGCGATTCCGGCATCGGACGAGCCGTAGCTGTTCTTTATGCCCGGGAAGGGGCTGATGTCGCCATCGTATACCTGAAGGACGAGCAGAGCGATGCGGAAGAAACCAAGACTTGTGTCGAAAGGGAAGGCAAACGCTGCCTTCTGCTTCCGGGCGATGTAAAAGACTATGCATTTTGTGAAGGCGCCGTCAATCGAACCGTCACGGAATTCGGCAGACTTGATGTTCTCGTCAACAATGCTGCCTTTCAGCTTCATGCAACATCCCTCGATGAGATCACCGAAGAGCACTTCGACGAAACGCTCAAGACCAATATCTACGGCTATTTCCATATGGCGAAGGCAGCCTTGAAACAGTTGAAGCCGGGATCGTCGATTATCAACACCGGCTCGGAGACCGGCATCATGGGCAGCCCGAAACTGCTCGATTATTCCGCAACGAAAGGGGCCATTCACGCCTTCACCAAGTCGCTCGCCAAAAATGTCGTTTCGAAGGGCATCCGGGTAAATGCCATTGCGCCCGGCCCGGTATGGACGCCGCTTAATCCGGCGGACAAGGAGGACGATGAGGTTCCCAAATTCGGGCAGTCGACCGACATGAAACGTCCTGCTCAGCCTGAAGAGATATCGCCAGCCTATGTGTTTCTGGCTTCACCGGCATGTGCAAGCTATATAACCGGGATCGTCCTGCCGATCATGGGAACCGTCGGCCCCTAATTTGCCGAAGATTCAAGTCTGCAAGAAAGCCTCCCGGAACTTGCGGATTATAAATATGTCAATGTGACGTTATCGATCAAGTGAGACAGTTATAGCTGATGAAGTGGATCGGTTCTGGCCTGCAAGCCCCGCACGCCACCGGAAAGGGAGAAAGCCCGCCTTGAACATTGCCAAAAACAAAGGCAATGCTCAACCGTAAACGACTTTCTTCCTTTTTTATTCGGCCATCTCCGGGCGATGCTGCAAGGCAGGTTGACGAATTTACGTCATTTGCCATCAACACTCTGTCTGACAAACCTTATGATTAATACCAACAAGAACGCCTCGACTGAAAAACTCGCGCTATGGGGTGGAGTGGAATGCACTCATAATCGCGTTGAAGATAGGTTCTACAGCCAGATGGACCGTAACGGCCATGCCGTCCGCCCTGATGATCTGAGCCGTTTTGCATCGCTGAAAATCAGCGCCATCCGCTATCCGGTCCTTTGGGAGAGAACCGCCCCTGAAGGGATTGAAACTGCCGACTGGTCCTGGCCGGACGAGCGCTTGAATCGCTTGCGCGAATTGGCAATCGAACCTATCGTGGGGCTGGTGCATCATGGAAGCGGCCCCCGCCATACGAGTCTGGCCGACCCCGCGTTTCCCGTTAAACTCGCCGAGTTTGCCGGTGCGGTAGCGGCACGCTATCCGTGGGTCGAGTATTACACGCCGGTCAACGAACCTCTCACCACGGCCCGATTCAGCGGCTTGTACGGCGTTTGGTATCCGCACGGACGAGATGACAGGACGTTTATTTTTACCTTGCTGAATCAGTGCCGTGCCGTGGCACTGTCGATGAAAGCAATCCGCAAGGTCAACCCGAATGCGAAGCTGGTACAAACGGATGACCTCGGAAAAACATACGGCACGCCCAAAATGGCGCATCTCGCCGACTTCTACAATGAACGACGCTGGCTGGGATGGGATTTGCTATGCGGACAAATCGGCCCTGAACATGCTCTATGGAGCTACCTGACGGAAACTGGGATTCCCGCCGAAGAGTTCCTGTGGTTCAAGGAAAACCCCTGCCCTCCCGATATCATCGGAGCCAATTATTACGTTACCAGCGAACGGTGGCTGGATGATCGCATCGAACGCTATCCGGATCGTTTCATCGACAGGAAGAATGGCTTTGCCGACATTGAGGCGCCGCGCGCGCTCGCCACGCCAACGCCAGGGATTGGACCTCTGCTGAAGGAGACATGGGCGCGATATCACCTGCCGATTGCGATAACCGAAGTTCACATCGACAGCACGCGCGAAGATCAGATGCGCTGGTTGCTGGAAATATGGCAATCCGCAAGCCAGTTGCGAAAGAGCGGGGTCGATATTCGCGCAGTGACAGTCTGGTCGCTGCTTGGCTCTTACGATTGGAACTCGCTGGTAACGTGCAATAACGGCTACTATGAACCTGGACCGTTCGACTTGCGTTCCCCGACACCGCGCCCAACCGCCATGGCCGCATTGATGCGCGAGCTTGCCGAGGACAAATCGATCTCACATCCGGTCCTGCATGGGCAAGGCTGGTGGCGACGACCCGGACGCTTCCTTTGTCCTCCGGTGGCGACAAGAGATGCGGCCACATCGCTGTTCAAACTGGACCGCCACAGCGCCGAAAGCATTCCAAACCAGCCTATCTTAATAATCGGTGCAACCGGTACGCTCGGCAGCGCATTCGGGCGCATCTGCACAGAGCGCAATCTATGCCATCGCCTGCTGACACGCACGGAAATGGACATTGCCGTCCCCGACTTGGTCGAATGCGCCATCCGGCGCCATAAGCCTTGGGCCATTATCAATGCGGGAGGCTTTGTTCGCGTCGACGACGCCGAACATGCCTCCGAGTTGTGCTTCCGCGAAAACACGATCGGACCGGCGGTATTGGCCGATGCATGCTCGAAGCATGGCATACGCCTGTTAACCTTTTCGAGCGACCTGGTATTCGACGGCAGCAAGCAAGCCCCTTATCACGAATCCGACCTGGTAGCGCCGTTGAGCAACTACGGCAAAAGCAAGGCGGAAGCGGAAAAACGCGTTCTGGACTGTCATCCGGATTCGATGGTTATCCGCACCAGCTCATTCTTCGGTCCATGGGACCACTTCAATTTTGTCTCGATCGCCTTGCGCACGCTGGCGCAAGGCCGTCCATTCTGTGCCGCGAACGACATCGTCGTATCGCCAACCTATATCCCGGACCTGATCCGTGCATGCCTCGACCTCCTGGTCGATGGCGAAAGCGGGATCTGGCACTTGACGAACGGCGGCGCCATATCCTGGGCCGACCTTGCTCTGGCCGCCAGCGAAGCGGCAGGCGTGGATGCGAGCCGGCTTGAAGCGCGCAGCAGCAACGAACTGAATTTTGCCGCCGCTCGACCCGGTTATAGTGCGCTTGCAAGCGAACGAGCCCTCCTGCTCCCCAACCTGAACAGCGCCATCGGGCGTTATATCGAGTCGCAGGCCGACTTTCTGAGCCGGCTTCTTCCTGCACCGCTTGCGGCAAGAAGATAACTCTCTCCGTGCGTGGTCGGCACACTTGCTCCTACCGCCTTTCTTCATAGTGCGCCGGTCTCATCAATTTGAATGCGTGTTAAATCTCAGGTACGCAGCACCAGCAAAAAACCGGCTGTTACACAACAGGAGCCAAAACAGGGTACTATCAAAAATAGTACTTGTTATTGCCGCTCGTCCCGAAAGGTATTGATATGTTTACCGTTTCCGTCATCATTAGCACCTTTAATTCACCGGAATGGCTGGAGCGCGTACTAAGTGGATTCGGAAATCAGGACGACAAGGATTTTCAGATCGTGGTCGCCGACGACGGCTCGACCAATGCAACCTGGAAAATCGTACGCAAATTCAGGGAGAAGTCAGGTCTTGATGTCCAACATGTCTGGCACGAACACAATGGGTGCCAGAAAAGCATGATCCTGAACAGGGCCATCTTGGCATCAAGCGGCGACTACCTGATCTTTACCGAGGGAGACTGTATTCCTCGCAAGGATTTTGTCAGTGTCCACCGAAAAAGAGCCAGACATGGCTATTATCTTTCCGGGGGACACACCAAGTTGCCCATGTGCTGCAGCAGACAGGTCAGCAATCAATCCGTACTATCTGGCGACGCCTTCAATCTTTTCTGGCTGGTAGACCACGGTTACCCGGACATGGCAAAAAAGCTGCGGCTGATTGCCAAATGGCCGTGGGGAGACCTGTTCAATTTTCTGCTCCCGACAAGGAACGAATGGAACGGTCATAATTCGTCGGGATGGAAAAACGACATCATGAGTGTCAACGGCTTCGACGAGCGTATGCAATACGGGGGCGAGGATTGCGAAATGGGCGACCGTCTCAAGAATGCGGGCATCAAGGTCAAGCGAGTGCGCTACACAGCTGTCTGCGTCCACCTGTTTCCCATGCGGAGTGAAGGAAACGCCGAATTCAAAAATATAAACCTAGCCATCAAACGGGAGACCCGACGAGACCGGAAGCGTTACACAAAGTTCGGCATCGTTAATCCGCAGCGCTTGCACTGGTAGGCGTCATCCACGTCTGCGCCAGGCGATCATCCAGACCGGTTCAGCCGATCTCGGCAGGCTTGTTTTCCATCATGGTCAGACAGGACTGTTTGCCGTCCCCCCTCAATCCCCTGTAAAATGCGCCATCATGCGGGTGTAGCTCAATGGTAGAGCAGAAGCTTCCCAAGCTTACGACGAGGGTTCGATTCCCTTCACCCGCTCCACAATATCGAGGCGGCCGCCTCACCCCAACACATCAATCCCGGTATTTCGCATGTCCGACAAGCCCATTGCCAGCAAACCCCTGTTTTTCGACCCCAGCGAGCGCCGAATCCGCAGTTTCGTGACACGCGCAGGGCGAGTTTCGACTGGACAGGAAAAGGCCCTTGCCGAATTCGGCCCCCGATTTTGCATCCCCTACGCTCCAGATGTCCTCGATCTTGAGTACGCTTTCGGACGGACAGCGCCAACCATCCTGGAAATCGGCTTCGGCATGGGTGAAACCACCGCCAGGATTGCCGCCGGGATGGCGGACAAGAATTTTCTCGGTGTCGAAGTGCATACGCCCGGAGTGGGCAGCCTGCTGAAGCTGATCGGCGAGCAGGAGCTGCAGAACGTCCGCATCATCCAGCATGACGCATTCGAAGTAGTCACGAACATGATCGCCCCGGGTTCCCTTGGTGGCGTACACATCTTTTTCCCCGATCCCTGGCACAAGGCGCGGCATCACAAGCGCCGCCTGATCCAGTCACCCTTCGTCAAGCTGCTGGCGTCTCGAATTGCACAAGGCGGCTACCTGCATTGCGCGACCGACTGGGAAGAGTATGCCCAGCAGATGCTGGAAGTGCTTGGCGCGGAAACGTCGCTTGAGAATACGGCATCGGGCTATGCTCAACGGCCCGACTACCGCCCCGTGACCAAATTCGAAAACCGCGGCCTGCGGCTGGGACACGGCGTCTGGGATCTCGTGTTCCGCAAACGCTGAATCAGGCTTCGGCCGTTTCGGTGACGAGCGCCACGATTTGCTCGCCCCACGTCTCCAGCCGTTTGCTGCCGATCCCGGCTATCGTACGCAGGTCTTCCAGTGAACCCGGTTTTCTGAGTGCAATCTCGCGCAGCGTTGCATCCTGAAAGATCACATAAGCCGGGAGATTTTGCTGCCGCGCGGTTTCCATGCGCCACCAGCGTAGCCTTTCGAACAGTGCCAGCTCGGCAGGCGCAAGCGATGCCTCTGCAAAACCTCTCGGCGCCCGTTCCTTTCTCTGCACCGCAGGCTTTCGGTACTGCCGCAACATGATCTTGCGCTCGCCGCGCAGCACCGGTCGAGCCTCTTCCGTCAGTCGGAGCGCGTTGTATTCCTCATGCTCGACCGTCACCAGCCCGGCGGCAATTGCCTGCCGCAGCAACGCCCGCCATTCGGCTTCCCCACGCTCGCACCCGATTCCGAACGTGGAAAGCTGGTCATGTTTCCACTGCCGCACCCGTTCGGATTCAACGCCCCGAAGCACCTCTATCACATGCGAGGCGGAAAATCGCTGCTCGACGCGGTAGATGGTCGATAGCAGCTTTTGCATGGCAACCGTCCCGTCGAATGCAACCGGAGGCTGCAGACAGGTGTCGCAATTGCCGCAAGGCTGGGATGCTTCGCCAAAATAGTCCAGCATGCGAACCCGGCGGCATGTCAGTGTTTCGCACAGGCCGAGGATGGCATCGAGCTTGCCGATCTGAAGCCGCTGAAAGGAGGGATCGGCTTCTGATTCATTGATCATGCGGCGCTGCTGCACGACGTCCTGCAGCCCATACGTCATCCATGCATCGGCAGGCTCGCCATCGCGGCCGGCGCGACCGGTTTCCTGGTAATAGGCTTCGATGCTTTTGGGCAAATCGAGATGCGCGACGAAGCGGACATCCGGTTTATCAATGCCCATTCCAAATGCAATGGTGGCCACCATAACGATCCCGTCCTCGCGCAAAAAGCGGGCCTGGTTCCCCGCGCGCAGACGATTGTCCATACCGGCGTGGTAGGGTAACGCGGCGATGCCATGCTGATTAAGAAAATCCGACGTTTCTTCGACCTTGTTGCGCGATAAACAATAGACGATACCGGCATCGCCGGCATGCTCGGAATGAATGAATTCGAGCAACTGCCTTCGCGGATTATCTTTTTCGACGATGCGATAGCGGATATTGGGCCTGTCGAAGGAAGAAACGAACTGCATTGCCTCGGACAACTGCAGTCGTTCGACAATTTCGGCACGCGTTTGAGGGTCTGCCGTGGCGGTGAGCGCAACGCGCGGCACAGCCGGAAAACGCTGATGCAATACCGAGAGCCGGATATACTCCGGACGAAAATCATGTCCCCATTGCGATACGCAATGCGCTTCATCGATGGCGAAAAGCGCAATCTCCGCCTGCTCCAGGAGATCCAGGCAACGGGAAGTCATGAGCCGTTCGGGAGCGATGTACACCAGGTCCAGGTCACCGCGAAGCAGTCTGCGTTCGATCCCCCGCGACTCGTCCGGCGTCTGCGTCGAATTCAGGAATGCCGCCTTGACACCGGCTGCGGCGAGCGCATCGACCTGATCCTGCATCAATGCGATGAGAGGGGAAATCACGATCCCGACACCTCTGCGCAAGAGTGCCGGAATCTGGTAACAAAGCGACTTGCCGCCGCCCGTCGGCATCAGGATCAGCGCATCGCCACCCTCGATGACATGATGAATGATCTGCTCTTGCTGGCCGCGAAAGGATGAATACCCGAATACGGTTTGCAGCACCTCAAGCGCATCGGCACCGCAATCTTCGGCGGACGCTAGTCGACCCAAGCGACCCATCCGTAATAATCGGTTGCGATCACGATCAGCCCAAACGCGATGCGATACCAGGCAAACGCCGAAAAATCATGGGAACTGATGTAGCGCAGCAGCCAGCGCACGCACAAGAAAGCCGACACGAATGCGGCAACTGTGCCGATGCTGAACAAGGGCAGATCGGCCGCCGACAGCAAAGCCCGTTCCTTGTAGAGCGAATAGACCGTCGCGCCGAACAGCGTCGGCAACGCCAGGAAAAACGAAAATTCGGTTGCCGCCCGGCGCGAAAGCCCGAAAAGCATGCCTCCGATGATGGTTGCGCCGGACCGACTGGTACCCGGAATGAGCGCAAGCGCCTGTGCACAGCCGATCTTGAGCGCATCCATCATCGACATATCTTCGACCGACTCGACGCGGGAATACGACAAACCACGCCTGCTCTTTCGCTCCACCCAAAGAATGATCAGACCACCCACGATAAAGGCCAACGCAACCGGCAACGGCGCAAACAGCACAGCCTTGATCTGTTTGTTGAACAGGACTCCCAACACGGCCGCAGGTAAAAAGGCGATAAGCAGACTGAAAGCAAACTTCTGCGATCTGTAATCGTGGAAGAGTCCCTTGATCACCGCCATTATTTTCTCGCGGAATTCCCAGCAGACTGAAAGCATGGCACCAGCCTGAATCACGATCTCGAAGACTTTTACCTTATCCCCCGTAAAGTCGAGCAGGCTGCCTGCCAGGATCAAATGACCAGTCGATGAAATAGGCAGAAATTCCGTAAAGCCCTCGACCAATCCCATGATCAAGGCTTTCAATGCGAGGATGATGTCCATGAATATTAAATGTATGAGTTCCGGCTCCGGATTCCGGGCCGCCCCGGGAATGTTATCCGCGCTCGTAGCGATGCCATGACCAGCGCAGCCATGCGACACGGAACACCTAGACCGACCGTCCGCTCTCGTCGCGGTTACTTGAGCAAAGGCGCCATTTTACCGTTTTCTCCGGTTTTGCGGTTTAGCCTGCAACAATGACTTTCTTTTGATACATGTTCCTTGACAACAATAAAATATACCAATAAATTACTGACCAGTCAGTTATTTATTTGTTTAAACATGGAATCCGGTCCTACCATCAAAACTCGCTGGGAACGTCGCAAGGATGCCCGTCCGCAAGAATTGTTGTCGGCAGCTCTCGATTTTTTCGTTGAAAAAGGATTTGCGGCAACAAGGCTCGAGGAAGTGGCAAAGCGTGCGGGCGTATCGAAAGGAACGCTCTATCTGTACTTTTCCAGCAAGGAAGACTTGTTCAAGGCGGTCGTGCGCGAAAATCTACTGCCGCTGATTGGCGAGGCAGAAAAAGAGTTCGCCCACTATGAAGGAAGCAGCGCCAACCTGTTCCGGCGCTACATGCTCTCCTGGTGGGAACGGATCGGCAACACCAAACTATCCGGCATCAGCAAGCTGATGATTGCAGATGCCGGCAATTTCCCTGAAATTGCCGATTTTTATCACACGGAATTCATCATTCCCGGCAACGCGATGATCCGGCGTCTTCTGGAGCGCGGCATGGAGAGCGGCGAATTCCGGCGGATCGACCTGGATAATGCTACACACCTCGTCGCAGCGCCCATCGTGATGCTGATGCTATGGAAGCACTTTCCGAATGCGTGCCAGACGCCGATATCACCCGAGCACTATGTCGCCACGTTCATCGACCTGTACCTGAACGGACTGCTGAACGACAAAACCGCCCCTCTGCCATAACGCGCCATGAAACTTTCCCTGTTATCCAGATTGAAAACCCGCCGAGGCCTGGCATGGACGCTTTCCCCGCTAATCGTCCTTCTACTGATTGTAGCCTTCATCACCGTCAAGCAGGGCCGACAAGCCGAGGCCTCCACGACGAGGCCGATAGCCGCTCTCGAATTGCTGCCTTCCGACGTTGCGTACGCAAAACAGGGCGAGTTGCGCCGGATATTGCCGCTCACCGGTTCGCTGCGCGCGGTCAATCAGGCTGTCATCAAGGCAAAAGTCAACGGCGATGTTCGTGAAGTGCTCGTCAGGGAGGGAGAAGCCGTAAAGACCGGGCAGATACTGATTCGCATGGATACCAGCGAGTACGATGCACGCGCGCTTCAGGCAAAAGGCGGGCTTCAGGCCGCGCAGGGACAGCTCGATATCGCCACGCAGACCCGCAACAATAATAAGGCATTGCTCGAAAAGAACTTCATTTCAAGAAATGCATTCGACAATGCGCAGAGCCAATATGCCATTGCCATATCAAACGTGAAAACAGCCAGGGGCGTTTTCGATGTGGCGCAGAAGGCGCTTAACGACACGATCATAAGAGCGCCGGTCTCCGGTTTCATCAGCAGCAGGACCGTGCAACCGGGCGAAAAAGTATCGGCGGATAACCGCCTGCTTGAAATCGTCGACTTGCGCCAGATGGAAATGGAAGCGCCCGTTCCTGCCGCCGATGTCGTCAGCATAAAAGCAGGCCAGGAAGTGGAAGTCAGAGTGGAAGGCTTGCCGAAACCGCTGATCGGCAAAGTCGCGCGTATCAATCCGTCCATACAGGCAGGATCGCGCTCGATCATGGTCTATATCCGGATAGGCAATGAAGATGGCGTAGTCCGGATGGGCATGTTCGGCGAGGCAAAGCTGACTCTGGCAAAAAAGGCGGATGCCCTGCTCGTTCCCGAAAGCGCGGTACAAGTCGAAAACGGCGAATCCATCGTGTACGCAATTGAAGACGGCAAGATCGTCAAAAAGACAGTAAAGGTCGGCATGCGCGGGGAAGATGGACACGAAAATGCAATCGAAATCATCGATGGTCTGTCTCCAGGGGCACGGATTTTGAGGGCGAATCTTGGTAACCTGCAGAATGGCGCATCTGTCAGGATCGCCGAAGCGAAGCAAGCGGCCAATGCCACCACAAGCCCGGAAAAATGACCGCCTTGGGCATACTCGATAACAGGAACTGAATAAATGTGGTTTACACGCATCAGCATCAAAAATCCCGTCATGGCAACCATGATGATGATGGCGTTTCTGGTCCTGGGATTGTTTTCTTACCAGCGGCTGCGCGTAGACCAGTTTCCCGACGTCACCTTTCCGATTGTCGTGGTTCAGACCGAGTATCCCGGCGCTTCGCCGGAAACAGTCGAATCCGACATTTCCCGCAAGGTGGAAGAAGCCGTCAATACGATCAACGGCATCAACAGCCTGACATCGCGGTCCTATGAGGGCATGTCCGTCGTCATCGTCGAGTTCAACCTGTCGGTCGATCCATTTCAGGCAGCACAAGATGTCCGCGAGAAAGTGGCCCAAGTCAGAGCGTCCTTTCGCAAGGAAATCAAGGAGTCTCGTGTAACGCGGTACGATCCTACCGACCGGCCCATCTTTTCGATAGCGGTCACAAATGACGACGCCATACAGAAACGCAGCGCCCGGGACCTGACCACCATCGCCGACCAGCTGATCAAGAAACGGCTCGAAAATGTGCGCGGGGTCGGCTCGGTTTCGCTGGTCGGCGGCGTCAAGCGCGAGATCCAGATTTACCTGAAACCCAGCGAACTGGAAGCGCTCGGCGTCGGAATCGACCAGGTCATTAATGCCGTACGAGACGAAAATCAGGAATTGCCGACCGGCGCGATCAAGTCATTGGCCGACGAGAAGATCGTGCAAGTACAGGGCCGGATCAAGAATCCATCCGAATTCGGACGCATCATCGTCGCTCATCGCGGGTCACAGCCGGTGTTTCTGTCCCAAGTTGCGAACATCGTCGACGGTCAGCAAGAACAGGAAAGCCTGGCCCTTTTCAACGGGATGCGCACCCTGGCGCTCGATGTGCAAAAGGCACAGGGAGAGAACACCATCGATGTCGTGGATGGGCTGCAGACGGCCTTGCACGAACTCGAGCCCCAATTGCAGGCCATACATCCGGGCGTCAAGGCCGAGGTTATCCGGGACGGGTCGCGCCAGATACGCGTTGGAGTCAGAAACGTCCGCCACACCTTGATAGAAGGCGCGGTACTGACGATTCTGATCGTGTTCCTGTTTCTCAATTCGTGGCGATCGACTGTCATTACCGGTCTCACGCTGCCGATCTCGCTGGTCGGGACATTTTTGTTCATGTACCTGTTCGGCTTTACCATCAATATGCTCACACTGATGGCGCTGTCGTTGTGCATCGGCCTCCTGATCGACGATGCAATCGTCGTACGCGAGAACATTGTCCGTCATGCAGGCATGAAGGTCGGCGACCGATTCAAGG
>Ga0316600_10001118_pt1 | contig 12338 bp, 12 predicted proteins | sample OWC_soil_day5_CT_FD_207652 | JGI IMG/M metagenome (GOLD analysis project Ga0316600, IMG submission 207652) | Wetland soil microbial communities from Old Woman Creek delta, Ohio, United States - OWC_soil_day5_CT | ecosystem: Environmental > Terrestrial > Soil > Wetlands | place: USA: Ohio... | reverse complement strand
TCGGCAGATTGGCTATGGACGACACTGGAACACTAGCTTTTAGTACCAGTCGTTTAAATGTCTTAAAGCTAAATCTGGAGTGTCTCACGTTAAGTCTCCTTTCTTTTATCATGTCATACTATTTTATGCACACCAACAAACCATGTTACAATCGATAGGGCTCACTTCGCTTAGGGTACGAGGGCAGGTTAGTTCTTTAAGTTTTGTAAATATCAAATCAATTCTCTTCATCAACTACCCACCCTCTAACTCTTTATACTTCTAAATACATTAGTTAATTATTTTCCTATCTATTGATATATTCCTTGCCAACGCTTAAATCCCTTGAAGTACCTCAACTTTCGCACAAATTGATGCTATAGCTGGCTGACTAAAATATGTAACATAAAGCACTAACAGCATTAGTCAATTTTACTAATATCGTCAGTGCTTTATCGCATACGTCATCATTTTTTGTTAGTATATACTTATATTTTCATGCACTTGGAGTTGAATTTGCTTTCCAACCTAAATCTTGTCCATTTTATCCTATGTTACTTGCATTAATTTTCTTTACCATTACTCTTGATAACCATTTTATACCAATGGAAACTTTTCTTTTTCAGTCTCTGCAGAGTTCCATTTCCCTCATTATCTTTGTCGACATATATAAAGCCATAACGCTTTTTCATTTCTCCTGTTGATGCACTCACTGAATCTATGCATCCCCAAGGAGTATATCCGATTAAATCAACACCATCTAAAATAGCTTCCCGCATTTGTTCTATATGTTGTTTCAAATAATCAATTCTATAATCATCATGTATTGACCCATCTTCTTCAACTGTATCCACCGCGCTTAATCCATTTTCAACGATAAATAATGGCTTTTGATATCGATCGTAAAGCTGGTTTGCAGTTATCCTTAACCCCTTAGAATACACACAACTAATTTTTGCTCTATCAGCTGCTGTTCTTTCGAGAAAGCACGAAAGTCCAATTTAATAATTACATATTTAAAGCCTCATTTAATACTTCTTCACCATTCATCAAATTTCAATAAATAAAACTATAACTATTTTAATTATTTTCTTTGCTAAATTTTTCATACAAATCCACAAACTCTTTTGCCATATCTTTAATTGTTATAGCATTCATTAAATGATCTTGAGCATGTACCAATAATAAGCTTACTTCTGCTTTATTTCCATTTGCCTCATTATGAATTAAATTTGTTTGCATAGTATGAGCTTTGCCTAAATATTCTTCACATTCTTTTAATTTTTCTTTAGCTTTTTTTAATTCCCCGTTTTTAGCAAATCTTATTCCTTCTATCGCTTTACTTCTTGCACTCCCTGTTAGTTATTAATTCCATTATTGTGTTTTCCATGAGCAAGAAGGATGGGCTAAGATTCGCTCCAGACGATCACTATCCATAACACACCATAGTATCTTTCATCCACATGCGTATATAACAATTGCATCTTTTTAATGTTTCTATACTTTCGCCAAGATAAATTTCTTTATACTGACGATATTAAAAGGCTCAACATGCAGTATTTTCTCTGCTTATTGAACCTTTTTTCGCGCAAACTTACGATTGATCCCTAAACGAACCGTCACTTTGATTCCACCTGATGAACAAGTTCGATTTTATCAGAATAGTAGGAAAAGAGCTGCATTAATTGCATATCTTAGTAACCATGAGTGAATACTACGGTCAGGAGGTGATTCTATGACACAACAGCAAGACAGTAACTTACAACAGCAAAGTATAAAAGATAAAAGTAAAAAAGAAAAAAAACAGGATATTAAGAATGCAGAATATATTGCTAAGATCAACCAACCAAATCACCCAAACACCTAACATTAAACTAGGAGTACCTTGCTATTTTTATGTAAGGTACTCCTAGTTTGATGTTGACAAAGGGTAGATCTATAAAAAAATAGTTTCTAAAGCCTTGTTTATACTAAAGTTATAGCTTACGAAGGAGAGGAATGATTTTGCGAGACAAATTTACCAGAGGTTTCATTGCAGGGATGACGGGTGGATTAGTCGCGAATACCGCGAGTTTACTGTTTGGTTTTCTAGGTCTCACCACTCTTCGGTTTGCAGATTGGACTGCAATCATCACTTTGGGGAAGGCTCCACCATTTAGCACGGGAGAAATCTTGTTTGCACTAGCGGCAAATATCGGTTTTATGGGCATTCTCGGAATTGTTTTCATCTACCTTATTCCTTTAATCAAAAGTACAAATCTTCTGTTCAAGGGATGGATTTTTTCAACATTTATATGGTTTTTAATTTACTCTGTTACTGCCTTATTTAAAGTGGAGGGAACGATGCCCCTCCCCCTTACTACAGCATTGGCAAACGTTGTAACTACATCGATATACGGTTTAGTTCTGGCCCAAGTTTCGGAAAAAGAATTTGTAAAGAACATAGCTTCTGAACAGGCTGGAAATGTATTTAGACTGATAAAACCAGCTATGAAGCCATTCAAGAAAAATGACGATGACTCTGAATAAAACCTTTATCAAAAACAGTATCAAAGATACGCTATCTTTAAAGACCCTATGGAGCAGATTTTTTTAATTGTCTGCTTCATAGGGTCTTTAAAACTTTATATTTTTTTACTGTCCCAGACAAAAGATATGAGCTGTCTAGTTTCCTTGGTGTTATCAATCCTCAATATTCTCATTAATCCATAAATTTACCAGATGAACAGCGCCGCGAAAGCCCATAAAGGGCGGCTCATAGGGATGCAAGCGCCATTTTGTGTCGGGATTGGAAATTTGCAGTTCTGTATTGCGGCCCGCCCATTCCAGCGCTTCGCCGCTGGCCATGAGATAGCCCTTCTTATGTTCCTGTACCGCTCGCGTCCATTCGTCTTCGGAAAAATAGGGAATGTCCTCGCTGGTCATATCGGGGCAGTCACACCAGCAGGTTCCCTTGGCAAGGGAAAGCTCGCCGCAGCCAAAAGTAAGAATACCCCTGACCACATCGGCATGTCCGCCCAAAGACAATACGGCTTCCTCCGGGTGTGCTCTTATGATGTGCGAAAAGGACGGCATTACGGACGCAAGCTGCTGCCGGGAGATTTCCCGCTGGCCCTTGAGGAAAGCGGCATCAGCAGTCAGACCGGCTATTTGCGCAATTTCCTCAAGCCACCGGGTGGTTCCGTCAATGCCGTATGTCCGCCCCAAAAGATAGGGCGTCCCAAAGCGCTGTTGCAAATGCTTCGCAGCAGGTTCGCCTTCGCGCCGTATGACAAGGTTGATATGTGCGCCGCCCATATTCTTAATTTCTTCAATGGATGTATCCGAGGTCATTACACACAGCGGCTTTATGCCGAATGTACCCTCCATTATACGGACCAGCTCGATAGCATCCGCCTGAAAGCGGAACAGATCAGCGCAGGAGCCGATGATATTAAAGGTCGGCTCCTGCGTCCGTTTCACATCCGTCGGCAGCGCCTTGACAAGCAGCAGAAGGGCTTCCTGCACGCCGCGATGCTGAGTGATATTAAAACCGCCGTACCCGAATGGCAGCAGGCGAACGCCGGGATATTCCGGCTGCAATTCTGCGCAAAGAGCAGGAAGATCCGTTCCGATCACCTCGGGAATCGAGGAGGGCAAAAGAAAAATCACGCGGGGCTGATCGCGCTTTACCACATTGTCAATAGTATGATTAAGCCTCTCTGTGCCGCCAAGGGCGATATCCGTTTCATCTATGTGGGTGGAGTAGAGCTTGCAGGCGTTATGTACACCAGCACGTTTGAGCGTTACACCGCTGTAGAGCATGTGTCCCATGCAGCCAAATTCCACAAGTGCAGCGTCACGGATGGCAGCAAGTGTCCAAAGAATACCCATGCGTCCCGAAGGCAGCGGCTTAAATCGATGCAGACCCATGTGCAGTCCCTCCTTTCCCTGATGCGTTCATTTCACTCAATACGTCTAAGATTCTTTTTAACAGGTGACTCGTCCGGGCATAGCCCACTTGTCCGTAAAAATCAAATAAATCCGGTACGCAGGTAATGGTTTTGTTGGGTTCCGGCAAATAACCAAAGCATAAATCCGGAGCCAGCTTTTCCAAAATCGGCAAATCTGCTTGTGCATTCACCATCCGGCAAATCCACGGATTATGGCCCATGTCAATAAGCTCCTCGGCATAGCCCCTGTCCTCGGGATAATATTCCTCCAAATGCAAAAGCAGCGGCTCCATGCCAAGCCCGGTAAGATAGACGGCCAGCGGAAGGGGTATGTCAATTCTAGGACAGAATACATACCGAAGCCCACCCAGCCTTTCCTTTGCCTGATTCTGCAAAGAAAGGGCTTCCTGCCGTTCCTTTTCAAATGCATTGTCCCAGGAAAAGCCGAAGCGTTCCGCAAGGACCGTATAGGCTCTGTCGATGCTCTCTACATCATATAGCGTGTGCAGGGCGATATAGGGCACGTCAAATTCCCGCTCCATCCTGGCGGCCAGCGGCTGCATAAAGGGAGAAACCACCAAATTCAGGGCGGCGTCCGGCGCGCTTTGGAGATCGTCCATGGAAGAGCCCGGCGCCAGATAGCGCAGGGCAAGGCCTCGCCGCGTGAGCGCAGGCAACAGGGAAGGCATGGGGATATGTTCTTCCTCCGGAGCGCGACCCAGCACGTTAACGCGATTGGAAACTGTTGCTTTCCCGTCCATCAGCGTGCCCAGCGCCTCCATTGTTTTCCACGAACCGGGAGGATAACTGATGTTTTTGAACTGGCCCAGCATTACAAAGGTAACGCGTGTGGACAATTCCGGCTGCACTTCATTAATAATTGCCTGGATGTCCTCCCCAATCAGCTCCGGCACGCAGGTGGCAATCATTAGAATTGCCTTTGCTCCGGCTTTGTCCATCTTTCTGAGGGCATCAATCAGCCCATCCCGACAGCCAAACACCACCTCGTGAGCGTCCAGCACATACAGCCAATGCAGCTCGCCATGCCTGCCTTCCGGCTTGGGGTTAAAAAGCCGCGAGTGCGTGGTGCACTCCGGCATTCCAACCAGCAGAGAAGACAAATCCCTGATTTTTTCTACATTTACCGACGCGATGCGCATGGGACAATGGTTGCCGGGAGAAACCGCGGGCGTCAGGAATTTTATGCCATTGTTAGATTTCACTGCCGACAGGCGCCTTACGTGTTTCAACTCGTTTATGGTGCTTCGCCTCCTTCCAGCAGCAGCCTGGCAAGTGCCTTGTAATGGACCGCCATAGTGCAATCTGGGAAAGCCTCCACCACGGTTTTTCCCTGGGCTTCGGCCTGCTGAACAAAAGGATCACGGGGCAGGCGGTAAATAACCTGCGCTTCAATCTCCGCCGCTGCCTTGTCCACCAGCTCATTTTCTCCCTCAATGTTCTTGGCGTTGAGGATCAGCCCCCGCAGGGAGGCGTAGCCGCGCTTGCCAAAACTCTTGACCGCGTGGGCGATATTTGCTGCTGCATAGAGGGCCATCATCTCACCGGAGGTGACAATGCACACTTCATCTGCGTAACCGCCCCGGATGGGCATGGCAAAGCCGCCGCAGACCACGTCGCCCAGCACGTCATAAAGCACCACGTCCGGTTTGTAAATTTCGTAGGCGTCCAGCTCTTCCAGCTTTTCAAAAGCCGTGATGATGCCGCGACCGGCACAGCCCACGCCGGGAACCGGGCCGCCGGATTCCACACATAGCACGCCTGTGCTGCTTTTTACCACGAGATCGTCAAGCTCCGCGTCGCCCTTTTTCCGCAGGGTATCCAGCACTGTGGGAATGTTTTTCCCGCCGGTCAGAGTGCGGCTGGAATCGGCCTTAGGGTCGCAGCCGATTTGCAGCACGGTCAGCCCCAGCGCTGCCATGGCTGCCGATACGTTGGATACGGTGGTGGATTTACCGATACCGCCCTTGCCGTAGATTGCAATTTTTTTCATTTGGCACCTTCTTTCATATAGGGTCTAGGTTCATTCTCCTTAATAAGGTCATAGGAAATGCAGGTGGGCCTGCCCGTGCGGGGTTCGGTTATGATCTTTGCGTCGATACGAAACGTTTCCCGCAGTACTTTAGTGGTCATTATTTCTTCCGGCGCACCGTGGCAGATAATGTCCCCGCAGCGGATCGCCACCATGTAGTCGGCAAAGCGGGCGGCAAGGTTTAAGTCGTGAAGCACCATCACAATGGTGCAGCCCTGCTCTCGATTCAGGCGGTAGAGCAGTTCCAGTACTTCCAGCTGGTAGGATAAATCGAGATAGGTAGTCGGCTCATCCAGCAGAATCAAATCGGTTTGCTGTGCAAGGGCCATGGCGATCCAGACCCGCTGACGCTGCCCGCCGGAAAGGTTGTCTACCGCTGTGGTTTCCAACTCGGTGAGCTTTGTAACCTCCAGCGCCCAGGCGATGATTTTGTTATCCTCGGGCTTTAATTTATCCAAGCCCCGCTGATAGGGAAAGCGGCCGTAGGCCACCAGCTCGCCCACCGTCAAACCGGCTGGAGCCTGGGGAGACTGGGGCAGGATTGCCATTTTCTGAGCGACTTCCTTAGTCGTGAAGCGCCGGATATCGTCCCCATTTAGGTACACCATGCCGTTTTTTGGTTTCAGGATGCGCCCCACGGTCTTTAACACCGTAGACTTGCCGCAGCCGTTTGGACCAATGATGGCCGTAATTTTCCCCTGGGGGATCTGCATATTCAAACCGTTTACTACAAGGTTATCCTCGTAGGCGACGGCTAAATTCTCTGTTGCAATGCTGTTCAGATTCATCATCCTTTCGTTAGTATCTGCTTTTCGCCAAAAGATAGAGAAAGTACGGCGCGCCGATAATCGCCACCATGATGCCGGTAGGAATTCCCGCGGGCTGCGCAACCACCCGTGCAATGGTATCTGCAGCCGAAACCAATACTGCTCCTGTAAGGGCACAGATGGGCAGCAGAATCCGATGCCTAGGTCCTACAAGCTGCCGCGCCAGATGAGGCGCGATCAGTCCCACAAAGCTGATGCTGCCGCTGACCGCCACGCAGGAGGCTGCTAATGCGACCGAGGCGGCAAGCAGCCCGCGCCGTTCCCGCTCCACGGTCGCGCCCAGGCTGTGGGCTACGTCATCCCCCAGATTCAGCACATCCAGCACACGGGATTTGGACAGTACATAGGGAATTAAGAGCAGCAGCCACGGCAGCAGGGCCAGCACGAATTTCCAATTGCTTGCCCAGATACTCCCTGCCTGCCACGTCGCCACAAAGTCAAACTGGGTGTCAGCCAGCTTGACCACCAGCACGGTTGTCAAAGAAGAAAGCCCCGCCTGCACTGCCACACCGGTTAAAATCAGGCGTAGGGGCGCGATGCCTTCTCCTTTTTTGAAGGCCAGCGCATAGATGATACCCGCCGTTATGCCCGCGCCAAATAGCGCTAGAAACGGCAGAGTGAATACCGACAGGAAAGAATGCGCCCCGAAGAACAGCACATATAAGATGATCATCAGTCCTGCGCCCGCGTTAATACCGAGCAGGCCTGGGTCAGCCAGCGCATTTTTAGTGATGCCCTGTATGATGCAGCCGGATAGTGCGAGGCCTGCCCCCACTAGAATGGAAACCACAATACGGGGCAGCCGGAAATCGAACAGAATGAGGTTTTCCCTGGCCGTACCGCCGCCGAACAAAGTGCGCAGCGTATCTGACGGAGGCAGTTTCGTGTATCCGGTGTTCATGCTGATGATAAAGGAAAGTACGAGCAGCACCGCGCAGCCGACGACAATGGCCGTGTTGCGCAAAGCAATTTTTCTCTTGTAAGTTTCGTTTTTTTGCAGTTGGTTCATCATCACAGTGCCATCCTTTGCTTATGGACAAGATACAGAAAGAAGGGAACGCCGACAAGCCCAATCAGCGCGCCGATGGGGGTTTCAAAAGGCGGGTTGAGCGTTCGTGCGCCCAAATCGGCCAGCACCATGAGCAACGCGCCCAACACTGCCGAAGAAGGAATAACCCAGCGGTAATCCACACCCACAAAATACCGTGCCAGATGGGGGATGATAAGACCCACAAAACCCACAACACCCACAACCGAAACTGAAGCGCCCGCCAGTATCAGCACGATCAGGAAGCACAGTACATTGCCTACCGTCGTATTCAGCCCTAATCCCTTGGCTACATCCTCGCCAAGGCTCAGCAGGGACACAGAACGGGCAAGGACGATGGCTCCCAAGAGCGCGCCAAGTATCCACGGCACCATAATCCTAATCTGCTCCCAGTTGGAACCAGCCACACCGCCTGCCGTCCAGAACATCATATCCTGGGCCACGCCGAAGTATAGGGCGACGCCCTGACTGAGCGCCGCCAGCAGCGCGCTGACAGCGGCACCCGCTAATACCAGCCGCATGGGGGTAGCACCCCCGCGCCGCAGGGAAGCGATACCTCCCACCAGCGCCGCGCCAAATGCCGCGCCCAAAAAGGAGAAAAGAATGATCTGCATATATACCAGATCCGGAAAGAAAGCAAAGCAGATGGACAAGGCAAAACCCGCGCCGGCGTTCAGGCCCATCAACCCAGAATCCGCCATGGGATTTCTGGTCGTGCCCTGCATGATAGCTCCCGCTACAGCGAAAGCAGCACCAACTAAGGCGCTTGCAATAACGCGGGGCAGGCGGAGGTCAACGACAATTAAATGCTGGGTATTCTTCTCGTCAAAGTGAAACAGGGCGTCCCATACCGAGAACAGCGGAATTTCCGCCGCGCCCTTGGTGATGGAAAACGCCATGAGCAGAGCTAGCAGCCCCGACCCCGCTACGATAATGAACCACGCTGTCCACGCGCGACTTTTTTTTCTGATTTGACTCTGCGGTTCGTTTGTCTGATTCATTCCGGTGGTTCCTCCCTTCTACTACGCCCCGGTCTGTGTCTGGTATAGCTCCTGCATATCCACCGCCGTCGTGTAAAATCCAGGAAAACAAACCCTTATAGGAACGGTAATGCCGTGTTTTTTTATTATTACTCTGAAAATATCTGCATCAGTTTGTCAGCGGTAATCCGCATGGCAAGAGGTCCAAATGTATTAAGAGAGTCGTCAAAATAGAGTACCTGTTCATTTTTTACTGCGCCTAATGACTGCCATACGGAGGAAGTTTCCTGAGCTTTCACAAATGTTTGTGCAGTTTGGGTAGAGTCCTGAAAAACAATATAATCCGGCTTCATCTCAGCTACAGCCTCCAAAGATAAAGTTTGATAATCATCCGGATAGCCGGACGGCTTAGCAATTCCGAAAGTTTCGTAATACTCCTTAGTACCACGTGAAATGAATGATTTTCCATCCGTGCGGAAAAGGGCAATGGTTTTGCCCTTATGTTTACTCAACTTATCCTTTGCAGAAGAAATGATTGTCTCCGTTTCTTTGATGAAGTCTTGGGCAAAGGCTTCTTTCCCGGCAATTTCAGCGCAGGCTAATGTCTGGTCCTGCCAAGAGGCGTTAAAATCCACTTGAATTACAGGAGCAATCTGCACCAGTTGGTCGTACATTTGAGCTACATGACCTTGACCTTTAAATGTAACAATGACATCCGGTTTTGCTGCTAAAATTGCCTCTAAATTCAAATCCCGGGCACTGCCTAAATCCATAATGTCGGCTGTTCCCGCATAGGGTTTAAGGGTTTCCCATTCTTCCAAAGCCTTCATCGCATTCCCCGTCGAAGCTCCCATAGACGCAATAGGAGGCGTTCCCAAGGCAAAGAAGTATTCCAAATATAAGGAGTGAAGAATCGCTATCCTTTGCGGTTGTTTTGCTAAAACAACCTTATTCCCTGCCGCGTCTGTAATTGTCCTCGGCCACGCGGCTTTTTTGACATCATTGCCAATTTTCGCCTCCGACATGCTCGCAGCAGTACTTGTACTATTTCCCGCAAGGGTTCCGGCGCAGCCAGTCAGCAGTCCTGTCAAAAGCGCGATTGAGACGATCAGCCCCATCAGTCTTTTCATTCTAATTCCTCCAATAGGATTATAGTTTGCTGTTGCTAACTCGGCTAGCGTTAGCAATAGCAAACCAAATTTTATGTTAGAATGGATCCATCCTGAATACAGATGGATTATTCCCAAATTTCCCCACAGCCTGCCTGGAAAATCCCGAATGCTTTTCTGGAGTTGCTACCAAGGCAGATAGTCTGTGGTGTTTTGCCGATACCGCTTTCAGCCAGCGAACCACATCACACATGGCCACATTCAGGCTGAACCCCTGTTGTTTAGAACTGCATGGTCGCCGATAGCTTAACGGTGCGGGGTCCGCCAAGGGTAAGCGTCATAAGTGGTGATTGAGGTCGGTTAATTTATTAAGCTCTAAAACCCTACGTAAAACTAGTACTTATAGAATACCAAGTAAAAAAGTTTGAGTAAATGGACATAGTTCTAAATAAAAAAGTTTAAGTAAACGGACATAATTCCATGTAAAAAAGTTAAGTAAATGAACATCATTCCAAGTTAAAAAATTTGAATAAATGGACATAATTCCAAAATATCCTGTTTTTATTCCAGAGATGATTGAGAATACAGACGATTTTCCCTTAAATATCATGGCAGAGCAGTTTTCGAAAGGTTTGACATCCAATACTAAAATTATTATAATAATGATAATCAATATCATTATTATAATACAACTTATATATATAATAAAGCGGTATATGTTATCATCGCCTATGAACAATGATTTATAAGCGCATGAAGCCGGGAAGATTTCTGCACAGGTGAGCTGGGAGGGCCGAAAATGCACGTGGATATCAATCAACTGGCGGGAAACTTTTCCCGAATCGAATTTCAAATCATTGATGTGGTCAGAGCAAGCGTGCCGCCAGGGAAAAAATGTTTTGGTGTCTTCACTCCGCCGGTCTCGGGTTTGATTTTTCCCATAAAGGGACGGGCGAGGATGTCTTTTGACGGTGTGCCTTACGAGATGGAGCCGGGGAAAATTTTTCACGGCGGTCCGAATATCGCTCTGGACAAAGAGGTTGTGGGGTGCGCTGAATGGGATTATATGATCATCCATTATCAGGTTGACGACAATGCCAAAATCGAGTTTCCCCAGGCATTTTCCCATTATCAGATTAATTCGGGTTACAGCACCCGCATCAATGATTTGCTGCACCGCCTGTATAACGTCTGCATAACGCCGGGCAATCTGTCTGCGCTGCAGGCAAAATTGCTGTTTTTCAGCATTCTGGATGAAAGTTTGACCTGCGCTGACAGTCGTCACAGCGAATGGGGTCCGGAACTTGTGGAGCAGGCCGTAGAATATATGAAGAATCATTACATGGAACCACTTACAGTGGCCAAATTGGCCGGCCAGTATGGCTTAAACAGCAAACAGTTCTCCTATCTGTTTCAGAAGCATACCGGTATGGCACCGCTTGAATATTTGATTGAGCACCGGGTGCGGCGCGCCCGGGAACTGTTGTGCACCACAGCTTGCTCAATAACGGAAATTTCGTCTTGCATAGGTTACTCTGACCCTTATTATTTCAGTAAGTTATTTAAAAAACGTACAGGCTTTTGCCCCACTACACTGCGTGGAAATTTCGTATCGCGTAAGGTACTCTGATCCCTATTATTTCAATCAATTACTCAACTTCTTTCCCACCAGTAAATGCTGCTGTAAGCAACAATAGCTGTTTCAGGATTACACAGAGGATCGCTGTCTACCTAATTATGAATAGACGGCGATCCTCTAGGAATGCTTTTATTTACTCGAATAGTTCTTTAACGTTCTTTAATTCTGTACGGATTGGAATCCCTTGGGGACAATGGCTTTCACATTTACCGCATTCTACACATTTGGATGCGGGAGCTGTAAGGCTCGAGCGAAGTTCATAGGTTTTCTTTGCTGCAGGAGTGGCATCAAAAACCCAATGATCATTATAGGAGGAAAAGCATCCAGGAATATTGATACCTGCAGGACAAGGCATGCAGTATGCACAGCCTGTACAGTTCACTTTTATTCTTTGTTCGAAGAGAGTCTTTACTTTATCGACGATATCCAATTCTTTTGTTGTCAGTGAATTGGCCTCTGCTTCTTGGGCTACTTTTATATTTTCTGTAACATGATCCATAGTCGTCATACCACTTAAGACAACAGAGACTTCTGGATGGTTCCATACCCACCTTAAGCCCCATTCCGCCGGTGTTCTTTTCACATCTGCTTTATCAACGATCTCTATTGCTTCTTTGGGGAGATTTACAATATTACCGCCTCTTAGCGGTTCCATAATGACAATTCCTAAACCTTTTTTCGCTGCATATTCTAAGCCTTCCCTGCCAGCCTGGTATTTCTCATCTAAATAATTATATTGAATCTGACAGAATGACCAATCATAATAATCCACGA
>Ga0316600_10001116_pt1 | contig 12354 bp, 10 predicted proteins | sample OWC_soil_day5_CT_FD_207652 | JGI IMG/M metagenome (GOLD analysis project Ga0316600, IMG submission 207652) | Wetland soil microbial communities from Old Woman Creek delta, Ohio, United States - OWC_soil_day5_CT | ecosystem: Environmental > Terrestrial > Soil > Wetlands | place: USA: Ohio... | reverse complement strand
TCCGCTTCAACACCGGAGACCGCGCGCCTTGCCATAAACCAGCCCAGCCCTGCAGCAAGACCAATCAGCAGCAGCATGGTGATGAGGACTATGTTCTTGTAGGCATCAATGAATCGGGAGTCTGCTTCCATGGATTGGCCGATCTGGAGAATCACGCCGGTTCCAATCATGACGTGGAGAACTCGGACTTTGTCTTTGCGGTTGGGTATGGCGATCGTCTCAAACAGTGTCCTCTTGTCACGAGCCAGTTCCTTGATTGCCGCCTCACGGATGTCGATGTCCTGCCAGTAGGACATGTTGGAGGAGGAGAAGACCTCTCCTCTTGAAGAGAGAAGCCGGAAAAAGACCTTTTTGACCCCTGCGGCCTGGGCTTCGAGCATAGCCAAGTTCCTGACCGCTTCAAAGCCTCGCGTGGAAAGGGCGGTAGAAAACTCCCTCGCCTGGCCCAGAAGCTCCTGGTCGGTCCGGTCTCGAAACACCGAGGTGATCAAGGTGTAGAACAAAAGGAAAGCGATGCAAGACGAGACGGCGAAAACCCCGGCATACCAGAGGGTGAGGCGGAAGGCCAGGGTCTTGCGGTAGCTATGAAGCCGACTTAAGGGCATAGCCCACCCCCCGGACCGTTTGGATCAGTTTTTTGTCAAATCCCCTGTCGATCTTGTCCCTGAGCCTGCAGATTCGCGACTCCACCACATTGGTCTGGGGGTCGAAATTGTAATCCCACACGTGCTCCATGATCATGGTTTTGGAAACGACCCTTCCTGCATTACGCATCAAGTATTCAAGAAGGGAAAACTCCAGACGCTGCAGCTCGATCCTGCGTCCCCCTCTCGTGACTTCTCGGGTGAGGAGGTTCATGGACAAATCGCCGTAAGTCAGGCGCGTCGGTTCGGAGAGGCCGCTGCTTCTGCGCATCAGCGCCTGCACGCGAGCAAGAAGCTCGGAGAAAGCAAAGGGTTTGGTGAGATAGTCATCGCCTCCCACCTGAAGCCCCTTGACCCGGTCATCAACAGAACCTTTGGCACTCAGAATGATAACCGGGGTGTTCACTTTTTCCTTTCGCATTCTTTCGATCAGAGCAAGGCCGTCGAGCTTCGGAAGCATCACATCAATAATCGCGGCATCGTAAGGCTCAGTGACAGCCATGTGAAGGCCTTCTTGCCCGTCCGTTGCGTGATCTACAGCATAGCCTTCGGCTTTCATCCCTTTGATGATGAAGGAGGCAATTTTAAGGTCGTCTTCAACAAGCAGTAAGCGCATCACTAATCCTGAAAAAATGTTTCGTCCATCTCCACGGTCAGGCCGTCACTGTTCATCAGCCTTTTGATCAAGCCCTCTATTCTGGGCAGTTCGTAGGAAAAGAAATACCGGAAGGCGTAGAATTTGCCTTGATAGAAATTATGCTCTCCTGAAGGAAGCTCCTTCTCCAGGGCTTTCTGCACGGCAATCTCCTGAAGAAGCCACTGCCACGCAATGGATACAATGCCAAAAAGCTCGAGGTAGAGCGTGGCATCCGCAAGGAAGTGCTCATGTCCCTTGCGCTGCGATATGCCTATAAGGTGGGAGGTGACCGCAATGAGTTTGTCCAGCGCCGCAGAGAGCTCCCGGGCATGGGGCTCGAGGTTTGGGAATTTCACCGCCTCCTCGACAGCAGCCCGCACTTCCGCGAGGTAGAGTTCAGAGGCTTTGCCGTTTTTCATGAGGACCTTGCGACCAAGAAGGTCAATTCCATGAATCCCGGTGGTGCCTTCGTGAATAGGATTAATGCGTGCGTCCCGATAGTACTGCTCCAAAGGGTAATCGTCGCAATAACCGGACCCGCCTAAGCATTGCAGCCCCTGGCTGATGGAAAGAATCCCCATTTCCGAAGGGTAGGTCTTCGCCACCGGCGTGAGAAGATCGAGGAGCAGAGTGTACTTTTCTTTTTCAGCATCGCTTCCGACCTTTTGCAAATCGGCATACTTGCTGCACTGGAGCAAAAGAGAAAGCGACCCCTCGACGACCGCGCGCTGAAAGAGCAGCATTCTTTTCACGTCCGGATGTTGAATGATGGGTACCTGGGGCTGGGTAGGATCCTTCTCCGAGATTCTCCTTCCCTGTTTCCGGGTTTTGGCGTATTCGAGTGAAGCATAGTATGCGGCGGTGGCTACTGCAGTTGCCCCCATCCCAACCCCTATGCGTGCTTCGTTCATCATCTGGAACATGTACATGAGCCCATGATGGGGTTTGCCCACCAGGTAGCCCCGGCAATCGTCTTTGTCCCCTATGCTGAGCTGCGTAATGGGGCATCCCCGGTAACCCAATTTGTGAAAAATCCCGGAGGTGACCACATCGTTGGGAACAAGCGCCCCTTTTTCACTGACCCGCCTTTTGGGCACAACGAAAAGAGAGATGCCTTTGACGCCGGCAGGCGCGCCATCGATCTTGGCCAGCATCAGATGCACGACATTTTCAACCGCATCGTGGTCGCCGGCGGAAATGAATACCTTTTGCCCCCGGATCTTGTAATAACCTTTGTCAGTCGGTTCAGCCGTGGTGGTGATGTCGGCAAGAGAGCTCCCTGCCTCGGGCTCGGTGAGCGCCATGGTGCCCTGCCATTTACCGCTGCGCATATTGGGGACATAGACATCGTAGAGTGCTTTGCTCCCGAAGTTCTCAATCAGCCGCGCGGCGCCGTCCGTGAGACCGGGATAAGCGCTCGCCGAGTAGTTGGCCGATGAAAAGATGAACTGGCAGGCATCGGAAACCAGGTGGGGAAGCTGTTGACCGTCCAGGGTCTCCGGAACTGTGGTTGAAATCCATCCCCCGCTTCCGAATTCTTTCAGCATGGTTTTGACCATGGGGTGGACCTTCACGGTGTCATCCGCGAGTTCCGGGGGATTCCGATCCATGTCCTCGAAGTGGGGCCACAAAAGCCGCTCGGCAAGCTCAGAGGCGGCCTGCAATATCATATCCAGCATCTTGCGGTCGTACTGGCGGTAATAAGCATACCGGGTGAAGGAGGCCAAATCAAAGACCTCGTAAAGCAGAAACCTGAGATTTCTCATACTCATGAATCTTGTCGCCATTCCACTTCTCCTATTCCTCTTCCTCTCTGGACTCGCCGGCAACCTGGAACTTCCTCATGAACTTGCGGTCAATGTAGTCCTTCAAAAGGAAGGCCAGGCGTCCTTCCCAGACGAATTTCTTTTTCCACAGAATCCCACGACCGTTCCCCATGTTGAAGATGAGCATGTATTCTCTCTGGGGAACAAAGCGCTTCATCTCATTGCCCTCCAGTGCAGCCAGAAGATTGTGCAGAAGGATCGGGTTCTGCCTGACCGCATAGACTCCTACCTTGGCCAGGGGCTGCTCCGCAAAGCTCACGCAATCCCCTCCCCCGAGCATTTCCGGGTGGGCCATGCTCTGAAGGAAAGAGTTGACCAGCAGACCTCCATCCGGACCTGTGGGGATTCCGGAATCACGGAAGAGGCGGGAGGGCCGGACCCCGAGGGCCATGAAAGCCACATCGAAAGGATGAGATGAACCGTCGGCCATCAGAATTTGGTTTCCTGCCACCTCCTTTACCCGGTTTCCCTCGATGACCATAATCCCCCTGCCGGCCAAAGAGGAGAAGGCCAGAGTGCGGACTTTTTCCGGAAGACTTCCCAAAAGCTTCTGGCCGGCGATCAGTTTGATCGTGGCCTTTCCGCCGTTCTCCTTCAATAACCTCCAAAGATTGGCGGTGACCTCCACTCCTGCAGGCCCGCCTCCGACGACGATGAAATTCATCTGCTTCTCTCTCAGGGCCGATAGGATGAAGCGTTGAGCCTGGAGGAGATTGAAAACCGGTTTGACAGGAACGATATTTTCCTCGGGTTGAGCAACGAGTCCGTTCACGGGCACGTCACTGCCCGTGTTGAAAGAGACGACATCATACGTCAGACTGTTCCCTGATCCGAGACCCAGAATCCTCTGGCCCGGGTCGATCTTGATGACTTTGTCCTGGAGGAAGGTCGCCCCACGGTCCTCGGCCATCTTTTTCACATGGAAACGAACATCCTGAGGACGGTAGATCCCGGAGAGGAGACCCGGTCCCATGCCGGAATAGTAATGATAAGGGGAAGGCCCGATAAGAGTGATACTGTGGCCGCGTTGGACATATTCGGCAAGTTTCAAGAGAACGGTGAGGTGGGCGTGACCGCCACCGACTAAAACAAGACGCTTTCCCATGAGTCACATGCTCCAGGCACCCGCTTTCTTCTCCGCCACTCAATGGAAGAAGAAAAGAAAAAACGGATTTCATGGGATCGAGGATAGAGAGTTTTCCGCTGCGAGTCAAAGGGGAACTGCGCTCTTTGGTCCGTTCCCAACAGAAACGGGCGATCTCAGTCATTCCGTGAATAGGAGATCGATTTTCCGGTCAGGTAATCGCAGAGATCAGGGAAATCCTGTCTGAGCATGGGCTTCCCACCGGGGATAGCCCACTTTTGGTAGCCCATGGCTCTGGCCTTATCGCTCGTGGCCATCGGGTCCCCCATTCCATAACTGCATGAAATGCGGAAGACCTCCCGCCGGGCGTCACAAAAAAAGCGCCCTCATCCAGGTCGATCACCTCATGGCCGTTCTTCTTGGAAGGGCCGGAGCCCCTGCCCACCTCTTCAATTCGATTCTTTTCTATCACGACAAAACCGCGTGCTTGGACATCCCCACAGCCGTCGATAATTCGTGCATCGCTGAAGATGACGCTCATAGCCGTCTCCTCTCTTTCACCCGTTACCTCTCAATGGGATCGGGCTTGTCGTTTGTTTCGATCCACCTTCTTTTCTCGCTCAATGATCTTGGCAAGAGTTCTGAAGTGGTCGATCATCAAGTCCCGGGCCTTCCCTTTTCTTCTTTGAATCAGGGTTTCGTAAATCTTCTTGCAGTGCTCCAGATCGTATTCCGCATCTTTGAGGGTCAGAGGGATCTTGGCGAGGATCTCTTCGAACACCTTGCCCAAGGCTTCCATCACCATGCTGATCAACCGATTGTGACAGGCGTCACCGATCAAGCGATGAAATTCGACGGCCTTGGGCGTGCTGGCCTTGCCTCAGCGTACACCTTGATCGATTTCGTCGATGAGGGCCCTGATGGCTTCCAGGTCCTTTTTCGTCCTCCGTTCGACGGCCAAGGCGGCCAGGGCGGGTTCAAGGGTCTGCCTGAAATCTACCAATTCCTCAGGAGTGATCAATCCAACGCGAAAGTAGTTGACCACCCACTCGCCCATCTTATCCGATCCGGGGTGGGCAACAAAACTGCCCCCATGGATCCCCCGTCCCGCTGAACCGGGACTGCGGGGGAGCCTCATTTCCCGATGGGATACCCGTCTGTGAGGGTTTTGAGGAAGGTAACAATGGCGTCTTCCTCATCGTCGGTGAGACCGAGATTACCTAATTCTTGGGTATTGAGATTTGCCGAGACCTCGGGCTCGGGCCAGCAATTGACGCCAGGCTTGGAGTCGGTTATGTTTTCGCACTTGGGAAGCACGTCTCTCGTGTTATAGAAATGGACGATCTCTTTCAGGGTTTTGAAGTACCCGTTATGCCCGAAGGCCTTCACAAAGCTGGGGAACGGCCGCTGGTCCACGTTTCTGACCGTCGGGACCTTGAACTTCCCGATCTCAGATTTGTAGACGGATGCCTTGTATCCTGCTTGTTTCAGATACCCGCCCAATCCCTCGTCCACAAAGGCTGTGCCTTTCGGGTTCCATCTTTCAGGCATGGCATAAAATGGATTCTTGGGGTTTTTGGGTACGCCTATGTTGTCATAGGTAAAATCGGAGAAGACGGGATGAGCGCCCTTAGGGTTCCGGTCGCTCGGGTGGCACTCTGAGCATTTACCTTTACCTTCATAGAGATTGAAGCCTCGATTTTCCTCTTCCGAAAGATTCACCTTCTTCCTGAGCCAGTAGTCAAACTTTGATGTGAACGGATTCGCCTCCCTTGATCGTTCGTAGGCAGCGATGCTTTCTGCAACCTTGTCGTAAGTTGCAGAAAGACCTTTCCCGCAGTCCAGGGATCCTTTCCCCCAGACCTTTTCAAAAAGAGGGGCATAGGAGGAATTCTTGATTTTGATACAAAGGGTCTTTGTGTCCGGTAGGTTCTGTTCAAGAGGATTGAGGAATGGCCCCTGAGCCTGCTCGGCAAGCGGATCCTTCAGCCGTTTCCCAGTAGCCCTGCCGTCCCAGAACATACCGCCTACCCAGACCTTCTTTTTTTTGTCAAAGTGAAGGACGGGGCTTTGTCCTGCGTAAGATGATGCAGGCGGTTTCCTGCTGGCGAAACGGCCCTTTTCTGCCCCCTCGTAGACTGCGCCGGCCTTGTTCAGCTCCTCGTCAGGGCCTGTGAAGCCGACTTCCGGTCCGTGGCAGACAGCACAGGACTGGCCTTCAGGGACTGAGAGGCTCTGGTCAAAGAACAAGAACTCGCCGAGTTGCTCCTTTGCGCTCAACGTAATCTTGTCGGCCGCTAACGCAGGAGCAGATGAGGTCACTGCCGCCGTCAAGGCAAGTACAGATATTGTGAAAAGTTTCATGGCTCATTCTCCTTGAGTCGCTCAAAGGGTTTCATGGTTAGGCCGGTCCATGCAATTTCCATAGCTGAAGTGTAAATTAAAGATGAGATCAGGCGATAATAATTTGCTTTAGGTGGCCAGGAGTATAAGGGAATCCGCCCTTGCGTGTCCAGGCCGAAGCGGGTTGGTGAAAAACGCCCATCCATGGCGTTGCCTTCTCGTCCGGGGGATGCACTAGGGGTCTCCATCACCCAGGACCGGACACTATCTGGGCAACAACCTGTTGAGTCATGACTTCATCGGAATTGTTCCGGCACCTTGTAAAGGCCCCCCGACCACGCCACGAGATCGTCCATGGACCTGGCAGCAAGGAGTGAGGCGTTCGCCTCGGCCAGATCGATTCCGAGGTCCTCCAGCGTCTGAACAACCCTGCGCCGTCTCAGGTCTGCCGTCTGCTCTGATTTTGCCTGCTTGCCAAGGTCTGTATCGCCGGCGATGGCCTTAATGGCAGCCTCCCTCTCCTGCAGGGTGGCGCACTTGTGGAGATGCGCGATCCCTTTCTCGGAAACGATCTGGGTGATCGCATCGCCGTAAATCATGACCGGCGGAACATTAAACCCGGCCCGCTTCATCAGCTCCCACGCGTCGAGCTTGTCCACGAAACACTGAATTCCCTTGGGTCCTCGGGTCTCAAGGATCTGGACGACGAGCTTGCGGCCCCGGGGCATCCCGCCAGTAAGCCCGGGCAGCATGGCGTTCTCCTGGCCGGTCTTGATCCAGGCCTCGCTCGAATGTCGCCGGCCGGGCGAGTCACACCCCATGTTGGGCGCGCCTCCGAAGCCGGCGATCCGATCTGCCAGGGCAGTGGAGCTGTTTCCATACCGATCGATCTGAAGCGTTGCGCCCACGAAGGCGTCCACGGCATAGTGTCCGGCCACCTGGCAGAATGCCCGGTTCGACCGCATGCTTCCGTCAGGCCCTACGAAGAAGACATCCGACCGGGAGGCCACGTATTGCTCCATCCCCAGCTCCGATCCGAAGGAGTGGACCGAATCCACGAACCCCGATTCGATGGCAGGGATCAAAGTGGGATGCGGATTGAGCGTCCAGTGGGTGCAAATCTTACCCTTGAGGCCGAGCCGTTCGGCGTAGGTAGGAAGAAGAAGCTCGATGGCAGCCGTGGCATAGCCGATGCCATGATTGAGGGAACGCACTCCGTATTCGGCGTAGATCCCCTTGATCACCAGCATGGCCGTCAGAATGTGAATGGGCCTGATTTTTGCAGGGTCCCGGGTGAAGAGGGGCTCCATGTAGCAGGGTTTTCCCGTGGGGATGACAAAGTCGATCCAGTCGCCGGGAATGTCAATCCGGGGCAGTTCCTCCACGACCTTCTCCACCTCTACGATCACAATGCCCTGTTTGAACCGCGTCGCCTCAACGATAGCCGGCGTGTCTTCCGTGTTGGGGCCGGTGTAAAGGTTGCCGTTTCTGTCTGCCAAAGCGCCAACGACCAGGGAAACCTGCGGTGTGAGATCCACAAAGTAGCGGCCGAAAAGCTCGAGGTAGGTGTGGATTTCCTCAATTTTCATCTTTGATTGATTGACCAGACGTGTTACCGGGACAGCCTGTGGTCCGGAGAAGGAGAAATCGGCCTTGGCCGCGATCCCTCGGTTGAAGATCTCACAGTGGGAAGTCAGGGCTATGACGGATTGGACCATGTGAAGCCCGTTGACCTTGGCCGGATCCACCTTGCACAGGCACTCGGCCAGGAAATCGGCCTGCTTCTGGTTATTTCCTTCCAGCGCCACCCGGTCTCCGGGGCAGATGATCGTCTCAAGGAGGGCCACCGCGCGGGAGGGATCGACCATCTTGCTGTTGCCTCCTTCGGTCAAAGGCATGGCCTTGGATATCCGTGTCCTATACTCCCTCTTGCGGCATTCCCAGTCCTTTCTGACATGCACAGGTGTTGTTCCCATAAAGTCACCTCCGAGAACGGGAAAGTAGTCCAGCATGTGAGAAACGGGTCAAAAGACGGACGAGCCTATGGTTCTTCGATGGGGTTGCAGGAATCGATGAGGAACCGGCGGAAAGCCAGGACAGCTTGAGCCGCTGGCGATGTTGACTGGTAGTCGGAATACACAATCTCTTTCCAATCTTCCTCCAACGAAACCCAAGGCGGGGATGCAGAGTAAAGCCGGTGTCATCTTCAAAGACTACAGTAGTCTGCCTGGGCCTAATGGAATTCGAGATCATCCCAAGGTGGTTTTTACTGCATCGGCGATCTGCCTACAATATTTCTGTGTCAGGTCGTCGGTGGGTCCTTCAACCATTACGCGGCACGCGTTCTGGGTCCCTGAATAGCGAACCAGCACACGGCCCCGGTCGCCAAGTTCCGCCTCGGTCTGCTTGATTGCCGCCACCACCTGGGGCACCGTGGAAATGTCCGGTTTGCTTTTGACCGGCACATTGATCAGCTTCTGGGGGAAGACCTCCATCATACGTGCCAGTTCGGAAAGGGGTTTGTTTTCTTTGATCATGGCCGCAATCAGCTGCAAGGCCGTGATGATGCCGTCGCCTGTGGTGTGGTGGTCGAGGAAGATCATGTGGCCGGATTCTTCCCCTCCGATCACAGCGCCCAAGCGCAGCATGTCCTCCAAAACATAGCGGTCCCCCACTTTGGCGGCATGGTGTTTGAAACCGTATTTCTTGCACGCAAAGGTCAGCCCCAGGTTGCTCATGACGGTGCTGACCAGCAAATCGTTCTTCAACCTGTCCTGATCTTTGAGGGCTTTCGCGCAGATGATCAGGATCTGATCCCCGGTGATCGAGCGCCCTTTTTCATCGACCGCAATCAGGCGGTCCCCGTCGCCGTCAAAGGCCAAGCCGATGGTGGCCCCGGTCTCCACCACGCGTTTTTCCAAATCCTGGGTGTACTGCGAACCGCAGTTGTCATTGATGTTCAGACCGTCCGGGTTGTTGTGGATGACATCCACACTGGCTCCCAATTCCGTAAATGCAGCAGGGCACACCCTGTAGGTCGCGCCGTTTGCTGCGTCAATGACAACCTTCAAGCCCTCCATGGACAGATCGCGCGGGAAAGTGTTCTTCAAGAAAACGATATACCGGCCCGGGGCATCCTCCATTCTGTAAGCCCGGCCCATTTCCTTGGCCTCGGGCACCATCTCGGGCAGCTTGCCGCTCAGGATCAGCTTTTCAATCGTCTCTTCCTGCCCGTCAGACAACTTGAATCCACTGCCTGAAAAGATCTTGATGCCGTTGTCCTGGTAAGGGTTGTGGGAGGCGGAAATGACAATGCCCGCGTCGGCCCGCATGCTTTGAGCTATGAAGGCGATGCCGGGAGTAGGCAGCACGCGAACCAGATAGGAAATGCCGCCCATTGAGCTGACGCCTGCCTCGAGGGAACTCTCCAGCATGTAGCCCGAAATGCGGGTGTCCTTGCCGATGACCACTCGGGTCCGGTGTCCCGCCTTTCTGAACAAATTGGCGACGGCCTGTCCAACAGAAAAAGCGATGGCGGCATCCATAGGGTAACGGTTTGCTTCACCCCTGATGCCGTCTGTCCCGAATAGCTTGCCCATAAATTTGCCTCCTTGATGAAATCGATCTAAGACGTCATCTTCTTGAATAATTCCAATGAAGGGAAAAGCGCCGCGACGCGCCGGCCAACCTCAAGAATAACCTCGTCAAGCCAGAGAGTCCCCGCTTCCGAAACGGCGGGAGGCAGGCTTTTCACCACCTCCAGGTAGCTTCCATCCTTGTCTTTTTTGTGATCAAAGAACAGGGTGAGAAATCGGTCACGATGGTTGGCGACCGCGTCGGCCCTTGCTTTTCCTGAGAAGAGCTCACAGGCTCGTTCGATATTATCGTGGAATTCCTGCCTGCGTCCCCCGCCCTGATCCTTGGAAGTGGTCTTTTTGAGCGATACGGCGATCTTCTCGGCCATCTCCTTGAGCCGTTTGACCCGTTCCTTTTGAGCCAGTGCCAATTTGTCCAATAGACCGGTGTAGATCAGCTTGCCGAATTCCTGTCCATCAAAAAACGGTTGCCGAACGAAAACATACCATTGCTCCAAGGCCAGCAGATTGGCGAGATAGAAAAAATTGTTTTCTACTACATGGGAAAGACTGGGATAGGCATAGGGATTGAAGTCGATGACAGTCCCGCGGTGGGGTTTACCCACGATCAGCTTGTTTTCCTCCTTGAAGTCCTGGCGGAGAATCGTACCGGCAGCGACCACATTGCCGTAACCCAATCGCAACGGCCCGACCATGCCTCCCTGACCGCCCAGAAAGATGGGTGGCTGGTTGAGCATAACGCCGCGGGGTACGTCACCAATGAGAGACGGTGTGGTTTTGTCCCCACTGGGGGTGAAGTTGAAATGGATGTAAGAACTGCCCACTTCGCTGTGGTTCTTACGGTTGGTGCCTCCGGCCATAAAGCAGTCACAGAAGTTTATTAAACTGCCCAAGGTGACGAAGGGGAGGAGAATGGTTTGCTTTAAGCCGACGCAATGGGCGCCGCCGGCCTGTTCCTCCAAGATGCACCCTTCACGCACGTGTGCCGCCAGCCCCATGTTGGCCCCTTCAAGGAAGACCGCTTCTTTGAAGTACCCGCCCTTGAGCTCAACCTTGGGGCCAATCTGGCAGTTGTCGATTGTCACCGGGCCTTCATAGCCGAGCTGGGCGCCGGATGCGACGACGGTATTCGCACCATAGATCCGGCAGCCTGGATAGATTGTGACCCGGTCGCGGGAAATCCGCTCAATGTCGACTTCTTCGCCGATGTCTAGGGTTAGGGGGTTGGGAATAGTCACCCCCTTATGGATCAGTTGCTTGATCTTTTCGTAGCCCCTTGGTGTGAGTTCCACGCGTCCTCCGTAAAAAATCTTTTTATAACATCCACAAGAAACAAAATCCATCCCGAACGTGCTGATTCGCGGTAAAGGCTCCGCCCTTGGACGGCGATAACCCTAGGCAGCCTTATGGCAAAGATTGGGGAGTTTCTATAGGTAATTGAACGTGTTGTGAAATAATTGATGAAATGTTACTATTGTAAAAATGACATGTCCCTAACAGGCTCAGCGGAAAAGGGGATTGTCGGCCTGGTGCCGTATTCTTGGAGCGGCTAGGAGTGAGGACTACCCATGAAAAGGCAAGGACAAAAGGTGGTTACCATTGGCGGGGGCACCGGGCAGTTCGCGCTCCTCTCCGGCTTGAGAGATCTTGAAGACCTTGAAATCACCGCAGTGGTTTCAATGGCTGACAGCGGCGGAAGCACCGGCAGGTTGAGGGATGAACTTGGCATTCTTCCGCCGGGGGATGTGCTGAAGTGCATCCTGGCCCTGTCTCCCTATCGCAATCTGGCACGCACCATTTTTCTGAAAAGGTTCGCCAGCGATCTTAGGCTGAAGGGCCACAATGCGGGAAACCTGCTACTCACCGTGCTCTCGGATTACGCAGGCAGCTTTCCGGCGGGCATCCAGGCCCTTGTCGAAATCCTTGACGTGAGGGGCAGGATCTTGCCGGTGACCATCGATAAGACGACCCTGGTTGCTGAACTGAGCAACGGGGAGCGGATCTACGGTCAGGCCGCCATTAACGTGCCGAACGGCACCCAGCGTGAAAGGATCAAGGATATCTTTCTGGTCCCCCACCACGCGGACTCGGTTTCGGTTTATCCTCCAGTCATCGAAGCGCTCAGCAGTGCGGACTACATCCTTATCGGGCCGGGTGACCTGTTCACAAGCATCCTCCCTAACCTCATCGTGCCGGGCGTCCGAGAGGCGCTTGAGGAGACAGG
>Ga0316600_10001115_pt1 | contig 12365 bp, 17 predicted proteins | sample OWC_soil_day5_CT_FD_207652 | JGI IMG/M metagenome (GOLD analysis project Ga0316600, IMG submission 207652) | Wetland soil microbial communities from Old Woman Creek delta, Ohio, United States - OWC_soil_day5_CT | ecosystem: Environmental > Terrestrial > Soil > Wetlands | place: USA: Ohio... | reverse complement strand
TTCCTCTCGTCTCTATCTTGGCAAATCCGATGTTTTTTCCTTTGACTCCGCCTTCGTAGGCATAAATATATGAGATTAGTCTTCGATAGTTAGACATGCCACCACTCCTTTATCACTATTTTATGCACAGTAATATTTTTACATGACAGGAATTGTTTTAAATTTCTTTTAAAATAAAGAAAAACTTGTCTATTTGATATTTTAGGACAATATAGAAATGCAGAGGCGTACCCACAATTTACCCACATTTATATTTTGTACTCTCTGTAAACGCAGAAAAGAGCCTCCTTTGGCTCTCTTCATGGATATTTAAAACGCCTTTGCAATCAGTTCCATTTCCTCTGCTCTTGTTGTTGGTAAGACATGGGAATATAAGTCCATGGTCATGGCAAGGGTGGAATGCCCCAAGATTGTTTTAAGGGTCTGAGGTTTCATTCCGCTTTCTATGGCTCGGGTAGCAAACGTGTGGCGAAAGCAGTGAGGCGTAAATCGTTCAAAACTAATTCCAGCCTCATTAATTCTCGTTACAATCCTGTCTATCTCGTTCTGAAATCTCCCTCTGCTTATTGGTGTTCCATTTGGAAGGTGAAAGATATATCCGTCCATTCTCAACACCTTTTCCCCGTAGATTTGCTTTTCTTTTTCTATAATGGCCATCATGTCCTTAGTAAGAGGAATATCTCGCTTTGACGTTGTTGTCTTTGGTATATCTTCAAAAAATCCTCTTCCGGTAGCATATTTCAAAGTTCTTTGTATGTGCAATAGGTTTTCCGCCCTGTCCACATCTGACAGCTTCAAGCCTCGGACTTCTCCGCTTCTCAAACCTGTTCTAATTGCCAGAGCAAACATATTATATAAATAGCTGCCCTGAGCGTATTTCATGAAAGCATCCTGTTCTTCTTTAGTAAATACCCTGTGTTCACCTTTGGTCATTCCTTTGGGTAACGTAGCCAGCGGTACCGGATTCCGTTCAATCAGCCCGTTTTTCATGGCCTGTTTCAGGCAACCATTAAGAATAGCAGATATGATCTTTATACTGGATAAAGCAAGGCCTTTCTTTACCAAATCATTATAGAATTTTTGAATATGCTCTCCCCTGATTTCCACTAACTTCTTTTTTCCAATGCTTCCCTTGATGTAATAATTGAAATAATCATTGTATGAAATAATGGTTCCGACCTTTACTTGATTTTCCTTATACTGTTCTATCCATGTCTTAAACCATTCTCCCAATGTAATTTTGGAGCTGGCTATAAACTCTCCATGTTCCAACTTATATCTTAAATCATTCATTTTCTTTTTTACTTCCGTAAGGGTATTTCCATAAACGGAATAACTTTGATAATCTGCCTTTACGCGCCCTTCATACTTCCCATTGCTCCGCTGCCTGATTCCAGGTGGTAGCTGCTTCCCATTTTTATCTACTGCCATGTTGTCTCACTCCTTTTTTTCAGAAAGGCAGCAGGTCCTATTTATTCCTGCCGCCATGTATTCTTCTAACCCTATTTTCCTGATAAGTGGCTATAGTGATTTCATTTTCTAACTCTTCCAGGACAATATTTATCTTCTGTTCTCTTGTCAGCATATTATTCTCTTTAATTATTGAGAAGAATCTCCGCTATGTCTCTATTACAGTTATACTTTTCCATAAGGTCATTGATTTCTAATTCTCGTTCTTCAACATTATTGGAATCCAGAACACTCCCTAATCCTGTAAGTTCTTTTATAAATTTGCATACTATATCATTTATAATACAGGCTTTTATACCTGCATGATCGTAATAAGGAGGCATAATTTCCCATTGTCTCTCTTCTGAATCAATTCTTTTTCCAAAATATTCGGTACTTAAATCTTCAATCATAACTTTAGCTTCATTAGCCAATACCTGAATATCTGAAAATCTGTTAACTATATATGTCTCTCTATCCATTTTCTCTCTCCTAAAAAACAGCATACTCTATGCTAACTTTATCTTTTTATTACAAAAGGTCTATTCTATGATATAATCAGAATATCCCTATCGCATTGGTGTGTGGTCGGGTTATATTCTTTTATTAGCCCTGTGCGTTTGCCGACGCATGGGGTTTTATTTTGGTGCGTGATCCGGCAGCAGGTCAATGTAATTACTGATACTCGCTGCTGCCTGGGCTTCTTTTATTAGCTCTGTGCGCTTACTGGACTGTGAATCTCATGGTGTGTGAGGAAGCCATGTATTTCTTGTAAAGGATCGGGTGATCCGCTGCAAAGGCTTTGCTGTTAAACTTATTACTCATTACCGCTTTGAATCTCACAATCCAGTCCCCGATTGCTGCCTCTTCTGATCCTCTGGCCTCCATTTCCTTCTTGATCTCTTCCTGAAGGACTGACATCTGATTTTCAAGGGCTTTCTTCTGGACCTCCAATTCCTTCAAGGTATTAACCTTTTTAAGTAACGTTCTCTCTGACATAATGCATTCTCCTTTTCTTCTTGTGGAATCTTACCGTGCTATTGTTCGCCAACTCTGGCACTTCCTCACCGGGATTGAATCCTTGCACCGTTCCGGTAATCTTCCTGACTATTGGTATTGCCTCGGCTCACTCACAGGTATATTGACCGGAATTTCATAACCTTTTCGGGGTTATCGGTTGCTGTTGTTTTGTTGTTATCTTATGCATTTATTATAGTAGAACATGTACATGTACACAATGGTAATGCTGCACAAACATGTACATGTATTTTTGTTGTTATTGTACATGTACATGTGGTAGACTTTCTGTTATACTACCACTGTAAGGTGGAGTAGATTCAATAGTTTTCGAACCTCCAATACCAAGTAATAAAGGTGGTGAACGCATGGCATTAACAGAGGCCCAAAAACAAACTCGCTATAAATATGCAAAAGAAAATCTCAAACGAATTCCCCTTGATGTCCAAAAGGAAAAATATGAGGAGATAGTGGCGGCAGCTGCTTCCCAGGGCGAATCCGTAAACGGCTATATCAAAAAAGCTATTGATACACGTTTAGAATCAGAATCCTAAAAAGGAGGTACAACACTATGAGCAATAGAGACTTGGCAAAAAACTTAATTGACCAAATTCCAGAAGGAAAACTTGCTTTCATTATTCCTTACCTGCAAGGAGCTGCGATTCCAGATGAAATACCAAACGCAGAAACACTAGAGGCATTTGCGGAGCTGGAAAATAATGGAGGTCATATATTCACTGGGAGCACAGAGAACCTCATCAGTGAACTTTTGGAGGATTAATTATGCTTGATGTACGATATTCTACCAAATTTAAAAAGGACTTCAAGCTCTGTTCAAAACGAGGCCTTGATATAGCTCTGTTCCAGAAAGCAGTTGATATATTAAGAATCCCGGCTCCTCTTCCTACGAAAAATAAAGAGCATAGTTTATCAGGTAATTATTCTGGTTATAAAGAATGCCATTTACAGCCGGACTGGTTGTTAATTTATAAGCAGACCGAAACAGAATTACAATTATACCGCACTGGATCTCATGCGGACTTATTCGGAATGTAAGACACTTTAGGCAGCAGGCCGCAATGGTTCTGCTGCCCTTTTCTCGTTGTTCCCTCGTGGTTTGCTGCCACTTTTGGCAACTTACAACACTGTCCCTAACCAAACTTACCGCCACCACTGTCCATAGGTTTTGGAAAACAGCCAGGACCGTCCATAATCCAAACATATAACAATTCGTTATTGAGTTATTCTGAGTTCTCATAGTTCTCGTCCTTCAAAGCGAAAACCTCCTGCAGTCTCTCATCAGCCACAATAGCATGATCCGGATGTGATCGGTACAAAGTACCGACCCTTGCTCATCTTAATAACCCTTAAGGGGTTCCTGCACTCGTTTCCAGGTACGAACGGAAAGGGTAGGAACTTTATGCACCCCCATTCAACACTAATGTTGAATACCTGGGTTCTACCTCATGTTGACCCCTGCAAACTGAGGTGGACAAGCTGTCCCCAACCCTCCATCAAATTGAAAACCTCATTATTGAGGGCTCGTCATCAAAGGTGAACGGGATAAGATAGATATACCTCTTTCAGGGGTACTCATTCTCTCATGGTCATGTTGTCCTGGTACCGCTTCCGGATCACTTCCGGTTGCCGCCCATGCAAGCTGTCCACACATTCCCATAGTACCGACTTAAGCTGCTCATGCTGCAGCCGATCAAGCGCATCCCCTTCCATATCCTCCCCGGAAGCTATGCCCTCAATGACAGTGAGACCTTCCTCTTCAAACCCCTTTACAGGAGCGTCCATGCTTCCCAGATTAGCCACACAGGCATTTTTGCGGATATCTCTAACCTGATCTATACTCAAGCCAACTATGGCCGCAGTCTCGGCTTCTGACGGCTCCCGTCCATATTCTTTCATGAAGGAATCACAGAGCCGCTTGTACTGCCGTAAACGTGCTTGGCTTTAGAATGAAAGATGGAGGGAAGAAGAGTTACGTTCTATGTATCTGACAATGCGCTGCCTGATCCAGTACTCCGCATAGGTAAGGAACTTATTCCCTGTGTCCGGGTCATAGCCGTCTATGGCATCGTATAGGGCAAGATACCCTTCTTGTTCCAAGTCCTCTACTTCTCCCTGTCCTTGGTGCTTCCAGGCGATAGAATGGATAAAGGCTTTTACCTGCTCATACAAAGCAAGCATATTTTCTCCCATATCAATCCCGGTTTTAATACTGATTACAAGTTGCTCGTTGGTCACGTCCTTGATCTCCTCCTTGCTTCGTCCATGCTTCGATTCCTTTGTTCGCCCTTTGTTCAATTTAATTTTTCTCTGTTCGCTCTCTGTTCAATGCCTTTTTCTTACGGCCAGATTTTTGCAACGTTCGATATTCGTGTTTGTTTTGGAAGTGCAACGTTCGGTATTCGTTGGTTTTGGAAGTACTCCAAAAGGTATGCAACGTTACCATTAAAAGTGTGCATTTATAAGCCCTTTCTATTGTTGTACTCCGTATTCGTCGTTTTGAAAGTACAACAAACGTTCGGCATTCGAGTTGTTTTGGACGTACTCTGTATTCGTGTTTGTTTTGGGATTGTATTTCTCTCGCTTCCCTCACGCTTCAAGGCAAACTCTTCGGGCTTTGCTCGGGCTTTAAGCTCCTGATCCAACGTAATTTTCCGGAGTTGGTCCGGGTCTATCCGGTTGTTTTGGAACTCCGTGGAATGCTATATTCTGATGCACACCTTTTTATTTTTTTGTATACATACCTCCTCTTCATGTGCGCGTAACGATGTCCGAATACTCCACTCACATAACGATGTCAACTTATTCTTTTTAGAGCCACCGGAATCTCCGGATACCTTAGCAAATCTTAGCATCAAAGGTTAACAAAAGTTAGCATTTGTTAGCATACAGACCTTAACAATTCTTAACAAAAATGCCCCAGGCAAACACAAAGGAGAGCCCGGAGCCTCTGAGCCTATCTCATTGCCTTATCAACATCTATGTATATGGTCCGCATGGGATATTTTCCGAAACCGCCGCCGTTAAAAATCTCCTCCAATTCTGTCATTTCAAAATCTCCCATAACCTCATGGATTCCGCATACAGAGAAATCCTGCTGACGGATTTCCTCTTTAATCCTTTTAATGAAATCTGTATCTGTTTCCACAACCTCCAACGGACAAACCGTCTGCAGGGGCTTATGATAGAAATTTCCCTTACAATCACAATAATCAACCATAATATTTCTTACTGCTATAGGGATCCCTATGGCTTCAAACAGTTTATTTAAAAGCATATTCTCTCCTCCTTACGCTCAAAAAGTATCCCCATTAAGCAAACGATTCATCTGCTCACGCTTTAAACGCTCCCGTTCCTTTTCCTTTTCCAGTTTCAGACGTTCTTTCTCCTGGCGTTTAAGCTCCTTCTGACGCTCTGCTTCCTGGTGCTTTAACTCCTTTGCGTCAAGATGTTCTTTACGAATAATCAGCTTTTGAGCAAGGGCAGCAATATACTGATCCTCTGAGCTTGTCAATAATCCTGCCACTTCGTTATCCCTTGTGTAAATTCCGTTATTAATCTCAATTTTCATTTCATCTTCTCCTTTAATTTTGATTTTTCTTCGTAAGCGGAGATTCCGGCGGAGGAAAAGCGGAGGTTACATTACAGGGAAGAATTCCGTGTTTATAAAGGTTTAAGCACTCATTTAATCCCGGCGGAGATTTTTTCCCACCGCTTCGGACAATTCATACCCTATATTATTTTTAATTTTGTTACTCTGTACTTTGTTTTAACTTATTTTCCATCAATTAATATTCAGTGAAAAAAAATCTCCGCTTCTCCGCTTTGCTTATATTTATAGGCTTTTCGCCTCCGCTTTGGCCTTTAAAACCTCCGCTTTTGCTCCGCCAACCCTCCGCTTTTTTCATCTTCCTTGAAATGGAATCTTATTTTGCTGATATTCTTCTTGTGTGACGCTTTGGAATCCGTCATTCTTCTGCTTTAAATTCCGGTAGACCATCACGCCACGCTTTCCTTCTACATTAGCCTTGTCTGCAGGGCAGCCATTAGCCTCCATTCGATCCTTGATATTCTGCTTATTTACATGAGCTGATTCATTTAATAGGCACCAGGCAATATAAGCACTATCAAAATCCGATTTTAAGATCATGTCTGCCCTATTCCCCGTAATGATATAAAATTCTGATAAGTAACGGAAAACAGTATCCAGCTTTTCCCGGTATTCCCTGATTGCTTCTTCACAGGCTTTTGATTTGGATATTTTGAAATTATTATCAATGAGCCTATGAAGCCCCTCTAAGAACCAGTTAAATATTGCGCTGCGTTCCCTTAGCATTTTATCAAGAATTTCTCTGTCCCGTAGTTCCTCCGGCAAAGAGTTGATACAAGGAACCACACAAAGCCGTTCAAAGATATGTCCCCCTTTATCGTCCTGAAAGCTGGGAAGATTATTACAAGCAATCAATATTCCCCCGGTATACTTATAAGAAAATGGCTGCTTATTTTTCGGTTCCACCTTTACCGGGTCCCCTCCGGTAAGCTGCTTAAACACTGCACTATCTTTTATTTCAGCCCCCGTCTGATCTCCTATACTTATCAGCCGTTTCCCCACAATGCTCCCCAGGGAAAACTTGGAAGCCTCATTCATATTCTGAATAGGGATATTTGCAATCCGGTCCTCTCCTAACAGTTTCCCGATCAGGCTGAGGATTTGAGTCTTGCCTGAGTTCCCCAAGATTGACCATAATACCAGGGACAGCTTTATCCGGTATACACTCATATTGGAAAGGATCAGCCCCATGTATTCCTGTATGACCGCCTTTTTCTCCTCATTAACAGCACCCTCCCGGCTGCTGCACAAATCATTTATATAACGGTCAAAAACTGGCCGGAAGTTACTTTCCGGTTTATACTCACAATCAAGCTGCAGGGTGCTATATATTTTAGGCGTGTGTGGTTCCAGCGTCCGAGTTCTTATGTTATAAAAACCGTTCTTTAAGTTAATACGCCATTCATCGGTATCCAAATCCCGGAAGGAAACTATATTGCTTTCCATGCACAAAAGAAGATTGTAAACATTGTTAATCATATTATCACTTGCCATTCCCACTGGAATATACCGCCGAATAATGGATTTTACCTTGTTCCGATTGCACTTATTGTAAACCCCATTCTCATATAAATAAAAATCATCCTTATCCTCTTCTGGTCTCCTGACGATCAGATAGGGAAGCCCCCGGCCGATACTGTTAGCCAGAATATCACCATTGATTTTTACCTTTGCTTTTGGACCTTCTCCGTCAAGGAAAATCCAAGGTGCACCTATATTCTCAGCCGCGTTGACCAGTGCTTCCAACTCTTCCTTGCTATGACCTTCCTTTGTAATGTAATCGGTCACATCCCCTTTTTCTGCTTGGGAAGTGGTTATCCATCGGATAGAATAAGCAAAATACTTTAAATCCCGTAAAATTTGGTTTTTCAGCTTTAGCCCTGGTTCGTCATTATCTGGAAGAATTGCCACCTTGGTCCCTGTAAAATATGAAGCATATTCTTTTTTCCAGTCATTGGTTCCTCCAGCGGTCGTAGCTGTATATCCCAATTTCTTAAGAGTTTCAACGTCCTTTTCCCCCTCCACTATGTAAACCGGATATCCCTCACGCGCTGCCCGGATCAAAGCCGGGAGATTGTATAGTGTGGAACCATCTGCTTTTTTATGATACTTATATGTGTCATTCTTCCGGTCAATGGTGACATAACGTAACTCCTTCCCCTCAAAACGTACTTTAGAATAGAGATACGCTCCATCGGCAGCCTGATAATCATAAACCGCTTCAATCGCTTTTCCTTGGGCAAACTCCAGCTTCTCCCTCCACATGGGTGGCTGATAATTTCCAATATCCTGAAAAGAAAGTCCGACTGCCTCCAGAATGTCCCTTGTCTCGCACCCTGCATGACAGTGAAGGAGGATCTTTCCCCGATCCTCTGAAATAGTCAGGCTAGCCTTACTATCATGATGTGCCGGGCATTTACACTGATAGGAGGAATCACTTATCTTTCTGGATACTTCAAAATGTGTCAATAATTCCTGTAAGGTTATCATGAATCCGTTTCTTCCTCCTGCTGCCTTAATAGCCCCTTGGCTGAATGGAGTGCTGCAAAGGTATTTATAGCCCTGTTCTCCAATGTCTTTATAAACTGCTTTACCTCTTGATCGTTTCCCGGAAGGAAATAGCCGCCTCCCTCCTGACAGGTAGAAAGAATTACTGCTCCTGCTTTTCTTTCTCTGGCAATCTCCTTTTGCAGCTCCCGGACGTTATCAAATTTAAGGTATGAACATAATTCCTGTGAACTAATGGCGTTTTCTTTTCCTGTCGGTAACGCTTCCATAACTATGAAGGAATCACAGGTTTTCTCAGGTTTTACGGTTGCCGCCGCTCCCTGCTCTGGTGTGTGGCCCTGGGCTTCTTTCATTAGCCCCATGCGCTTATTTTCCTGCATAGACTTACACCCCCGTTAATTCATTTAAATATTGATCAATTTTAATCTTGTCCCAGAGGACACGTTTACCTATCTTAACCTTCGCTCCAATCTCTTCTCCTAACTTCATTGCATTGTTACGGCCAAGGTTCGTATATGCTCTTAATTCCTCCGTGTCCAATAGACGGCTCTCTCCTGCTATTGTATTCATAGCTCTTGCTCTCATAGTGTTGCTCCTTTCTTGTTTAAGATTGTTTAAGTATTGCACCACGTTACCCCTTATGGTATACTAAGCATATCGAACATGTGGTCGATACGCTATATTAAATACCCGATAATTACCTTTTAACAGTAAATATTTTCAATCTTAAAATCAGATATTTTATCTATATATTCAATATTTAGGGAGGTTTTTCATGGATTACATAGAAATGGGTAATCGGTTAAGGTTACTTCGTGAGTCAAAAACAGATGAGATGGGACGACGTTTTTCTCAAGGGAAATTAGTTGATGAATTTGCAGATAACGGCATCAAAATGACACAATCAAAATTATCAAGTTTAGAAAATGGAGATATGGCCCTGACACCTGATTTGATAATCTTATATTCAAATTATTTTGATGTATCTACTGATTTTATCTTAAAGGGAGATAATGAGACTTTCCCAGGTAGCAATGAAATAATTACTCCCGATTCGGAATATGATACCACAAAACTGATGGAAGCCTTGCAATACTGGGAATGTAAAGCTGAAAGCCTACAATCACACTTTGTTATGCAATCCTGGACAACACCTATTGATTTTTTATCTTCTGCCATTAAGTATTACACAGCAAATGGAAGGTGGCAGCAATATCTTATCATCTTAATTCTTGCAGCAATAACAGTTGGTCTTTTTCGAACAGATAAAGGTAGGTCAATGGTGATTGGGGCAGGGGTTGTTCTCTGGATCATATTTGCTGTTTCATGTTTTATTCTTTACCGGGAATATGACTTTATGGAATATAGGCGTTGTATAAAAAAAATATCGGACATAAAAAAAGAATTAAACATTTTATAATAAGTGATATATGCACAGCATAAAAGCCAGGTCCTTCCCTATCGCCTGGCTCTTTCTATCCGAATTTTGCAAATATAAAGGCGCAGGAACAACGAACCTTCAATTTGATGAATCGCTATTCCCACGCCTTACTATGGCTTCCAGGCTGTGACCTGGGGTACTCGTCAATATTTTGTTTGTTTATAGCTATTATACCAGATAGGGAGGGGGTATGTAAGCAGAAAGCCTTATTCCATCAAGCATTTCTGTAATTCTATGAACTCATTTTATGATTAAAAAGCCTAAATGTGATAAACGAATAAACCCAGATATGAATTACTCTCTTACCTGTTTTCCACACAACTCCAATGAAGTAAAAATTCTATTTCTGCTCTCATCTTTTTCAACTTTAAATTCAAACTTCTGATGATATGAATTATTAAGGAGATCTTCATAGTGTACCTCCAACACATAATCACCAATAATATCACTGGTATACTCTGAGAATATATGTATGCACATTTTTTCTCCCACCTTTAAATCAAATGGAAATAGAAACTTTGGTTCTTTATCTTCTAATCTATATAATCCAACATTAAATTGCAAAGCAATCCCATTTCCAACATTCTCTAATTCAATAGGTACTGATACTATTTTTCTGCTATACAGACTGGTAATCCCCTCTTTATAAACTTCTTCCATACCACCGTTTTCTATTAGTTTTTCTTGTCTTTCAGTTAACTCTTTCTTGTAACTAATTTCTTTATTTTCTATGACCATGAAAACTTTTTCTAAACGATATTCTCTATATTTATTTGATTCATTAACTGGATTGAGACCTTCTGTATCTTTTATACACCTTGATGTAGATATCAACAAGTCCGTTAATCTATCCTGTTGTAAAGCATATAAAGAAATATATGGCAATGTTCTATTTCTAACATCTTCCTTATAATTTTCTTGTGAATAATCAATTGTCCAATATACCCCAATTACAGTACAAATACCGCCTATTATAGCTCCAATGTATCCACCCCAAAAACCCGCCCAATCATTATCTCCTGACGGCAACCATGGGACAACGGAAAGAAGATAAATTATTAATGGAATAAAAATAATAATCACGCTAAATATCAAAAAAGGGTGCTTTTTTATATAATCTATTTTTTTCTTCATGCAAACCTCCATATTTTAAATTCATGTACTGCATTTTGGCACACATAATTACTTTATCCTTTATCAAATAATGTAGTTAATGTAATTTCAAATTCAGGAAATTCTTTAATAAGATCATAACCCTGGCCCTTAAAATATTTATTTGCCCTTTTATATTCTTTGTCTATAACCACCTCAACATATTCCAAGGAGATTAGAGCAAGCGTCCGTAAAATTAATACATTTTCTGGATAATCAATTTTTGTTTTTGAGGGAGGACAGCAAACACCTATAATTTGCTCATTAGCATCATTCACAATAATTCCAAGTTTCAAATTCTGATAATCTTCTTGGTCGTGTGCTATAAATTTGTTTCTTATAGTCTCAAACTTATTTATTACACCTTTGATATCTCCCTTAGGCGCTCTGGAGGCAACATCATTGATTTTAATAGGTATCCTACCTGCTTCCTTCCCTTTAGTAAAACACCGAATAAAAGTTACCATTGCTGTATTAAAAACTGCTTCTTTTATAGACTGTTCTATATTATTTTCATAAATCACCGTATACTCAAAGACTTTTTTAAGGTCATTCCTATGCAAAATGTATGCAAATAATTTTTCAAATCCATATTCTTTGGATTTATTTTCATTTTTATATTGCAATAACCTAGTGTCCGGCATATTTAATAATGAGACTTTATGGTTTTCCTCATCGTAAAAATATTCAAATTTTCTTCGCAAAATGCCCCCTCCTTTTAATCTCATCATACACCAAAATTATCCAGAAGAAAAGCACCCAGTTTCCCAGGTGCTCCCTTTCATTCCTTCACTTCAGTATATGCCTTTTTAAACTGCCCTTCCTGGTTTCTGGTAACCTTCAGACTTTTAACCTCTGGCCGGAGCCTGTGCAATATCTGCTTAAGCTCCTCCGGCCGCTCATAGGATACTTTAATCTTTACCCACACTATACCCACACAAAGACAAACTACTATAACCGCTGACAATATAAAACGCCACGGAAATACTGAATCCAGGTATACCCCGTCACATGATAAACCATCATAAATAAAGCAAAGATAAATCACTATTTTATGCAAAATGCCATTGCATCTATGACATAAAAATGATATCCTAATGAAAGAATAAAATAAAAATTTTTTCCAATATGTGGAGGATGATAAAAATGAAGCTTTACCGTGCAAAAGAC
>Ga0316600_10001113_pt1 | contig 12371 bp, 11 predicted proteins | sample OWC_soil_day5_CT_FD_207652 | JGI IMG/M metagenome (GOLD analysis project Ga0316600, IMG submission 207652) | Wetland soil microbial communities from Old Woman Creek delta, Ohio, United States - OWC_soil_day5_CT | ecosystem: Environmental > Terrestrial > Soil > Wetlands | place: USA: Ohio... | reverse complement strand
CCGGCCAGCGTGCAGGACACGCTGGGCGTGCTGCTCAAGCATCAGGACGACCTGGTCAAGATGCAAAGCGGCGACACCGCCAAGCTGCTCGACGAGTTGCGCGCCAAGGCACTGTTATGACCCACCCCCGCAGCGGCTTCGCCGCTCCCCCTCGAGGGGGCGACGCCAGCGGCCCGGCGAAGCCGGTTCCGCGGCGTCCGCTCAGCGGCATTGCGGTTCATCGGACCAACACGCGCTCGTTCACGACCAGCTGCCAAGGATGATCGCCGACAACATCGTCCACTTCGCGCGGGTGCTGCGCGGCGCCGGCATGGCCATCGGCCCGGACCGCGTACTGGCCGCGCTGGCGGCGGTGGAACTGGTGGGGCTGAACCGGCGCGACGACGTGCACGCGGCCTTGAGCGCGGTGATGCTCGAGCGCCACGAGCAGCAGCCGCTGTTCGACGCCGCCTTCGACACCTTCTGGCGCGACCCGAAGCTGCTCGAGCAGATGATGTACCTGCTGCTGCCCAAGATCAGCGGCCGCGGCGACAAACAACGTCCACCGCGCGCCAACCGGCTGGCCGAGGCACTTGCCGCGCCCAAGGCGCCCGAGCCGCCCAAACCGGCTCACCAGAGCGCCAAGGAGGAAGTGCAGTTCGACACGCACTTCACCTTCTCCGAGCGCGAGCGGCTGCAGAAGGCCGACTTCGAGAGCATGACGACCGCCGAATACGAGCTGGCCAAGAAGCTGGCCGAAGAGCTGCCACTGCCGGTGGACCCGGTGCGCCGCCGCCGCCACGAGGCCGCCACCAGCCCGCGGCACGGCGGCCGCCTCGACCTGCGCGCCACGCTGCAGCGCATGGCGCGGCAGCCGCACACCTTGAAGCCGCTGTACACGCGGCCGCGCGAGGAGATGCCCTCGCTGGTGGTGCTGATCGACATTTCCGGTTCGATGGACCGCTACTCGCGGCTGCTGCTGCACTATGTGCACGGCCTGATGCGGCGCGCGCTGAAGGTGCACACGCTGACCTTCGGCACGCGGCTGACCAACATCACGCGCTGCCTGAAGGAGCGTGACCCCGATGTCGCGCTGCGCCTGGCCGACGAGCAGGTGCAGGACTGGAAGGGCGGCACGCGCATCGCCTCGTCGCTGCACGAATTCAACCAGCTGTGGGCGCGCCGCCTGCTGGGTGCCAATGCCGCGCTGCTGCTGGTGACCGACGGCCTGGACCGCGACGAACACGGCGACCTCAGCGCCGCTGCCGCGCAACTGCACCGCCTGGCGCACCAGGTGGTGTGGCTGAACCCGCTGCTGCGCTACGAAGGCTTCGAAGCCAGGGCTTCGGGCGTGCGCGCGCTGCTGCCGCATGTGGACCGCTTCCTTCCGGTGCACAACCTGGCCAGCCTGGCCGACCTGGGCAGCGCGCTGCGCGCGCCGCCGCTGTCCCCCCACACCCTGCTGCACTGAAGACAACATGGAACTGCAAGGCGATCGACTCATTCCCGCAACGTTGGACACGACCTGGGCCGCGCTCAACGACCCCGACACGCTCAAGGCCTGCATCGCCGGCTGCGAATCGCTGGAGCGCACCGGCGAGGATGCCTTTGCCGCGGTGGTGGCGGTGAAGGTCGGCCCGGTGAGCGCGCGCTTCAAGGGCAACCTGAAGATGACCAACGTGGTGGCGCCGACCAGCTACACCATCAACTTCGACGGCCAGGGCGGCGTGGCCGGCTTCGGCAAGGGCTCGGCCGACGTGGTGCTGTCCCCGGAGGGCGAGCACACGCGCTTGAAGTACGCCGCCAAGGCGCAGGTCGGAGGCAAGATGGCGCAGGTGGGTTCGCGCCTGATCGATGCCGCCGCGTCCAAGGTGGCGGAGGACTTCTTCAAGGCCTTCGAGGAGCATCTGCGGCCCGCCGAGGCCGCTGCGCCCGCCGAGACAGGCCAGGTGCCGATGCCGGCAGACACCGAGAAGGGCAACCGCGCGCTGTGGTGGGGGATCGGTGCCGTCATCGTGCTGGCGCTGCTGTACTTCCTGACGCGATAGGAGCATTGCCATGGACAGTCTCGATCTGCAGGTGCTGAGCCAGGCCCGCGACTGGTTCAACCAGGGCCACAAGGTGTGGCTGGTCACGGTCATCGAAACCTGGGGCTCGGCGCCGCGCCCGCCGGGCGCGCTGCTGTGCCTGCGCGGCGACGGCCTGGTGGTCGGTTCGGTGTCGGGCGGCTGCGTCGAGGACGACCTGATCGAGCGCGTGCGCACCGGCGAACGTGTGGCCAAGCCCTCGCTGATCACCTACGGCGTCACCAAGGAAGAGGCGGCGCGCTTCGGCCTGCCCTGCGGCGGCAACCTGCGCCTGGTGCAGGAGCCGCTGCTGGCCGTGAACTGGATCGACGAGATACTGGCCCGCACCGCACGGCACGAGCTGGTGGCGCGCACGCTGCAGCTGGACAGCGGCGCGGTGGCGGTGGAAACCGCTGCCCGCGGCGAGAAGTTTCAGTTCGACGGCAGCCGGCTGCGCGCGCTGTTCGGCCCGCGCTGGCGGCTGTTGATCGTCGGTGCCGGCCAGCTGTCGCGGGTGCTGGCGCAGATGGCACTGGCGCTGGACTTCGAAGTGGTGTGCTGCGACCCGCGCGAGGAGTACCACCTCACCTGGGACGTGAGCGGCACCACCTTCAGCAAGGAGATGCCCGATGACCTGGTGCTGCAGCTGTCGCTGGACCCGCACAGCGCCGTGGTGGCGCTGACCCACGACCCCAAGCTCGACGACCTGGTGCTGCTGGAGGCGCTGAAGTCGCCGGCCTTCTACATCGGCGCGCTCGGCTCGCGCGGCAACACCGCCAAACGCAAGGAGCGTCTGGCATTGTTCGACCTGTCTCCGGCCGAAATCGAGCGCCTGCATGGCCCGGTAGGGCTGGACCTGGGAGGCAAGACGCCGGCCGAGATCGCCGTGGCCATCGCCGCCGAGATCGTTGCCGTGAAAAACGGCGTGGCGCTGGTGCAGAAGAAGGAGGGCTCGGCGCTGCCGTTGACCTCGGGGGTGTGCATCGGCACGCGCTGAGCGTGCCGTCCGCACCGCCAGTACGCCCTAGGAATTGCTGCTGGCGCGCACTTCCTCGATCGTCGTCGCGCCAGCCCAGACCTTGTCGATGCCGTCCTGGCGCAGCGTGCGCAGGTTTTCGCCCAGCGCGGTGCGCAGCAGTTGGTCCGGGCGCGCACCGGTCTGGATCAGGCGGCGGATCTCGCGCGACACCACCAGCAGCTCATGCAGGCCGGCGCGGCCGCGCAGGCCGCTGTCGTCGCAGTGGGGGCAGCCCTTGGCCCAGTGGAACATCAGCTTGCCGTCCTTGGCGAAGCGCTGCTTCCAGCCGGCGAGCACGTCGTCGGGCTTCGGCCTCGACTCGCTGTCGCCGAAGGCGTGCATGTAGTCGGCCAGCAGCTCCTCCACCTGCAGCGGCGTGGCCTCCTGCGCCTGCACGCACTTGCTGCACAGCCGCCGCACCAGGCGCTGCGCCAGCACGCCGAGCAGCGAGTCGGCAAAGTTGAACGGGTCCATGCCCATGTCCAGCAGCCGCGTCACCGTCTCGACCGCGCTGTTGGTGTGCAAGGTGCTCATCACCAGGTGGCCGGTGAGCGAGGCCTCGACCGCCATCTTGGCGGTTTCGCCGTCGCGGATCTCGCCGACCATGATCACGTCCGGGTCGGCACGCAAAAAGGCGCGCAGCGCCTTGGCGAAGGTCCAGTCGATCTTCGGGTTCACCTGCACCTGGCGGATGCCGGCCTGGGTGATTTCCACCGGGTCCTCGGCCGTCCAGATCTTGCGGTCGGGCTGGTTGATGTAGCCCAGTACCGAATGCAGCGTGGTCGTCTTGCCCGAGCCGGTGGGGCCCACGCACAGCAGCATGCCGTAGGGCCGCTGCGAGGCGGTCTTCACGTCGCGCAGGTTGTTGGGCGACAGTCCCAGGCCGTCCAGCGGAATCGGCTTGGCCGAAGCCAGCAGCCGCAGCACCGCGTCCTCCAGCCCGTTGGCGGTGGGGATCGTCGCCACGCGCAGCTCCAGCCTCGAGCCGGGAACGAACTTCCCGAAGTTGATCTTGCCGTCCTGCGGCTTGCGGCGCTCGCTGATGTCCAGGTCGCACATGATCTTGATGCGCGCGATCATCGCGCTGCGGTAGGTGTGCGGCAGCTCCATGTACGGCCGCAGCGCGCCGTCCTTGCGGAAGCGAATCTTCACCTTGTCGCGCCCCGGCTGGCATTCGATGTGGATGTCCGACACGCCCTGGTTCTGCGCCTCGGCGATCATCGAGTTGATCAGCCGCACCAACGAGTTGTCGGACTGCTCGATCGAGGCTTCGTCGCGCTCGCCGCTGTCCGGCGCTTGCTGCTGCTCCAGCGTGGCCAGCAGCTTGCCGGCCTCCTCGCTGTCGAACTCGGCCGGCGGCGCGGCATCCATGCTCGCACCGGTGTTGGCGCCGATGCGTTCGTAGGCCTTGGCGATGGCCGCCGGCAGCAGGTTGGCGCGGGCCAGCACCGGCACCAGCTTGGTCTGCGACGCGAACTCGATGTCGTCCAGCACCTCGGGGCGCGATGGGTCCTCCACCGCCACGATCAGGCGGCCGCCGCGCAGCAGCAGTGGCAGCGCCGGCAGCCTGACAGCCACCGCGTAGGGCAGGCGCGCCAGGGCCTCGGTCTCGGGCGCGAACTGAGTCACGTCCACCAGGGGATAGCCCATCTTGCGCGCCAGCGCGGTCTGCAGGTCGGCGCGCGACACCAGGCCGCGGCGCACCAGCAGCTCGCCCAGCGGCACGCTGCGGTCCTCGCGCTGCTGCGACAGCGCGACTTCGAGCTGTGCGTTGTTGATGAAGCCCAGCGCGATCAGGGCCTCGCCGATGCGCACCATCGGCATGCGTGCCTGCTCGACGATGGCCAGTTCCAGGTCCTCGGCGGTGACGATCTGCTTGGTCAGCAGGATGTCGCCGAGCTTCTGTGTGCGCAGCTTTTGCTGCTCGGCCAGTGCCTGCTCGATCTGCGCCGGCGTGGCGGCGTTCTGTGCCACCAGCAGCTCGCCGATGCGCTCGCCGATCTCCACCGCGTCATAGGCGGCCTGGGGCACGAAACAGCGCAGCACGCTGCCGCGCGCGTCCACCGGTGCGAACAGGTACAGGCCACTGGCGTCTTCGTGGTGGCCGATGCTGAGCGAATCGATCGGGTCCGCGCCCTTGAGCCTGACCTTCACGCCCACCGCCGGGCGCTGGGCCATGAAGCTGCTGGTGGCGGCCTCGTCTTGCAGTGTCGCCAGCGGCCGCGTCAGCGTGAGCTTGCGGAACTGGTTGAAGCGCAGCGGGATGGCAATGCGCGCCGGCGGAATGCGCACCTTGGCCACGCCCTCGGCCAGGTCCATTTCCAGCAGGGCGCCGTTCATCAGTCGGCCGTTCATGCCTTCGATCTGGCACGGCTCGGGCTCGGCCAGCGGCACGGGCGCCGGGTAGCAGGCATAGGTCGGCGTCGGCCAGGCAAAACCCTCGCCGCCAGCGGCTGCCGGCGCCGTGTCTTCCACGGGCACCAGGGACAGGGGAGGCGATGACAGGTCGGACATGGCGGTTCCTTGCACGGCATGACGCAGGGCGGCGCCCGCCGCGGACGCACCCTCATGCACAGGATGCTAGGACCGCCAGGCCTGCAGCAAAGGCCGGAATTGGGCCCGCGCGCCGGCCTATCTGCGCCGCCTCAGAAGCGCATGGCCGTACCCGGCACGGCGACGATCACCTTCACCGGGCTGGTCGTGCCCATGGCCTCGACGAACTCCTTGGCCGTGCCCTTGGCCAGCGGGTTGGCGCCGTAGTGCATCGGGATCACCGCCTTCGGCTGGATCAGTTCCTTCACGGCCCAGGCCGCATCGGCCGGGTCCATCGTGAAGTTGCCGCCGATCGGCACCAGCGCCAGGTCGGGCTTGTAGCGCTCGCCGATGTACTTCATGTCGCCGAAGACCGCGGTGTCGCCGGCGTGGTAGATGCGGTAGCCGTTCTCCAGCTCGATGATCCAGCCGATGGCCTCGCCGCCGGGGTGGGTCTCGTCCTTGCCGCTGGCCGGGTTGCGCCAGACGTACACCGAAGAATGCTCGGCCCGCACCGCGGTCACCTTGATGCCCGGCGCCGGCTCGACCGTGCCGCCCTTGTTCATGCGCGGCAGCAGGTTGGCCGGCAGCACGCCGAGGGTCATCACCGTGCTGAGCAGGTCGCCGGGCCCGCGCACCGGCACGTTGTACATCTGCGCCAGCGCCGGCGCGTCGGCGATGTGGTCGCCATGGCCGTGCGTGACCAGCAGCACGTCGATCTTGCCGAAGCTCTCGAGCTTCTTGAACTCGGGCGGCGTCAGCGGGTTCATGCGCAGCCACGGGTCGGTGACGATCACCTTGCCGCCGGGCGAGACGATCTTGAAGGCCGCCTGGCCCAGCCAAGTCACTTCCACTTTGGGCGCGGCTGCGGCAGGTGCCGCGGCGGGTGGGGTCGAGCTGCAGGCCGCCAGGGCCAGGGCGGTGCCCAACGAAAGCACGGTTCGAGTCATCACGTTCGTCTCCTTGTCGTCAATCGATCTTCACGTTGCCGGCCCTGATCACCTCGCGCCAGCGCGGGATCTCGCGCGCGATCAGTTCGCCGAAGGCCTGCGGCGGGCCGGGCATCGGCACCGCGCCTTCGGCGGCCAGTTGCTGCGCCACCTCGGGCAGCGCCAGTGCCTTGTTGATCTCGGCATTCAGCCGCGCCACGACCGCCGGCGGCGTGCCGGCGGGGGCGACGAGGCCGTACCACTGGTCGGCCTCGAAGCCGGGGTAGCCGCTCTCCGCCACGGTCGGCACCTCGGGCAGCGCGGCGATGCGCTGCGGGCTGGACACCGCCAGTGCACGCAGCCGGCCGCTGCGGATGTGCGGCAGCACCGCCGGCGAGCCGGTGAAGGTGGCGTCCACCTGGCCGCTGATGAGGTCGGTGACCGACGGCGCGGTGCCGCGGTAGGGGATGTGCGCCATGAAGATGCCGGCGCGCAGCTTGAAGTATTCGAAGCTGATGTGCGCGGCGCTGCCGTTGCCGCCCGACGAATAACTCAGCTGGCCCGGCTTGGCCTTGGCCCGGACGACCAGGTCCTTCAGGCTCGACAGGCCGGAGGCGGCGTTGACCACCAGCACGTTGGGTACGCGCGCCACCCAGGCTACGGGCGCGAAGCTCTTCACCGGGTCGTAGGCCAGCTTCGGGTACAGCGACACGTTGACGGCCAATGTGCCGATGTGGCCCATCAGCAGCGTTTGCCCATCGGGCGCGGCATTCGCCACCTCGGCGGCGCCGAGCGAGCCGCCGGCGCCGGGCTTGTTGTCGACGATGACGTTCTGGCCCAGCGCGGCGGCGAGTTTCGGTGCCAGCACCCGCGCCAGGATGTCGGTGCTGCCGCCAGGCGTGAAGGGCACCACCAAGCGGATCGGCCGGCCCTGGGCCCGCGCCCACCTTGCCGAAGCCAGTACGACCCCTGCCGCCAACCACTCGCGGCGATGCCAGGTGTAGGTCTTCATCCGCGCATCTGCGCCGGCAGCCAGTTGACGATCTGTGGGAACAAGTAGATCAGCCCGATCGCACCCAACATCAGGAAGAAGAAGGGCAGGGTGGCCTGTGCGATCCAGCCGATCTCGCGCTTCGTCATGCCCTGCAGCACGAACAGGTTGAAGCCCACCGGCGGCGTGATCTGCGCCATCTCGACCACCAGCACGACGAAGATGCCGAACCACAGCGGGTCGATGCCGGCCTTCTGGATGGTGGGCAGGATCACGCCCATCGTCAGCACCACCATGCTGATGCCGTCGAGGAAACAGCCCAGCAGCACATAGAACAGCATCAGCACGAAGATCAGCCAGAACTGGCTCAGGCCCAGCGAGCCGATCCACTCGGCCAGGTGCCGCGGCAGGCCGATGTAGCCCATGGACAGCGTCAGGAAGGCGGCACCGGACAGGATCAGCGCGATCATGCAGTACAGCCGTGTGCCGCCGAGCAGCGATTCCCTGAAGGTCTGCCATGTCAGCGAGCCCTGCGCCGCGGAGATGAGCAACGCGCCGACCACGCCCAGCGCCGCCGCCTCGGTGGCGGTGGCGACGCCGCTGTAGATCGAGCCCAGCACGGCGGCGATGAGCAGCATCACCGGGATCAGGTGGCGCGATTCGCGCAGCTTGGCGCCGAAGCTCAGGCGCGGATCGCGCGGCGGCACGAGCTTCGGGTTGAGCAGCGCCCACACCACCAGGTAGCCGGAAAACAGCAGCGCCAGCAGGATGCCGGGCAGCACGCCGGCGATGAACAGCTGCGCGATCGAGACCTCGGCACTGACCCCGTAGACGATCATGATGATCGACGGCGGGATCAGCAGCCCCAGCGTGCCGGCACCAGCCAGCGAGCCGATGCTGATGGCGTCGGGATAGCCGCGCCGGGCCAGCTCGGGCAGGCTCATCTTGCCGATGGTGGCGCAGGTGGCGGCACTGGAGCCCGACACCGCGGCAAAGATCGCGCAGCCGGCCACGTTGACGTGCAGCAGCCGCCCGGGCAATGCCTGCATCCACGGCGCCAGGCCGCGGAACATGTCCTGGGACAGCCTGGTGCGGAACAGGATCTCGCCCATCCACACGAACAGCGGCAGCGCGGTCAGCGTCCAGCTCGACGCGCTGCCCCAGATGGTGACGGCCATCGCGTCGCCGGCCGGACGGCTGCTGAACAGCTGCATGCCGATCCAGGCCACGCCCGACAGCGTCAACCCGATCCACACGCCGCTGCCCAGGATCAGGAACAGCGCCGCGACCAGCAGCCCGGTGACGGCAATATCACTCATGGAGCCCCCAAGGCGCTGCGCGCCGGCCCCCGGGTACCCGCAGGGGCCCGGCCCTTGGGGCGCGAGTGACTTGGGGTGGCCCGGCGTCACTCATTGCGAACCGCCTCATCCGGCACGGCATGGCTGCGCCGGCCGCGCCACTCGAGCACCAGCTCATCGACGAAGGCGATCAGCAGGATCAAGGTGCCCAGGGCCATCGCCAGCTGCGGGATCCACAGCGGCGTGGCGTCGTTGCCGGTGGAGATGTCGTTGAACTGGCGGCTCTGCCACACCAGTCGTGCGCTGTAGAAGGCCGACAGCGCCGCCAGCAGCGTGGCCGCGAACAGCGCCCACAGCTCCAGGCCGCGCCGCGACTTGCCCTGCAGCTTGCTCAGCAGCAGCGTCACGCGGATGTGTTCGCCGCGCTTGAGCGTGTGCGCCAGGGCCAGGAAGCCGGCCGCCGCCATCATGTAGCCGGCATAGGAATCGGTGCCCGGCACGTGGAAGTGCAGCTGCCGGCCCAGGATGGACAGCAGCACCATCACCAGCAGCCCCACCATGAACACGGCTGCCAGCGCGGCCGCGCCGTCGTACAGCGCGTCGAGCAGCCGGCGCACGCGTGCGGTCCCTGCAGCCTATTGCTTGAAGGCGTCGACCAGCTGCTTGCCTTCAGCGCCGGCCTTGTCCACCCATTCCTTGAGCATGGTGTCGCCGACCTTCTTCATGTCGTCCTTCAGCTGCGGCGTCGGCGGCAGGATCTGCATGCCGCCGGCCTTGAGCTTGTCCAGCGAGTCGCCATTGGCCTTCTTGCTGGCCGCCCAGCCGCGGGTTTCGGCGTCGGCGCCGGCCTTCAGCAATGCCTGCTTGCTGGCGGCGTCGAGCGCTTCGAAAGCCGCCTTGTTGACCAGCACTGCGTTCTTCGGCAACCAGGCCTGGGTGTCGTACCAGAACTTCACGTGCTCATAGAGCTTGGCGTCGGCGCCGGTGGAGCCCGAGCTCATCATGCTCTCGGCCACCCCCGTGGCGAAGGCCTGGCTCACCTCGGCCGCCTGCACCGTGACCGGCTGCGCACCCACCAGTTCGGCGATGCGGCTGGTGGCTGGGCTGTAGGCGCGCCACTTGATGCCCTTCAGGTCGGCGGCCGAGGCCAGCGCCTTCTTCGAGTAGATGCCCTGCGGCGGCCAGGGCACCGCGTACAGCACCATCAGGCCCTGCTCGGCCAGCTTCTTCTCCATCATCGGGCGCTGCACCTTCCACAGCTTGGCGGCGGCGTCGTAGCTGTCGGCCAGGAAGGGCAGGCCGTCGGCGCCGAAGACCTGCCATTCGTTCTGGAAGTTGACCAGCAGCACCTCGCCGATCTGCGCCTGGCCGCCCTGCACGGCGCGCTTGATTTCCGGCGCCTTGAACAGCGAGGCGTTCGGGTGCACGGTGATCTTCAGCTTGCCGCTGGTGGCCTTGTCCACGTCGTCGGCAAACTGCTGCAGGTTGACGGTGTGGAAATTGGTGGCCGGGTAGGCGGCCGGCAGGTCCCACTTGGTCTGGGCCTGCGCCGACAGCGCCACCGTGCAGGCTGCGGCCAGGAGGAAGGGGCGGACGAATTGCATGCGGACTCCGATCAACGTTCGATGACGACAGGCTTAGCATAGGCCATGCCCGCAGGCTGCTGGCCCAGGGGCTTCCCGCAAACACCGCGTCCACGACCATGCCCACGCTCGGACTGTTCATGCTGCAGACGCGATTTGGCTTCGACCTCACGGTCTGGCGCTCATGAGTCTTCGCCGAAACGGGTCTGCGACATTGGGTCTGTTGATGCTCGAGACCCGATTTCCGCGGCCCTTGGGCGACATCGGCCACCCGGACACCTTCCACTTTGCGGTGCGCCGCCGCGTGGTGCAGGGTGCGACGGCCGAGCGGGTGGTGCGCGGCAGCGATCCGACGCTGATGCAGCCCTTCATCGACGTGGCGACGGAGTTGGTGGACGAGGGCTGCGCTGCCATTTCCACAAGCTGCGGCTTCCTGGCGCGCTGGCAACGCGAGTTGCAGGCCGCGCTGCCGGTGCCGCTGTGGAGCTCGGCGCTGCTGCAGCTGGCCGAACAGCAAGCCCTGGGCCGGCGCTGTGGCGTCATCACCATCGAGGCCGCGTCGCTGGGGGTGGCGCATCTCGAGAGCGTGGGTGCCGATCCGGCGACGCCGGTCGAAGGCATCAGCCCCGGCTCGGCGCTGCACCGCACGCTGCTGCAGGACCTGCCCGTGCTGGACAGGGACGATGCGCAGGCGCAGGTGCTGGCCGCGGCGGCGCGGTTGCGGGCGCGCGAGCCGCGGATCGACACGCTGGTCCTGGAATGCACCAACCTGCCGCCCTACGCGGCGGCACTGCGCCGGGCTTGCGGGTTGCAGGTGCTGGACGTGGTGACGCTGCTGAACGCGCGCATGGCCGCGCTGCCGGGTTAGTGCCGGCGCGGGCTCAGGGCTCTGCGGCCGGCTCGCGCGAAGGCGCCGGGCGGCCGGCGGCCGACGGCCGCGCGTTGTCCCCAGGCATCGCCTCGCGCAACGCCGTCATCTCGGCGCGCAGCGCAGCGATCTGCTTGTGCAGGTCGCTCAGGATTTCGCGTTCGATGGTGCGTTCCTCGGTGGCGATCCAGGCCGAGGCGATGCCCGCGGCCACCAGCGTGATCGCGCCCACGCCGAGGAAGACCACGAACACGGCGAAGATCTTCGACGCCGGCGTGGTCGGCACCGAATCGCCATAGCCCACGGTGGCGGCGGTGGTGAAGGCCAGCCACAGCGCATCGCCGAAGGTCGGCGTCGTCGGCTCCAGCCACCAGAAGCCCAGCCCGCACAGCGCCAGCACCAGCAGCGCGGCGATCAGCCGGTACAGCGTGCCGCCACGGGTGACCACGTAATGCGCGGCCCAGAACATGCGCGACATCGTGAAGAAGCCGACCACCACCCGGAACCACAGTGCTCCTTCGGAGGCCGCGCTGGGCGGCAGCATCGCGGCCACCACCAGCCCGGCGCACAGCAGCAGGTCGAAACTGTTGGCGCGCAGGTGGGCCTGCAGGTTGCCGCTGCGCAGCCCCACGTGCAGCAGCGCGCCGGCCATCGTGGCCGCGGCGACCAGGTAGCTCAGCACCGCCAGCAGCGGCGGCGACACATGCAGCAGCTCGACGTAGAACGAGGGCACCGTGCTCAGCAGGGCCAGCGTGATCGGCCAGCGCCACTTCACCTCCACCGCGCGGGCGCGGACCGTGGTCTGCGATGCGAAGACGGCGCTCAGCCCGGCCTGTTCGGGCGCGCGCAGCGGGTTGGCCGAGGGGGGGCGGTTCATGTCGTCGGTTGCCTCTGGGTGGATCGCCGCACCGGCAATGCAACTGTCAGGCCAGTTCGAGGGCTCAGCGCCCGCCCCGGCCGTCCTTGGCGCGCAAGGCCTGCGCGGCATCCCAGGCCACGGCCTGAAGATGCGCCGCCCCGCCGGGCGGGCGGCCGGCCGTGCACTTCAGGCCGACGGGGTGGATCTTGTACACCGAATCCACGACGGTGCAGGCGGCCAGGCAGGTG
>Ga0316600_10001112_pt1 | contig 12378 bp, 10 predicted proteins | sample OWC_soil_day5_CT_FD_207652 | JGI IMG/M metagenome (GOLD analysis project Ga0316600, IMG submission 207652) | Wetland soil microbial communities from Old Woman Creek delta, Ohio, United States - OWC_soil_day5_CT | ecosystem: Environmental > Terrestrial > Soil > Wetlands | place: USA: Ohio... | reverse complement strand
TTGGCGGCGAGAGCAGCACAGCCGGAGCAGGCGGCCAGGTTCAACGTAACGTCAAGTCCGGTTCCGCCGATGATGCGGCATTCCTGATGGCTAATGCGGACACCGTGCTGATCGTGCCGGGTTACGGGCTGGCAGTTGCACGTGCCCAGCATGCTCTGAAGGAGCTGACCGAAAAGCTCATCGAAAAAGGCGTTACGGTCAAATACGCCATCCATCCGGTTGCGGGCCGCATGCCGGGACACATGAACGTACTGCTGGCGGAAGCCGAAGTACCGTACGACCAAGTGTTCGAAATGGAAGACATCAACAGCGAATTCGCGCAGGCGGACGTAGCCCTGATTCTTGGGGCGAACGATGTGGTCAATCCAGCAGCAAAGGATCCGAAATCGCCCATTGCCGGCATGCCGATCCTGGAAGCCTACCGTGCCAAGACCGTCATCGTGAACAAGCGCTCAATGGCCGCCGGTTATGCCGGACTGGACAACGAGCTGTTCTACATGGACAAAACCATGATGGTGTTCGGCGACGCGAAGAAGGTCATCGAGGACATGGTAAAGGCCGTGGAATAGGCCATCCTTTTCCAATAAAAAAACGCGCGGTACATATGTACCGCGCGTTTTTTTATTCAGTGAAAGGTTATCGGACTTTCGAAAAAGCCGCGTTCAGGCGCTCCAGTCGTTCGACTGTTCCGACATCCGTCCAGTCGCCGCCATAGATTTCCCCTCCGACCAGCCCGCACGACGCATACTCTCTCAGCAACATGCCGACCTGGGCCTTTTCACCGGAAACAACCGAGTCGAACATCTCCGGCCGATAAACACCGATGCCGGAAAACGTATAACGAGGCATCCCTTCATTGCTGACCGTAAAGAGATTCAAGGCAAAGTCGCCTTCCGGATGATGTGAGGGATTCTTGACCAGGTACAGCCAGGCGATGTCCCTCTTGGTCACATCATGCGGGTTTCCCCATACATCGTTGTTTTCCAGCACATCCTTGACTTGCGAAAAATCGAAATGAGGGCAATAAATGTCGGCTGCGACCGCGACAAACGGTTCTTCACCGAGAAGATGACGAGCCTTGGCAACGCCGCCAGCCGTTTCCAGTGCAGTCCCTTCAGGCGAATAATGAATGGTTGCCCCGAACTGCGATCCATCGCCCAGAGCCTCTTCGATCATGTGCCCGAGGTGGGCATGATTGATGACGATTTCCGTGATCCCGGCCCTGACCAGGTTCACGATGTGCCAGACTATAAGAGGACGACCGCGGACGGTCAGCAGCGGTTTCGGACAATTATCGGTAAGAGGCCGCATTCTTTCGCCGCGCCCGGCGGCGAACAACATTGCTTTCATAGGATTAAATTAATGTAACGTTTGTATGGATCGCATGCGTTTTTCTGTCGACGCCTCATGTCAGAAGGTGTAACCCACTTGGGGATTCTTGTCCTCCAACTCATCCAGCAGACGCTCCAGCGGCTTCAGTTCCTTGTAGCGCCTTGCTGTCTTGCGCGCATACTCCATCACCAGCGGCAAATCGTTCAGATAGCCGTGCTTCCCGTCGCGATGGCTCAGCCTGGCAAAAATGCCCAAGACTTTCAGGTGGCGCTGCAGCCCCATGAACTCAAAGTCGCGGTAAAACGCATCGATGTCCGGATTCACCGGCAATCCTGCACGCTTGGCACCTTCCCAGTATCGGATCACCCAATCCAGCACCATTTCCTCATCCCACTCGACATAAGCATCCCGAAGCAATGATACCAAATCATATGTGATCGGCCCGTACACCGCATCCTGAAAATCCAGGACACCCGGGTTTCCCTGCCCCATGACCATGAGATTCCTGGAATGGTAGTCCCGGTGGACGTAGACCTGCGGTTGCGCCAGGTTATTGGCCAGCAGCACATCGAACACGGCCTTGAGGTCTGCAGACTGCCTGTCCGTCAGCGTCGTGTTCACGTGTTTGCCGATGAACCATTCCGGGAACAGCATCATTTCACGCAACAGCATCGCCCGGTCGTATTCGGGGAAAACACCCGGCCTGCTTTGCTGCTGAATCTGCAGCAAAGCGCCGATTGCATCCATGTAGAGCTTGTGTGCGGTATCGTTGCCGAGCTGGTGCATATAGGTTGTCGAACCGAGATCGGATAGAAGGAGGAAGCCATTTTCGATATCCTGCTCGATGATGTGAGGAACGGAAACACCCGCCTGCCGGAAAATCTCGGCGGCATGAATGAACGGCCGCACATTTTCATGCTCAGGCGGGGCATCCATGACCACATAGCTGGTGTCATCGGCGTCGACGCGAAAATAGCGGCGGAAGCTGGCGTCGGAAGAAGCCGGCCTGATAGAATCCGGTTTCGTGGAAATCGAGGCCAGCCCGGATAGCCATTCCTGCAAATTCGAAAGACGTGTATCAGATTTTGATTCGGTTGATTCCGGATTGTTTAACTGGTTCATGGATAAAACGGTTAAATACGTTGAACGGCAAATAGTTCCCCTATAATAAGTGATTCTTAAAAAAAATTCGCCGCATCCAGCGATCAAACCTTTCATGAGCCGCCTTTCCGACATACTTTCGCCTTTTCAGGCATTGCGCCCGTTTGTCGTGTTGGCCCTTACGCTGGTATTGCCAATTGACGGGAATGCGCAGACCAAGGATAAAAGCCAATACAGCAGGGCGACCGGCCAAGTTGCCCGTACCTCGAAGGTTGACGAGAGCGACTTGCCCGTGACAATCGAAGCGGAAGAAATGACCGGCAGGCCGGATCGCGAGGTCAATCTGGACAATAATGTGGAAATCGTGCGTGGACAAACGACGCTCACGAGCGACAGGGCTATCTTCCGGCAGGAGGAAAACGAGGTGGAAGCCTTCGGCAATGTGCGCATAGAACGTTTTGGCGACGTTTATATTGGCGATGCAGCCGAAATGAACCTGGATACCAGCGTCGGGACCGTTTACAACGCCGAATACCGGCTCGCACAGTCAAAGGCGCAAGGAAAGGCGGAGCGCTTCAACACACTGAGCGAAGACCGGTCGCGGATCGTCAACGGGACTTACAGCACCTGCGAAGGAGCCGAACCGGACTGGTACCTGAAATCAAAATCGCTGGACATCGACTCCGCCACCAATACCGCTCTCGCGAAGAACTCCGTCGTGTATTTCAAGGATGTGCCGTTTATCTCGCTTCCGGCCATGTCCTTCCCGACTTCCGGCGACCGCAAGTCCGGCGTACTACCGCCGACGATCACCATGACGTCCAAGAACGGACTGGAAGTCATGGTGCCTTATTACTTCAATCTGGCGCCAAACTATGATCTGACGGTATATCCCAAAATGATTTCCCGGCGCGGATTGCAGTTGGGACTGGACGGACGCTACCTGGAGAGAACCTATTCGGGCGAGACCAAGATCGAGGTCCTTCCCGACGATGCCGAGAGAGGCACCACGCGTTACTCCATTACGTCGATGCATACACACAACTTTGCGCCGGGATGGACCTATTCGTGGAATTTCAATCAGGCTTCGGATCGAAACTATCCGGACGACTTCGGCAATTCCATTGCGACCAGTTCGCAGCGCCTGCTTACCCGCGAAGGAAACCTGAACTACACCAGCGATACCTTCGGAACGACGAATTTGAAGGTGAGCGATTACCAGCTCCTGCAGGATACAGCCTCGCCCATTACGCGCCCCCACTCTCGCCTGCCGCAGCTCACCTATCATGTCGACCGAACGGACGTCAGCGGATTCGACTGGGCCTTCGATGCGGATGCGACGCATTTCTCGCTTCCGGACTCCGATCTGTTTGCCAGATCGGCGAGCGATCTTTCGCGCGCGACAGGCAATCGCCTTGTCATGAAGCAGCAGATCTCGTATCCGATCCAGACGCAGGGCTACTTCATCAAGCCAAAATTCCAGATGAACGAAACAAAATACGAGCTCGATTATTTCGAGCCCAATGGCACGCCCGTGACATCGCTTAGTCGCGTTGTGCCGACATTCTCGCTCGACAGCGGACTGGTGTACGAACGGGATTCGTCGTTCATGGGGGTGCCGATGACGCAAACGCTGGAGCCGCGCCTGTTCTATGTCTATACACCCTATCGCGACCAAAGCAACTTTCCGAATTTCGACTCGGCCGAGACCACGTTTGGCTATGCGCAGCTTTTCAGCGAAAACCGTTTCTCGGGTTCGGACCGGATCGCGGATGCGAATCACCTGACAGCCGCGCTGACTTCACGCTACATCGAACCGTCAGGAGCGGAACGTATGCGCTTCATGATTGGTGAGCGCTTTTATTTTCATGATCAGCGGGTTGGCCTCGATGGCAACCTGACCACAACCGATAACCGGCGGTCCGACCTGCTTCTCTCCGTCGGCGGTCGCCTGACACGCACGGTCACAGTCGATTCGCTGATCCAATACAACCTCGATTCGCAGCGCACCTACAGCGCAAACTATTCCGTCCAATGGAAGCCATTGCCAAAGCATGTGTTCAATGCCGGATACCGGTACACGAGAAATACGCTGGAAAACTCTACCGATGACAATGGCCTTGAACAACTCACGTTTTCAGGACAATGGCCTCTCGGCGGCAACTGGTATCTGGTCGGACAGTTGAATTATTCCCTGCCGCAGAGCAAGGCAGTCGAAAACCTGTTCGGTTTCGAATACAATGCCGGCTGCTGGATCTGGCGCATGGCAACTCAACGCTACCAGACCTCATCAGTTGAAAGCACCACAGCTCTCTTCTTCCAACTGCAGTTGAATGGCTTGTCGCGCATCGGCACCGATCCGATGCAGGCATTGCGCAAGACGATCCCCGGCTACGAGCCCCTGATCGATACGGAGAGCCAAGCCACATCCTCAACCCAACTGGGCGTTTCGAGCAATTCCGATTCTCCCGTTCCTGTTTCCCAATGATTGATTTTCATCCCATGATCTCACTCACTATCTCCGCCAAACGACTCGCTGCTGCCGCACTGGCGGGCTTGATCGGCTTTTGCGTGATTCCAGCCACGGCGCAGACGGCTGCTCAGCACGCATCCCGTCAAGTGGATGCCGTACGCGTCGACGGGATCATTGCAGTTGTAAACAATGAAGTCATCACGCGCAATGAACTTCGCGACCGCCTGATCCTGATCGAAAAACGACTGAAGAGTCAAGGAATCGCCTTGCCGCCGCGCGCTCAGCTAATGAAGCAGTTGCTCGAGCGCATGGTCGTCGAGCGCGCCCAGATCCAGATGGCCAAGGAAGCAGGTATCCGCGTCGATGATCGCATGCTCGACCGCGCCATCACCCGCATGGCCGAGACGAACAAACTCAACCTGACGGACTTCCGCAAGGGCCTTGAGCGCGATGGCATATCCTATGCGCGCTTCCGCGAAGAGATCCGCAATGAGATCATCATGCAGCGTCTGAAGGAAAAGGAAGTCATCAACAAAATCCAGGTTTCCGACTCTGAAGTCGATAACTATCTTGCATCGAGCGGACAGTCGGGCGAGGTATCGGAGGAAATCCGGCTGGCGCATATCCTGGTTCGCATCCCCGAAAACGCCACTCCGGAACAGATCGCCGCGCGCAAGGCTCGTGCTGAAGAAGCGTTGAAGACCATACAGGCCGGCGGCGACTTTCAACAGAGCGCCGCCATGTATTCCGACTCGGATGAAGCGTTGAAAGGCGGCGACCTGGGCTGGCGTTCCAAAGATCATCTTCCGCAGCTTTTCAGCGACGGCGTCAAGGACATCAAAGCAGGGGGTGTTTCAGACATTCTCAAGAGTGCCAACGGTTTTCATATACTGAAAGTGCTGGACAGGCGCCAGACCAGCTCGTCATTGCCGGGTGCAGCCGCAGTCCAGCAGACGCATGCGCGGCATATCCTGATCAGGGTCGATCAGATCGTTACCGCTGACGATGCAAAAAGGAAACTCCTCGAACTGAAGCAAAGACTGGACAACAAGGCCGCCAAGTTCGAAGATCTGGCCCGCCTGTTCTCCAATGACGGATCCGCCAGCAAGGGCGGCGATCTGGGCTGGATATACCCGGGTGATACCGTTCCCGTGTTCGAACGCGCCATGAATGCGCTGAAACCCGGCGAGATCAGCGAACCTGTCGAGTCCCAGTTCGGATTTCACCTGATCCAGGTCCTGGAACGTAAAACCGACAATCTTTCTCAAGAGCGGCAACGCATGGTCGCCCGGCAAGCTGTGCGCGAACGCCGGATAGAAGAAGCGACCGAGGACTGGCTGCGGCAGGTGAGGGATAGCGCCTACGTCGAATATCGTCTCGAAGACCGTTGATACCATCTGAAATGAGCAGTTCTTTGCTGCCGGCAATTGCCATCACGACGGGCGAACCCGCCGGCATCGGACCCGAGATATCGGTCCAGTCAGCTTGGGAATTGCGCCATGAATTGCACCCTATCCTGATTGGCGACAGCGGCCTGCTGCACTCTATCGCAGGCAATCTCGATAAGGGCATCATGCTTTTCCCGACCAGCCTGGCAAGGCTTCACGAGCATTCGACCGAAGAGGGTATCGCCATCATCGACTGTCCCTTGGCGGTTCCCGCCGTCCCTGGGCGACTGGATCCCCGGAATGGGAAATACGTCCTGAATACACTCGATGTCGCCATTGAAGGTGCCCTGAAGGGCCATTTCGATGCGATCGTGACGGCGCCCGTTCAGAAGAGCACGATCAATGACGCCGGGTTCGGTTTCACCGGCCACACGGAGTACCTCGCCGAGAAAACAGGTACCGATCTGGTTGTCATGATGCTCGCCGGAAGAACCGGTCCATCCAGCGACGCCCTGCAAATGCGCGTTGCGCTGGCGACCACACACCTGGCATTGAAGGATGTTCCGGCAGCCATTACCCAAGACAGCCTGTCGAAAGTATTGGCGATCATTGATGGCGACCTTCAGCGCAAATTCGGCATCCAGCACCCGCGCATTCTTGCAACCGGGCTCAATCCGCACGCGGGGGAAGGAGGCTATCTTGGCCGCGAAGAAATCGACGTCATCGAGCCGGCAATCGCAGCAGCTCGCCGGAGGGGCATCGACGTCACAGGCCCCTATCCGGCCGATACGCTGTTTCAGCCGCGCTTTCTGGAGCGTGCCGATTGCATCCTGGCGATGTACCACGATCAGGGACTGCCCGTTCTCAAATACGCGACCTTCGGCCGAGGCGTCAACGTCACGCTGGGCCTGCCCATCATCCGAGCATCCGTTGATCATGGCACGGCACTCGACATAGCCGGCAAGGGATATGGTCTTGCCGAGCAGGGCAGCATGCGGGAAGCATTGCATCTCGCGGCGCACATGGCCGCCAGTTCATCCCGCATCAGTCAATCCAAGATTTCGGGCAAGCCATGAAACATATTCCACGCAAGCGATTCGGCCAGAACTTCCTGACGGATTCATCCGTTCTCGATCAGATCATTTCGTCGATTGCTCCGCAGCCGGACGATGCCATGATCGAAATCGGACCCGGCCTCGGTGCCATGACGCGTCTGCTTCTTCAACGCCTGAATCGTCTCCATGTCGTCGAGCTCGACCGTGACCTGGTTGCCAGACTCGAGAAATACTTTTCTCCCGACCGGCTCGTGATTCATCAGGGCGACGCCCTTCAATTCGACTTCCGGCAAATACCGAGACAACAAGCACAGAAGCTTCGAATCGTCGGCAATCTGCCCTATAACATTTCCACTCCGCTCCTTTTTCACTTGGCAAAATTCGCGCCGGATGTGCGCGATCAGCACTTCATGCTGCAAAAGGAAGTTGTCGAGAGGATGGTTGCCGAACCCGGCGGCAAAGCATATGGCCGGCTATCGGTCATGCTGCAATGGCACTACCGGATGGATCTGCTCTTTGTCGTCCCTCCGACCGCTTTCGATCCGCCCCCAAAGGTCGAGTCAGCCATCGTCAGGATGGTCCCCCTTGAGAATCCGCAGGCCTGCGATCCGGACAGGCTTGAACAGGTGGTCACCAAAGCGTTCTCGCAAAGGCGGAAGGTACTGCGTAATTGTCTTTCCCCGCTCTTCACCGAAAACGATCTGATCGACTTGGGTATCGATCCGCAGGCACGCCCCGAAACGATTCCACTGGAAAGCTACGTTGCTCTGGCCAACCGGCTGGAGTGACCCTTGCTCTCTTTCAGCCGCGATACTCTTCGATATTGAACACGCCGCTGTGCGAATCCGACAGGATGGCTTCGACGGCCGGATGCCGGATTTTCAGTTCGGTCGAGATGGCGTAATACTGCTCCCGTACCTGCTCGATCTTGCCGACAGGGACGGCGTTGAACTGTTCCCAAATATCGGCCTTCAGAGCAGAAGGAGCGGGAAACATGCCAAGCCCGTTGCGCCCGAATGTCTTCAGCAGAGCGCTATCCTCGAACTCGCCGACCACATCCGGCCTGAGATTATTATTCTCCAACCATTGGTCGAGTCTTCCGCGAATGGCATTGTTCCTCGTCGGCAAAAGCAGGGGAGCGCCATTGAGACTGTTTGGAAAGTTCTTGCTGTATCGGGCGGCCAGCTCTTTCGATCCGAAAAGCAGTGTCTGGCAATCTCCCAAAGGATGGCTGGAGACCCGCAGGCTTGTTCCGGCCAAGACGGGCCTGTCAGTCAACACGACATCCAGCTTATGCAGGGCCAGATCAGCAAGCAGCGACTCGAATTTACCGTCATAGCACTCCATCCTCACCCGTTTCGGCAAATGCATGGCTGGCTCAAGCAGGCGGAAAGCGATCAGCTTGGGCAGGGAATCGGACAACCCGACGGTCAGACGCATGCTACGGTCAGCATCATCCTCCGCCAGGGCTTCCTGCATTTGTTCGCCCAACAAAAATATCTGGTCTGCATATCCAAGCGCCAATCGACCCGCTTCGGTCAGGACCAGACGGCGACCTTGCGGAGAAAGCAGAGATTTGCCGATTGATTTTTCCAGCAGGGCCAATTGCATGCTGATTGTTTGCACCGCTACGCCAAGCCGCTCCGCCGCCCGTGTAACGCCGCCTTCTTTGGCAACAACCCAGAAGTAATACAAATGACGGAAATTCAGGCTCTTTGCGTTCATAGTTCTATTTTATTGAAGTAATCTTACTATTATCTTCTCTTTTTTATAAAGTTTGCGGCTATTATGATGAAGCCATTGGTGAGAAGAGGAGCTCGACATGACACCGACTATTATTGCTCAAGGCATCGAAGCCAGCGAGGCATTACGCGAATACATCGTGGAGCGGCTCGATTCGGCGCTTGATCGGGCACAAAGCAGTATTCACTATATTACCGTACGCCTGACCGACCTGAACGGAACCAAGGGTGGTCTCGACAAGCGTTGCCTGATCAACGTCAAGCTGCCGGGACGTCCGCATATCATCATTACCGAGATTGCTTCCGACATCAACAGCGCTGTCGACCGGGCTGCTTACCGTGCTTCGCTCGCAGTGGGAAGGGTCGTTTCGCGAGCCAAATCGATCTCGCGCGCCACCATGCCGCTTTACATGAAAAAATCGTTTTTAGCCATATGAGGAGAAACATGTCCACACGTTACAGGGCCTTTCGGTCGGAAGCATTGAGTGCGTCAACCATCACCACGGTGATGGACAGTTCAGCGCGGCGCGTCCTGCGCAACACGTACATGCTGCTGGCAATGTGCCTGGGTTTCAGCGCATTGACCGCCAGCCTGAGCGTCACGCTGCAGTTGCCCTACCCGGGAATCCTGCTGACTCTGATCGGATTCTACGGACTCTATTTCCTGATTATTAAAAACCGCAATAGCGGCGCGGGCGTCGCGCTATGCTTTGCCCTGACCGGATTCATGGGATATACGATAGGACCGCTCATCGGTCTTTACATGAACACGCCTAACGGCGGCCAGACCGTCGCAACGGCGCTGGGTGGAACGGCCCTTGTCTTCATCACCATGTCGGCATACGGCCTGGTCAGCAAGCGCGACCTGTCCTTCATGGGCAATATGCTGTTCATCGGGCTGATGGTCGCTTTCTTTGCCAGCCTGGCAGCCCTGTTCCTGCAAATTCCCGCTTTGCATCTGGCAGTCTCAGCCCTGTTCGTCCTGTTGTCGTCGTGCATGATCATGTTTGAAACCAACAATATCGTTCGCGGGGGCGAAACCAACTATATCCTGGCAACCGTAACCCTGTTCGTATCCATATACAACATATTCGTCAGCCTGCTCCAGATTCTCGGATTCGCGAACAGTTCCGATTAGTACCTGTCTATAACATTAACCTTCCGGCTTCAGTTCCCCTCTGCAACCAGCTAAAGCCGGAAGGGCCACGTCCAGCCCCATGCATGTTGCCGATCGAAGCGACCGGCAGGAAGTCTGGAATTTTTACAGAAGCACGACCGTACCGCTTCTTGTCTCGCCCATTCTAAAAGCGGTTGCTTCGTCTGCCGGCGCTTTCCCGGCAAAATAATCAACACCAGCATGCTGGCACCATAAGATCATGAAATCACGACTATCCTATTTCGTCGGCTCCATTATTTTTTCGGCCTTTGCAGGCATTACCGCTTATATGATTGGAGGCCCGAAAGCGGTCGTCACCGTCCTGTTCCTGACGGCACTCGAAACAGCGCTTTCTTTCGACAATGCCGTCGTCAACGCTGGCATTTTGAACAGTTGGGACGAAACGTGGCGGCGGCGGTTTCTGGTTTGGGGTGTTCCTGTCGCCGTTTTCGGAATGCGCCTGATTTTCCCCTTGGCGATAGTCGGCGCTGTCGCACAATTGAGCCCGGCCAATGCGCTGCATCTGGCCGTATACCAGCCGGACGAATATGCCCGCATCATGTCCTCCGCACATCATCAGATTGCTGCATTTGGCGGGACGTTCCTGATCATGGTGTTCTTCAGTTTCTTCGTCGCTCGCCACAAGACCGAGCACTGGTTTCAGTTCATCGAAAAACCGCTCACTCAACTGGGCAAGATGGAAGCGATCGAAGCCGCGCTCGCCCTGCTGGTTCTCATGGTGGCGTCGACAATGCTTCCGGCCGAGAAGCAAAGCGGGTTCATCGTCGCCGGCGTATGGGGTCTGATTACCTTTATTCTGACCAAAGGCTTGGCGGCACTGCTAAGCAGCAACGAGGAAAAAACGGCACAACATGTGGTTCAACAAGGGATCGGCGGCTTTCTCTACCTTGAACTGATTGACGCCAGTTTTTCGTTCGATGGAGTCATCGGCGCGTTCGCCATGACGAACAACCTTTTCATTATCGCTCTTGGGTTGGGCGCGGGCGCCATGTTCGTGCGCAGCTTCACCTTGCTGCTGGTCGACAGCCAGACCCTGACGCGCTACCGCTACCTGGAACACGGCGCCTTCTGGGCGATTGGCGCCCTGGCCGTCATGATGATGGCAGGCGTCAGCTTTCATATTCCGGAAGCTGTCACCGGCCTGCTCGGCGCGGTGCTGATCATCGCCTCTCTCGGCAGTTCAATTCTGGCAAACAGACGCTAGGGATTCCTTTTGCTGCCGTGCCTGATCCGGAAGATCAGAGGAAGAGCGTGCCGACCCACCAAGCAACGGCGCCGATAAAGGCGGATGCGGGAATCGTGAATATCCAGGCCCAGACGATGTTGCCGGCCACGCCCCAGCGCACGGCCGACATCTTCTTGGCCGAGCCGACGCCAACGATAGCCCCGGTAATCGTGTGCGTGGTGGAGACCGGAATACCGAGAATGGTGGCAATAAACAGGGTAATGGCGCCCCCCGTCTCTGCACAGAACCCGCCTACCGGCTTGAGCTTGGTGATCTTCTGCCCCATCGTCTTCACGATGCGCCAGCCGCCAAACAGCGTTCCAAGGCCTATTGCAGCATAGCAGGAAACCACCACCCACAAAGGAAGCGATTCATTCACACCGGAATAACCGCCGGCAATCAGCAGCATCCAAATGACGCCCATCGTTTTCTGTGCATCGTTGCCACCATGTCCAAGACTGTACATCGAAGCCGAAACCAGCTGCAGCCGTCGAAACCACCTGTCCACGTTTCGTGGCGGCGAGCGCACGAAAATCCAGGAAACGAGCAACATGATGAGCGATCCCAGGACAAAACCCAGGAGCGGAGAAATAACGATGAAAGCAATCGTCTTGATCAGGCCAGAGGCAATCAGTGAACCGCTGCCTGATTTGGCTATGGCAGAGCCGACAAGTCCGCCGATCAAGGCATGCGACGACGATGAGGGAATGCCGTAATACCAGGTAAAAAGATTCCAGGCAATCGCCCCCATCAGGGCGCCGAACACGACAAAATGATCCACGATGGCCGGGTCGACCGTCCCCTTTCCGACCGTCGTCGCCACATGCAGATGAAACACGAGAACGGCAATGCAGTTGAAGACGGCGGCCATGCCCACGGCAGTCT
>Ga0316600_10001109_pt1 | contig 12387 bp, 10 predicted proteins | sample OWC_soil_day5_CT_FD_207652 | JGI IMG/M metagenome (GOLD analysis project Ga0316600, IMG submission 207652) | Wetland soil microbial communities from Old Woman Creek delta, Ohio, United States - OWC_soil_day5_CT | ecosystem: Environmental > Terrestrial > Soil > Wetlands | place: USA: Ohio... | reverse complement strand
GCCCCTGGAGATCGTCTCCGCGCAGGGGACCGTCGGTGAGGAGGAAAACGGGGAGGTCTTCGTGCACCTGCATGCCGCGCTGAGCGACTCGCAGGGAATGGTTCACGGCGGACACCTGATCCAGGGAACGTGCCCGGTCCTGATCACCTCCGAGATCGTGCTTCTGCCCCTCCACGGCGTGCGCCTCAAGCGCACGTATGACCCCGAAGTGAACATGCCGATTTTAAAGCCTGCCACGGACGACTAACGCCTTCCCCCTATGTTTGGCAGCCGCATCGCTGGCGTTCATGCATGGTCGATGGATGGTTTTGGGTCGTTAGGTGTGTTGGTGTTTAGAACACCTAAATACCAAAATACCCAGACCGCTCGCCGCTCTCAGTTTTAATAGTTGAATGATCAAGAGAGTTCCCGCGCGGCACCTTCGACCGCGGCATACGCGGTCGCCATCGCCAGCCCCGAGCCGCACTTCATGCGCATCCAATCCTGATGGGCCAGGATGGACCCGGCCGCAAACAGTCGCGGATGCGCCGGCCGTCCAGAGGCATCCAGGGGGCGGAAGATCGGGTCGGTCTCGAGGCCGGCCTGGTTCACGGCATGTCCCCGGCGATCCAGGAAGTCCTCCCGGTGCCAGCGATCCCGCCCCTCGGGCTGGTGCACCGGCAGGTTGAAAAGAGGTTCTCGCACCACGTGCCGATCCGCCTTGAGACCCCCGCCCATAAAACGCCCGGTGGCCAGAATCACGGACCGGGCGGCAATCACCTCTTCGGGGTCCGTGCGCCCGGCATGCAGCCGGAAGCCTCCCTGAGGGTCCGCATCGGCACGGAAGACCCTGTTTTCAAGAAAAAGCCGCGCCCCGAGATTCCTCAGTCCGCGCTCGAAGGCCTCCTTGAGGCGATGCCCCGTCACGCCGGGCGGCATGGTGGGGATCTCGAACACCGTCACCCCCAGCCGGCGCTGAAAATCGGCCATGACCTCCGCCGGGTTGGATATGCCGAGGATGGCGGGCAGCCCGACGGCGTCGGCCCCCTGCAGCCGGGGCTGAATCGCCGCCGCCAGCTTTTCACGGTTGACCGCCGCCTCGAGCGCCCGGGCGAGCCGCTCCGGGAACACCTCACCCGAGGTCGCCACACCCGGGAAAGCGATGCGCACCGTGCGCAACCCCGGCCAGTCCGATCCGACCATGGCCGCGATCTGAAGCGCGCTGAATCCCTTGAGCCCCTGGATATCCACCAGAAGGCAGGACGCCTTGCGCCGGCAGACCTCGATGCCGGCCCACATCGTCGCGGGGACGCGATACGTGGGTTTGAAGGTGCCGACCGATGTCAGCACCACGGAGTTGCGGTCGGGATGGCCGGTGTACGGCAGCCGCATGGATTCGAGGAATGCGGTCAGCGCGTCGAAGGCCACACGGATCGTTGCGGCGGGGATCCGGGCATAGGGGTGCTGCGGCAGGTCCTTTGCCAGCCGGGCGATGCCGGCCCAGGGGTCGCCCCAGACCTCGCCTTTTTCAACCGGATGCACCGCCATCAGGTCGAGCAGGCCCGTGGCAAAGATGATCTCCCCGGTTCGGCCCACCATCACGGTGGAAAGGCCCTGCTTCGCCGCAAAGAGCGCGGCGCTCATGCCGGCTGTGCCGCTTCCGATCACACACAGGTCGCATGGGATCGATGGGGTGTCCGTCATCGGGTCTCCCCCAGTTCCAGGCCGAGGTAGCCGCAGTGCAGGGCCTCCTGGAGTTCCTCCTGCAGCAGCGCGGTGTCCCAGAGGATGGGGCGCATCCCGCGCCAGCGGGCGCTCAAAAAGGACTTCAAATCGTCCAGCCCCCGGCTCCCTCCGAGCTTCCCCTGGTCGTACAGGTATGCGTTGATGCGCAGACCGCAGAAGGCGCCCTGGCAGGTCCCCTTGCCGATGCGGCTGCGGCGGCCGATGGCATAGAGGCTGGGAGTGCCGCCCTGGCGGCGGATTCCGTCGATGACTGCATCCACGGCGCTGGCCGGCACCATTTCACATTCGCACAACAAGAGGTCATCGGGCCGATGGGCTTGCATCCAGAGCCTCGGGGAGAGGCCCGCCGCGGTCCACTGGTTGGCCGGGAAGGCTTTCAGGGCCTTCACGGCCGTCAGGCAGGGACGGCTCACCCCCAACCGGTTGCAGATCAGGTCGGCGGTTTTTTCCGCCATGAGGCGATAGGTCGTCAGCTTGCCGCCGATGATCGAGGCAAAATTGGAGACCCCGTCCGTCGCATGATCCAGGAGGGCGAAGCCGCGGCTGACCGACCGGTCATCCCCCGGGATTCTCCCTGCCACCAGCGGCCGGACGCCGGCGTACGCGCGGATGTAGCGCGTGGTTTCGAGCGACGGCACCATGGCCGCCGCCGCATCGATGATGTAATCGCTTTCCTCGACGGTGGGGACGATCCGGTCGAGGGTGTCCATGCGGATGGAGGTGGTGCCCAGAATGGAAACGGTTCCGCCGGGCACCAGGATGTCGGCGTCCGAGGCCGGCCGCAGGCGGTTGATGACTCTGCGGGTCAGGCGCTGGTCGGTGATGAGCAGGCTGCCCTTCGAGTAGAACAGATCCACCTCGACCCCTGCGAGGCCGGCCACTCCCTTGGCCCAGGCGCCGGCGGCGTTCACCACCTGCTCGGCTTCGATCGCCGTTTCCTCGCCGGTCTCGTCGTCAACCACCCGGGTGCGGCGGATGCGGCCGTTTTCCCGGTCGAAGCCGACCACGCGCGAGTGCAGCATCACCCGGCTTCCGAGCTCCAGGGCTTCGGAAATGTTGTCCAGGGACAGGTGGAACGGGTCGACGGAGGCGTCCTCGACCTGGTAGGCGGCGATCAGCCGCTCGGAGAGCACCGGTTCCAGTTCCCGGGCTTCGGCGGCGCTGATCGGCTTGCAGGCAATTCCGCTGCGTGCGCAGAAAGCCGGAAACTCGGCGGCATAGGCCTCATCGTCGCCTTCCACCGCCACGAAGAGCCCGCCGGTGTCCTCGATGCAGTGGGGCGCCAGGCGTTTGAGAAGCGCGCTCTCCTCCCGGCACTCCACCGCCGCCGCCGGGTCGCTGCGCACATAGCGCGCCCCGCTGTGGAGCAGGCCATGGTTGGCGCCGGAGGCCCCGGCGTTGATGTCCCGGCGTTCGACCAGAACGCTCTGAACCCCGCGCAAGGCAAGGTCCCGGGCCAGCCCGACCCCCGTAACCCCACCGCCGATGATCAACACCTGGGTTTCCACACGAACTCCTCCACCCGGGAACCTCGCCGTATCGCTTTACTAAAAACCTACCGTTATGCGGGGGGGTTGTCAATCGGCGTTCAAGGAAATGGGGCGGGGAAAACGAAAGCCGGCCCGTAAACGGGGCCGGCTTTCTTCCGGAACGATGAGCAGGGGTAAGATCTCAACCCACCGGTGATGATGGGAGGGCTACTGGGCGCAGGGACCGCCGCCGCAACCGGGGCCTCTGCCGCCGCCGGGCCCCATGCCCATACCGCCGCGGGGGCCCATGCCCATGCCGCCGTGGGGACCGAATCCGCCGCCGAAGCCCTTGCCGTAGAGCTGCGGGTAGTCTTTCTTCATCTTGAGCTGGTGCTCCAGCCGCTTCTGGCCCAGCTCCGCCTTGATCGCGGAGACTTCCTTCTGCAACTCGGCTGCCTTCTTGGCGTCCGGGTTCTGTTTGGCCAACTCGGCGCGCAGTTCCAGCTCTTTCTGGTAATGCTTCCCGCGCAGCTCGCGGGTGCTCTCGATGAACGCGCTGCGCTCCTTCTGCATGATGCCGATTTCCTCATCCGTCAGGTTGCCGCCGAAACCCTGGCCGCCGAACTCTCCGCGCGGGCAGTTGCCGGCGCCCGGCCCTCCGCCCCGCCCCCACCCCGCATAAGAGGTGGCGGAAAAACCGATGAAACCGACAATCATCAGGACCACCGCTATCAGTACGACATGCTTTGCTTTCATTGAACGACCTCCATTTGATTTTGTGTTCGGGTCCTACCCGTGCAACTGGATAGAGCAAGGCGTGTGCCAATGAAATTTTCGCAAGCGAAAATTTCATGATATCCATCTAAAAAAATTGATAATAAAAGAAGATCAGCGCCCAAGTGAAATCCATTGAATGATAACACCATTCTTATAAAACGAATACTAAGTATCCAGTCAAAACCTGTTTACATGGATACATTGGATACTTAGTATCCATATCAAAGGCTGAATCAATCCGGGCTGGAAAAGTCATAGAAGCCATGATCATAAAGAGGGCGCCTAAAAATCAACTAGTTGAAAGCTCATCCCCCGGATTGATTTAGCTTTGCATGACTTTTGCTGGCACACCTTAATTTCATGACCGCAAGATTCAAGGATAACAAATTCTGGACCGGCATTCCGCCGTGGGTCCTGCTCGGCGCGGTGGCGGTGCTGCTGCCGATCTTCGCCTTCATGACGGTCCAGAACATACACCGTGAGAAGGAGTTCACGACTCGCCTGCTCCTTGAAAAGGGCGCCGCTTTGATCCGGTCGTTTGAGGCCGGGACCCGGACCGGAATGATGGGCATGCAGCGCGGCGGCTTCCAGCTTCAGCGCCTGCTGACCGAAACCGCGCAGGTGCCCGACATCGCCCACCTGATCGTGACCGACGCCGGCGGCAATGTGATCGCCCACAGCGACCTCGACCGGGTGGGTGCGACGTATGGGGAGGGGGTCGATGTCGCGGCCGCATCTCAGTCCAAGAAACTCGAGTGGCGGGTGGTGAAGGGAGCCGACGGCGGCCAGGTGTTCGAGGTGTTCCGCAAATTCGAGCCCGCCGGCCCGCCCATGGGCATGATGCGGGGGCAGATGATGCGCCGGCCGCCCGAGGGATTCGAATTTCCGGCCGACCCTCCGCGGGTGATTTTCGTGGGGCTGGACATGACCTCCATCGACGAGGCCCGCCGCTCGGATGTGTGGCACGCCGTCCTCATGGGGGCGATCCTGCTGCTGGCCGGATGCGCCGGCGTCACGCTGCTGCTGCTGGCGCAAAGCTACCGCGCCGCCCGCACCAGCCTCTTCCGCATCACGGCGTTCTCCGACCACGTGGTCGAGAACATGCCGATCGGCCTGGTGGCGACCGACAGCGCTGAGCGCATCGCCGCCTTCAACCAGGTGGCCGAATCCGTGCTGAGCCTCTCCGCCGCTGCCGTGCAGGGAAAACCGGCCGAGAAGGTCCTGCCGCCGAGCCTCTGGACCCAGCTCCGGGAGAGCGCCGCGACGCGGACCGTCATCGAGAAGGAGGTCGACTGCGCCCTGGCGGACGGCACCGTTATCCCGCTCGAGATCGGCGCCGGAAGGCTCACCGACGAAACCGGCCGCTACCAGGGCCGCATTCTGCTCTTCAAGGACCTTCGGGAGATCCGCACGCTGCGCAGCGAAATCGCGCGCAACCAGCGTCTGGCCACCGTGGGCCGCCTGGCCGCGGGCGTCGCGCACGAAATCCGCAACCCGCTCAGTTCCATCAAGGGGTTTGCCACCTATTTCCAGGAGCGCTACCGCGAAAACGCCCAGGATGCCAAGGTCGCCTCCATCCTCATCCAGGAAGTGGACCGTCTCAACCGCGTGGTGAGCCAGTTGCTGGAGTTTTCGCGGCCCATCAGCGTTCTTCCCCGGCCCGTCCGCCTGTCGCGCTTGATCGGCGATGCCGTCAAACTGATCGAACCCCAGGCGCGGGAGAAAGCCGTCACGGTCCAAACCGACCTTCATGCCGAAGCCGAGGAGGTGCGCCTCGACCCCGACCGGCTGAGCCAGGTCCTGCTCAACCTGCTCCTGAACGGCGTGGAAGCCATGGCTCCCGGCGGCGTCCTCACCGTGAGCGCAGGTGAAACCGCGGACGGCCGCAGGCTCGCGATCCGGGTTTCCGACACCGGCGGCGGCATCCGGCCCGAAGACCTCTCCCATGTGTTCGAGCCCTACTTCACCACCAAGCCGAGCGGCACCGGGCTCGGGCTGGCCATCGCCCACAACATCGTGGAGGCGATGGGCGGCGACATCGGCGTGGTCAGCCGCCCCGGCGCCGGGACCACCTTCACCCTGCGGCTGCCGCTGGTGAAGGCGGAGTAGTCTTCATTGAGAGTGAGATGGTCCTAAAAATTTACATGATATTTTCGAATTTCGTGCTTCGGATTTCGAATTTGGTCCCGGCTTGTCCGGGCCGGGATTTCAGAAAAGAAACCAACCATGTCGACGCGGAATACCATTTTAGTGGTGGATGACGACACGGCTCATCGCACCATGCTCAAAACCCTCGTGGGCGGCTGGGGCTATGCGATCGCCGAGGCGGACGACGGCGAATCCGCGATCGGCATGACCCGGCAGCAGCCGTACGACCTGGTCCTCATGGACGTTCGCATGCTCAAGGTCTCCGGGCTGGAGGCGCTGTCCGCCATCAAGGCCGTCAACCCGGCCATCCCGGTGGTCATCATGACCGCCTTCTCCTCGGTGGAAACGGCGGTGGCCGCCCTCAAGCAGGGGGCCCATGACTACCTCACGAAACCGCTGGATTTCGACAAGCTCAAAATCACGATCGAGCGCGCCATGGAGCACACGCGGTTAAAGGAGGAAAACCGCCGCCTGCGGGAAAGCCTGGGGCTGCCGTTCGATCGCAGCCGGATCATCGCCCGGAGCCCGGCCATGCTCAAGCTGCTCGAGACGGCGGCCCAGGTGGCCTCCTCCGAGGCAACCGTGCTGATCAGCGGGGAGTCCGGCACCGGCAAGGAGATCGTCGCCGGTGCGATTCACTTCAACAGCCCGCGCAGCCAGGGCCCCTTCGTGCGCCTGAACTGCGCGGCCATCACTGAAACGCTGCTGGAATCGGAGCTTTTCGGGCACGAAAAAGGGGCCTTCACGGGCGCCGAACGCCGCCGGGAGGGCCGTTTCCAGCAGGCCGACGGCGGCAGCCTGTTCCTGGACGAGGTCAGCGAAATGCCCCTGTCCATGCAGGTCAAGCTGCTGCGGGTGCTGCAGGAGCGGGAGATCACCCGCGTGGGCGGCGATGCCGTGGAGCGGGTGGACGTCCGTGTCATCGCCGCCACCAACCGGCGCCTGCCGGATCGGGTCGCCGACGGCCGGTTCCGGGAAGACCTCTTTTACCGCCTGAACGTCGTCGGCCTCGAGATCCCACCCCTGCGCGAACGCAGGGAGGACATCCCGCTGCTGGCCCAGCACTTCCTGGAGACTTTCGCGCGCCAAAACCGCAAACCGCTCAAGGGCTTCACCCCCCAGGCCATGGACCGCCTCACACGGTACGGCTGGCCGGGCAACGTGCGGGAGCTCATGAACGCCGTGGAACGCGCGGTGGTACTCGCGCGGGAGGACTATCTCGGGGAGGGGGATTTTCCCGCGGCGGCAGGCGCCGGGCCGGCTCCAGCGGAGGGGCTCATGCCGACGGGGCTTGACGCGGGCCGTTTGCCCTTGGGGGCGATCGAGAAGGCGACCATCCTTCAGACCCTCGAGGCCGCCGGCGGAAACAAGAGCGAAGCAGCCCGCCGCCTGGGGATCACCCGCCGCACCCTTCACAAGAAGCTGAAAGCCTATGGCGTCATGAAATGAGGCGGGCGGGCGCACGCCTCCTATTTGATTATAGCTCGATTGGGCTGTATTATTAGAAACAATGGAACAGACGACCACCGACATCGTGCGCTGCCCCGCCTGCAACGCCGGGAACAGGCTGCCGCCGGAACGAATCGGTTCGAGCGCCGCGAAATGCGGCAGGTGCAAGGCGTCCCTTTTCCCTGAAACGCCCGACGGGCACGCGGGGGAATCCTACAAGATGCGCTGCACCCAGTGCGGCGCGCGCAACCGCGTTCCCGGGGCCAAACTCAAAGCCGCCCCCAAGTGCGGCAAGTGCGGCGCGCCCCTCCAGACCGAGGCGTTGTTTGCCCCCCAGCCCGTCATGGTGACGGACGCCAATTTCGAGGCTCAGGTCCTTAAATCCCCGCTGCCCGTATTGCTCTTTGCCTGGGCCCCTTGGTGCCCAAGCTGCGGGGCGGCCGCCCCGATCATCGACCAGTTCGCCGCCGAGGCCAAGGGCAAGATCCGGGTCGGCAAGGTCAACGTGGACGCCAACCCTCAGCTGGCCAACCGTTTCAGCATCATGAGCGTGCCGTTTCTGTTCATCTTCGACAACGGCGAGTTGAAGGAAAGCTCGCCCGGCGCACTCCAGAAGCATGAGCTCATGCTGAAACTGGCGCCCTACGTCTGACGGCTTGAAGCCCACCGCAAGGACGCCGACCGCCATGCCATCCGCGCCGGCCGAAAACGCCATCGCTCTCAGGATCCGGGACATCCTTGCGCGCGGGGCGGACCTTTCGCCGGAGGTGATGCGCTTCATCGACTCCACCTTTTCGGATCCTTCGGCCGCTGAGCTCGCCGTTATCCTCGGCACGGATGCCGACAGCGAACGGGACAGCCTGCTCGAACTGCTGTTCTCGCCGGATGAGTCGATTCAACTCGAACTCGAGGAGCTCCTGGTGACGAAGGGGTCCCTCGGCCTGAACGAAGGCCGGGTGGTGGAGCACCTCTGCCGGCCCGCGCTCGCGGCGGCCTTTCGCCTGCCGGGGAACCGAGGGGTGGTGAACGTCACTGTGACGCCGCGGCTCGCCCGGCGGTTCGTACACCAGCTCACGATCGATCGTCTGATCCCCGAATCGGTTGCGGCGGCCATCGAGTCTCGCCTGACCGGGCGGGACCGCCTGCGCCTGCGGGTCCTGCTCCGCGGCGCCCGGTTCGATTTCAGCCCCTCCAACACCGACTTCCTGTGTCGATTGATCGGGCAGCTCGGCTTTGCGGATGATCGTGGCTGGGAGTCTTTCGCATTCGCCCTGGAAATGCTGGCCGGAGCTGATTCCGCGGCGGACATCGGCCGCCTTCTGGAGGAACGGAAGAAACTGCTGGTCAAAGCCCTGCACCACAGCCGGCAGCTGCAAGAGCAGTTGGCCGCCGCCAACATCGAGACCCTGCTGAGCCGCGGCCAGCGCCTGACCTGGATCGATGAGACGGCCACCCTGCGCCAGCTGGTTTGCATCGACCGGATCGGCCTGGCCGCCTTCGGCCGCATCGTGCACCCCGACGCTTGCGGTTCGGCGGAAATCGTTGCGTTCAGCGGCCTGCCGGACATCGGTGATCTCCTGCGCCGCCTCACATGAGCCGGCCGGGGATTCCGTTTGACATCCCTTTCGGAAACATTTAACGTCACGGCCTGCTCGCAGCAACGAGTGGCAATTTCCAACATAGGACGACACGCCCCATGAATCGTTTTCAAAAAGTATGGCGCCTGTTCTGGATCTGCGCGGCCGCGGCGGTTGCGCTCGGGCCGGCGTTGGCGTCGGCCAGCGAAAACCTTCCGCCGCTGGACCAGATCCTGAAAGAGGTCGAGAAGCGCTACACCGGGTCCCAGTTCGCGGCGGAGTTCCTGCAGGAGTCCACGATCAAGACCATGGAGATCACCGACTTCGCCTCGGGCCGACTGTATGTGCGCTACCCCGGGATGATGCGGTGGGAATACGAGAAGCCGGAGCGCCAGGTCATCATCACCGACGGCAAGAAACTCTGGATCTTCCGGCCCCAGGACAACCTGGTGATGACGGGCAATGCACCGGTCTTCTTCCGGGACGGCAAGGGCGCGAGCTTTCTGTCGGACATCAGCCTCGTGCGCAAGAAGTTCAAGATCGTGCTGGCGCGGGCCGAAGGGGAATACCTTTACGAACTCAGAATGACGCCGATCGAACGCACGATGAACGTTTCCGAGATCCGGCTGTACATCACCCCACGGTCCTACCACATTGCGCGCATCGTGACGCTGAACGACCTGGGCGACGACACGCGCATCGACATCATCCAGCCCCAGTTCAACGTCAACCTGGAACCGTCGCTGTTCAGCTTCGACATCCCGCCCGGCGCGGACGTTCAGAAAATCGACGACTAAAAAAGCCTCCCGCCAACAAAGGCGGGAGGCTTTTTTAAACAGTGCAAAAAAGGAAGCGCTGTTAAAAGCCCCAGATCACGCACAAGGGCAAGGCGTCCTGCGGATTGAAAGCGGAGCGTACACGAAGGTACGTGAGCATTTCAAGCCGCAGGACAACACAGCCATTGGGCGTCAGATGGGGCTTTGAACGGTGCTTACGCGCGGCCGACCAGGTCGTCCGGGATATCGGCGTTCGTGTAGACCTTCTGGACGTCGTCGCAGTCCTCCAGCATGTCCATCAGGCGCACCATCTGCTCGGCCTCCTTGCCGGCGAGCGAGGTGGTGTTCTGGGGCAGCATGGTGACTTCGGTGGAAATGTAAGGCACTTCCAGCGCATCGATGGCCGTCTTCACCGCCTCGAAATCCTCGGGTGCCGTGATGACCTCGAAGGTGCCGTCGTCCTCGCGCACGTCCTCGGCGCCGGCCTCCAGGGCCTTTTCCATCAGCTTCTCTTCGTCCACGGCCTTGCGGTCGATGGCGATGTAGCCCTTCTTCTTGAACATCCAGGCGACACAGCCGCCGGTTCCCAAATTGCCCCCGTTCTTGGTGAAGATGTGACGGATCTCGGCCACCGAGCGGTTCTTGTTGTCGGAGAGGGACTCGACCAGCACGGCCGCGCCGCCGGGCCCGTAGCCCTCGTAGAGGCTTTCCTCGTAGCTCACCCCCTCCAACTCGCCGGTGCCCTTCTTGATGCCGCGCTCGATGTTGTCCTTGGGCATGTTCTCGGCCCTGGCGGCCAGCACCGCCGCGCGCAGCCGCGGGTTGCCGTCCGGGTCGCCGCCGCCCATGCGGGCGGCCACCGTGATTTCCTTGATCAGCTTGGTGAAGATCTTGCCGCGTTTCGCATCGTTCGCACCCTTCTTGTGCTTGATGCTCGCCCATTTATTGTGACCTGACATTGGGTCCTCCTATTTCCTTCCCTTCCCGATGAGGTATATTTCCTTGCTCGCCTTGCGGCAGCTCTGAGGTTTGAAAATCCTGCATTCCGAAAAGCCGGCCCTGACGTCGTCGGTAAACGATCTGAAATCCTCGCCCTGAAAAATCTTGCAGACGAACGCACCGCCGGGGCGCAGCACCTTTCGGGCGATGGCGAGTGCGGCCTCGCACAGGTTGTGGGACCGCGCAGCGTCCACGCCGCGGCTGCCGGTGGTCGCCGGCGCCATGTCGCTCAGCACCGCGTCGAACTCCCGCCCGAAAAACGCGGCGGGGTCCTCGATCAGGTCGAAGACATCCACGGTGTGCACGCTGACCTGAGCCGGCAGGCGGACGGCCACGGGCGAAAGGTCGACCCCCACCACGCGGCCGGACGGACCCGCGAGGTCGGCTGCGTACATCAGCCAGGAGCCCGGCGCGCACCCCAGGTCCAGAACGCCGCTTCCCGGCCGGATGACGGCAAACCGTTTCTGGATTTCCTGGAGCTTGTAAACCGACCGGGCCGGGTAGCGCTCCCTGCGGGCCAGTCGCGTGTAGTGGTCCTCCCAGCGGTTGGCCTTGGCTGTCGAATGCCTCATAAATTCAACGGACCCTTTGTCTGACCGGCGCAGCGCCGGATCACCGAAATAGGAATATATACAATGGCCGGCTGATTGAAGTCAAATTCGGCGAGTCGCACAAACGATGCACATTTGTTGTGGGAGCGGCATCCTGCCGCGATCGCTCCGGGCCGCTGATCTCATGGCGAGGCGCCGCCCCGCAGCATTGGACGGTGTGTTCTCCAAGCGAAGACCCGGGCGCGGCTTTCCGCGACGCCGTCAGAACAGGTTTTCAACGGCTTCGGAAACCGATCGCACCCCGGCGATGTCGATGCCTTCCATCGCGGGCAGCCGCTTCAGGTTGCCATGGGGCAGGATGCACCGGTTGAACCCCATTTTGCGCGCCTCGAGGATGCGCTGCTCCGCCTGGCCGATGGCGCGCACCTCCCCGGTGAGGCCGACCTCTCCCATCACCACGGTCCGGTCGGGCACGGCCTTGTCGAGGAAGCTCGAGGCGATGGCCCCCACGATCGCCAGGTCCACGGCCGGCTCCACCACTTTCACCCCGCCGGCGACGTTCATGAAAATGTCGTAGCCCATGAGGTGCATGCCGACCTTTTTTTCCATGACCGCCGCCAGCAGCGCCACCCGGTTTGCATCCAGGCCCAGAATGGTGCGCCGCGGCGTGCCGAAGCTGGTGCCGCTGGTGAGGGCCTGCAGTTCCACCAGGATCGGCCGCGTGCCTTCCATGCTGGCCGCCACCACCGAGCCGGCCGCCGCGGCCGGCCGCTCGGAAAGAAAGACCGCCGACGGGTTGGCCACCTCGTCCAGCCCCTTGTCCTTCATTTCAAAGACGCCGATTTCGTTGGTGGAGCCGAAGCGGTTCTTGACCGCGCGCAGCACCCGGAAGATGTGGTTGCGGTCCCCTTCGAAA
>Ga0316600_10001104_pt1 | contig 12443 bp, 11 predicted proteins | sample OWC_soil_day5_CT_FD_207652 | JGI IMG/M metagenome (GOLD analysis project Ga0316600, IMG submission 207652) | Wetland soil microbial communities from Old Woman Creek delta, Ohio, United States - OWC_soil_day5_CT | ecosystem: Environmental > Terrestrial > Soil > Wetlands | place: USA: Ohio... | reverse complement strand
CCTCGGCAATGTGGCGCGCTACCAGGGGAGACCCGCTTCGCGATGAGCGAAGCACCTGATCCGAAGGCCGTCTTCCGCGAGCGCTTCCCGGCGCAGCTGAATCGCCCGCTCGCCGGACCGTGGCGCGGAGCACGCCAATCGTCCACGCTCCGGTACGCAGGAGGTTTGCCGGATGAAGGATGAACTCTTCAGCGACAAACGCAGCGCGATCGGTGATTTCGACTTCGGCCGCGAAACCGCGCTGGTTTTCGACGACATGCTGCTGCGTTCGGTTCCGCACTACGCGGAAACACAGCGCATGATCACCGAACTCAGCATCGACTTCGCCCAGCCGGGGACCCGCGTCTTCGACCTCGGGTGCTCGACGGCCACCACCTTCGTCGGCCTCGACCCGCACCTGCCGAAGGACGTCGCGTTCGTCGGCGTCGATTCCTCGCCGGACATGCTCAAGAAGGCCGAGGAGAAGCTCGCCCAGGCCCACGTCTCGCGGCCGTACGAACTGCGCTGCGGAGTGCTGGAGGAGGTCGTCGTCGAAGATGCGTCGGTCGTGATCCTGAACCTGACGCTCCAGTTCGTGCGCCCGATCCAGCGACCGGAAGTGATCCGGCGCATCGCCAAGGGCGTCGTCGAAGGCGGTTGCCTGATCCTCGTCGAGAAGATCCTCTCGCCGAACTCGCGGCTGAACCGGCTCTTCATCGACCACTACTACGACTTCAAGCGCCGCAACGGCTACAGCGAACTCGAGATCTCCCAGAAGCGCGAGGCGCTCGAGAACGTGCTGGTGCCCTTCCACGGCGAAGAAAACCGGAATCTGCTGCTCGCGAACGGATTCTCGTACTGCGAGGAGTTCATGCGCTGGTACAACTTCTGTGGCCTGGTGGCGCTCAAGTGAGCCTGCATGATCTCGGGTCTGGCAGCGCGCTGCTGCGCCGCGTTGGCGACTTCGGCTTCCACTACCGCGGGCTGCTGATTCCGTTCGTCCTGGCGACACTGCTCGTCGTCACCCGGCCGAGTGAGGCGCTGCGCGCCGATTCCGTCGCACGCGGGATTACCCTCGCCGGCATCGCGATCGCGCTGGCGGGTCAGGCGATCCGCTTCTTCGTGATCGGCTTCGCCTACATCAAGCGCGGCGGCAAGAACCGGCGCATCTACGCCGACGATCTCGTCACCGAGGGCGTCTACGCCCACGTTCGCAATCCGATGTACGTCGGGAACTTCTTGATCCTCGTCGGGCTCGCCATCATCTGGGGTTCGCCGCTGGCGTTCGCGATCGGCGTGCCGCTCGTCGGATTCCTGTACTTCGCAATCATCGTCTCGGAGGAGGCATACCTGCGCGACAAGTTCGGCGACGCGTACGATGCCTATGCGCGCGACGTGAACCGCTTCGTTCCCCGCCTCGCGGGTCTGCGCGACACCGTCCAGGGATCCCACTACGACTGGCGCAAGGCGCTGCGCAAGGAATACGGCACGCCGCACGGCCTCGGCTGGGGCATCCTGCTGCTGATCGTATTCCGGACGCTGCGGCTCGAAGGCCTCAGCGGACAGCAGCACCTGTTGTGGATCTGCCTGGCGGTCGGGATCCCGTGGACACTGCTCTACCTGGCCGTGCGCCGCTGGAAGATGGTGGGCGGACTCGACTCGCGCGCCGGCGACGCGTGAGGGCGCTGGCTGCGATGACCCGCGCAGGCGTTTCGGCTACTCGAAGCTGACTTCCCGCAGCAGTTCGAGGTCGTCGAGCGCCTTGCCGGCTCCGTAGACGACCGCGGTGAACGGGTCGTCGCTGCGCATGATCGGCAGGCCGGTGCGATCGCGCAGCACGACGTCGAGGTCGCGCAGCAGCGAGCCGCCACCGACCAGCACGATGCCGCGGTCGACGATGTCGGCGGCGAGTTCGGGTGGCGTCTTCTCGAGCGTCATGTGCACGCTCTCGACGATCGCGCCGATCGGCTCGACGAGCGCCTCGTGGATTTCCTCGCTCGTCGCCATCACCGTCTTGGGGATGCCGGCGACGAGGTCGCGGCCCTTGATCTCCATGGTCTGCGTCTTTCCGTGCGGCGACGCGGTGCCGATGGTGATCTTCACGTCTTCCGCGGTGCGCTCTCCAATCAGCACGTTGTACTTGCGGCGCACGTACTGGATGATCGCCTCGTCCATCTTGTCGCCGCCGCAGCGGATCGACGAGGAGGTGACGATGCCGGAGAGCGAGATCACCGCGACGTCCGTGGTGCCGCCGCCGACGTCCACGACCATGTTGCCAGTGGGTGCGGTGACGTCGAGACCGGCGCCGATCGCGGCCGCCATCGGTTCCTCGACCAGGAAGACTTCGCGCGCGCCGGCGGACAGTGCGGACTCGCGCACCGCGCGCTTCTCGACGCTGGTGATCTCGGGCGGTACGCAGATCACCATGCGCGGGCGCACGAGCTTCGAGCGATTGTGCGCCTTCTGGATGAAGTAACGCAGCATCGCCTCGGTGACTTCGAAGTCGGCGATGACACCGTCCTTGATCGGCCTGACTGCGCGGATGCCGCTCGGCGTGCGGCCGAGCATCGCTTTCGCTTCGGAGCCGACCGCGAGCACGCGCTCGCCGCGGCCGCGCGAATCGGAGGCCACCGCGACGACGCTCGGCTCCGAACACACGAGACCCTTGTTGCGGGCGTAGACGAGGGTGTTGGCGGTGCCGAGGTCGATGGCGAGGTCGTTGGAGAGGATGCCGGCAAGGCTCTTGAACATCGCGGTCTCCGCATGACGGCCCGGTCGGCGGGCGGCTCCCGGTCTCATCGGCGGGACTCGGCTGAAGTTGAGTGTCGGGGCGAGATCGGTCGCGAAGTTGCGCGCGGGCTGCGGCGCAGACGCCGATCAGTGAGCCGGCGTTGCTTTCGGGGCGGCGGGCGCCGGCGCGGGATCGGCGCCGGCCAGGGTTTCGAGCGCGCCCACGCGGTCCCGCATCTCGGCGACCGAGGAGCGAATCGCCTCGAGGTGCTGGCGGCGGGCCGCGATTTCGGTCCGGGCGTCCGCGAGCGCCACGGCGAGTTCCGCCACGCGTGCCTCGAGGGCTGCGGCGCGCTGGTGTTCCGTGAGCGCGACGGCGCCTGCGATGAGGAGCCCCGCCCCGACAGCGACGCGCAGCGCCCAGCGGCGCGGCGAGGAAGCGGACGGTGCCAAGATCGGGGCGGCGGGCGATACGGCGTCGTGCACGAGCCGGGGTCCGGCGGTCGCCTGGGTCGGGTTCTTCTCCGTCATGACGGCGAGGCGTAATCGATCTGGGCGTGGGCCGCAACTTGCCTCCGCTCGCGGCGCTGGATTCGCTAAGCCTAGGCCCGAACTCGGCTGGGTGGGGGATTCTTGTACCGAACACATCAGGTTGCCTTGATCGCGCTCCTCACAGTTCCGATCGCTTGCGCGTCGCCGATCGGCGTGACGCGGGGCGATGCCAAGCGCGTGTATCGCGAGCTGGGTGCGAACGCGCTCTCCACCGACACGCCGAGCCAGTACTCGAGCCAGCTGCTCAACCGCCTCGGGCTCACGGAGCAGTTCCGCAAGGATCCCGATGCCGCGCTCGCAGCGCTGCACGCCGGCCTGGCGACGAGCGGCGACGAGGATCGCGTCTTCGCGCTCGCCGAGCTCTCGTTCCTGGACGGCGAGAAGCGGGGGAGCCGCGAGCAGACGCTCGCAGCCACCGTCTACGCCTACGCCTTCCTGTTTCCCGATGGCCTGGGCACGCCGCCCGATCCGCTCGATCCGCGCCTGCAGGTCGCGCGCAACATCTACAACCGGGGCATCGGGCTGGCGCTCGAGTCGCCCGGTGAACGCGAGGTGATCCTCGCCAACGGCGCCCACGCGCTGCCTTTCGGCCGCCTCGACGTGGTCTTCGATCCGAAGGAGCTGGTCTGGACGGCGGGCTACCAGCTCGACGACCTCGTTCCGCTGGCGGAGTACGAGGTACGCGGGCTGAGCAACCGCTATCGAACCGCGGGACTCGGCGCTCCGCTCGCGGGGTCGCTCGCCCCGATCCCGGGTGCCAAGCCGCCGCCGGGCGCGGAGCTCATTTCGCCGCGCCTCCGCGTGCCGGTCACCGCGTTCTTGCGGATCGAGAATGCGCGCCGCCATCTGCGCGACGGAGCGCTGCGCGGCGATCTGGAGCTCTACGCACTGGACGAGGGCTCGGCACTCGAAGTCGACGGCAAGCGGGTGCCGCTCGAACGGGAGACCACGGCGCCGCTCGCCTACATGCTCGAAGGCGCGCCGGTCTGGGACTTCGAGTTCGCCGGCTTCCGCTCCGGCGATTTCCTGCCCGGTGGCATCGAGAGTCAGCTCATCGTGATGCGCCCGCACCGCTTCGGGCGCATTCCGGTGGTGCTGGTGCACGGCACCGCATCGAGCCCGGCGCGCTGGGCCGAGATGGTCAACGAGTTCGAGAACGACCCGGCGATCGCGGCGCGCTACGAGGTCTGGCTCTTCATCTACAACACGGGCAACCCGATCCCGTACTCGGGCGGCGTGCTGGTGCAGTCGCTGAAGGACACCGTGGCGAAGCTCGATCCCGCCGGCACCGATCCGGCGATGAAGAAGATGGTCGTGATCGGCCACAGCCAGGGCGGTCTGCTCACGAAGCTCACGGCGGTCGAGTCGGGCACGGCCTTCTGGGACAACTTGACGCCGCGTTCGATCGACGAGCTGAAGATCTCGGACGCCGATCGCGAGTTGCTGCAGCGCTCGATGTTCTACGAGCCGCTGCCCTTCGTGCGGCGCGTGATCTTCATCTGCACGCCGCACCGCGGCTCCTACCTCGCCTCGTTCTCGCTGAGCAACCTGGTCACGCGCCTGATCTCGGCGCCGCTGCGGATCACCCAGCTCAGCGTCAATCTCATCACCCAGAATCAGGACGAGATGCTGACCAGCAAGCTCGGGCGCATGCCGACGAGCCTCGACAACATGAGACCCGGCCATCCGTTCCTGCAGAAGCTCTCCTCGCTTTCCATCGACCCGCACATCACCGCGCACTCGATCATCGCGGTGACGGGCGACGGACCGGTCGAGGAGGGCGGCGACGGCGTCGTGAAGTATGAGAGCGCGCACATCGACGGCGTCGAGTCGGAGTTGATCGTGCGCTCCTCCCATTCCGCCCAGGCGAATCCCGCGACGATCAACGAGGTGAAGCGCATCCTGATCGAACACGCCAGCGTATCCGGGGAGCAAGCGCCCCACTGAGAGGCGCGTTCAGGACTGGATCACGAGCTTCGACAGGCTGGTCTTGCGCAGGTTGGTCTTCTGGATCGTGCGCACCAGCTCGGCGACCTTCTCGGTGTCGGTCTCGAACGGATTGTTGCAGATCACGCGCACGTTCAGAAGGTTCCCGAGGCGGATGTTCGACCAGTCGAGGTCGTACTGGATCGAGTTCTGGCGTGCCAGCTTGATGAACTCGCCGCGCATCTTCGCACGCGTATCGTGCGGCGGCTCGGTCTTCGCCTTGATGACCTCGTCGTCGCTGAGCATCCGCTCCACCCCGCCCTTGCGTTCCAGCAGGTAGTAGAGGCCGCGGTTCACGCGGATGTCGTGGTACTGCAGGTCGAGCATGAAGACGCGCGGGTCGTTCCAGCCCGTGCCCTTCTTCGAGAGGTACGACTCGATCAGCTTGCGCTTGATGATCCAGTCCACCTCGCGGCCGAGCTTGTCCGGCTCGGTGTCGAGGCAGTCGAGCACGTACTGCCACTTCACGACGGCGTCCTTCAGCTCGTCGGAAACGGGGTACTGCTCGAGGTAGCGCTGGGCCATCTCGCAGTACTCGCGCTGGATCTCGATCGGCGAGTACTCGCGGCCGTTGTCGAGGCGCAGCTTCCGCTTGCAGGTCGTGTCGTAGGAGATGTCCTTGATCGCCTTGACCGGATTGCGGAGCGTGAAGTCCTTGTTGATGAAGTTGTCTTCGATCATCTGGAGCACGACCGCGCACGCGCCGATCTTCACGAAGTTCGTGTACTCGGACATGTTCGAGTCGCCGACGATCACGTGCAGGCGGCGGTACTTCTCGCGGTCGGCGTGCGGCTCGTCGCGGGTGTTGATGATCGAGCGGTCGTTGGTCGTGGTGCCCGAGATCTTCTGGTAGATGTGCTGGGCGCGCTGGCTGATGCAGTAGTGAACGCCGTCCTGGGTCTGGAACACCTTTCCCGAACCGGTGTAGATCTGGCGCGTCACCAGGAACGGGATCAGTTGCTCGGCGAGGTAGTAGAAGTCGACATCGCGGTCGACCAGGTAGTTCTCATGGCAGCCATAGGAGTTCCCGACGAAGTCGGTGTTGTTCTTGAAGATCGAGAGCTTCCCGGCGATGCGCTCCTCGCGGATCTTCTCTTCGGCGTAGTCCTCGAGTTCTTCGAGGATGCGCTCGCCGGCCTTGTCGTAGACGATGAGCTGGCGCGGTGACGCGCATTCCGGCGTTGCGTACTCGGGGTGGCACCCGGTGTCCTGGTAGAAGCGCGCGCCGTTTTCGAGGAAGACGTTCAGGAAGTGTTCGGTGGTGATCAGCTTCTCGAAAAGGAAGCGGATCGCCTTCTCGACCGGGAGGGTCTTGCGACCTTCCGGCGTGAAGATGATCCCGTACTCGGTCTCGACGCCGTAGATGCGCTTCTGCACGACTCGACCTCGGCGCTGAGCCTGCGGTCAGCCCAGAATAGCCGCTACTTCATCGGCGGAGGCGCGACGGAACTTTCGGCCCGGGCGCTCACGATCGAGTGTGCACATCTCGAGCCGATCCGCCGCGATCCGGCTGCCACCGTTCGAGAGCGCGGCGACGCCAACGCGCACCGCATCCCCTAGGGGTTGACCGGCTCGGTAGTGCTCCTTCAGATAGATCTCGAGCTGTTCCACGGTGCCCCCGATCCCGCAGAAGCCGCGGTGATCGGAGATGCTGCCATCGAACTGGACGCGATAGAGCGTGTTCTGCTCCTGGCCGAGCAGATGCGGATCACCGACCTCCGCCACGATCACCTCGGCCTCGAGCGGCTTCATCTGCTGCGTGAACACGTCGCCGATCGCCTGCGAGTAGGCGTTGGCGAGCGCCTTGGCGCGCACGTCCTCGCGGCTGTAGGCGTAGCCGCGCACATCGCAGAAGCGCACGCCGATCTTCCGGAGCTGGTCGAACTCGCTGAACTTGCCGACGCCCGCGAAGGCGAGACGGTCGTAGATCTCGCCGATCTTCGACAAGCTCGACGGGTTCTCGGCGAGCAGCACGATGCCCTTGTCGTATTCGAGCGCGACGATGGACTTGCCCCGAGCGATGCCCTTTCGGGCAAAGTCGGCCTTGTCCTGCATCAACTGTTCGGGCGAGACGTAGAACGGGATCGACATCAGCCCCCCGAACCGACGTGATGGTGCGCGATCGCAACATGCTCGCGGTAGGTTCGCTCGATCTCCTCCCGGGTCACTTCCTCGACGCCGGCCTCGGTGCAGAAGCAGACGATCGGGAAGATGCCGCGCGCGAGATCGACGCCGCCCGTCGCTCGATCCTCGTCTGCCGCATCGGCGAGCGCTTGCAGTGAGACGCGCAGAGCGTCGTCGCGACCGAGATCGCTCCGCCACGCCTTCTTGATCGACTCACGCGCGTAGAGGCTGCCGCTCCCCGAGGACTCGAACTCGGCCTCTTCGTAGCGCCCCCCCGTGACGTCGTACTTCCAGAGACGTCCGAGACGCCGGCGCCGGTCGTAGCCGGCGAAGATCGGCACGACGACGAGGCCCTGCATCGCCGCCGGCAGGTTCGCGCGCACCATCTGCGAGAGCTTGTTGGCCTTGCCCTCGAGCTCGAGCGCCTCGCCTTCGATCTTCTCGTAGTGCTCGAGTTCGATCCGCAGCATGCGCGCCATCTCGATCGCCGGGCCCGCCGCTCCGGCGATCGCCACCATCGAGTGCGCGTCGGTCGGATACACCTTTTGCAGGTCGCGCGAAGCAACCCGGTGGCCTTCGGTGGCGAGTCGATCGCCCGCCATCAGCACGCCTTCGGCGCAACGCATCGCGAGCACAGTCGTGCCGTGCGGGACGCCCTGCAACGCGGACGCGTCGACCCGATCGCGCGCGTTCGCGGCGGGATGCAGGTGCGGGAAATCGACTTCGAGCAGCTCGAAGAAGCTCGCGCCCTGGTACTTGCCTCGGATGAGCACCCCCCCTGCCTCCGGACGTCGAGCAGCTACTGCCCGCCGCGCTGTACGTAATTCTTGACGAACTCCTCGGCGTTTTCCTCGAGAACCTCGTCGATCTCGTCGATCAGGGAGTCCATCTCTTCTTTGAGGTCTTCGCCCTTCTTGGCGAGCTTCTTTCCGCCCGCGCCTTTCTCGCCACCGTCATCGCCGCCATCACCGCCGCCCTTCTTCTGTTGCTGCTGTGACTCGGCAGCGCCGAGGAAGCGGAGTTTCTCTTTGGCTTCGCGCCGCGGACTTCTCGAGTGGACTTTCATGCGGTTCTCCCCGAGCGGCAGCGCTCGTCGGTGAATGGCAGATCTCAACTCCGGAGATTGCGCACCAACTCGGCTGCAGTGGGCGACGAGTTGAAGAGCGCCTCGACGTGTTGCTTCGATCCCTTGAGCGGCTCGATCATCATCACGCGCTTGATTGGCTCGTCGCCGATGCCGAACGAAATCGAGTCCCAGTTGACTCCAAAAACCTGCGTACCGTAGCGACGAAGACAGCCACCGCGAAAATAGGCGCGCGTGTCTTCGGGCGGATACAGAACAGCTCGCTCGATCTCCTCGTCCGTGACCACGCGTCTCACACGGCCCTGACGTTCGAGAATATAGTACAGGCCCTTGTCGGGTCGTAGGTCGTGATATTGCAGGTCGAGCATCTGGACCTGCGGTGAGCCCCAGTCGACACCCTTGCGCTCCATGAATCCTTCGATGAGTGCGCGTTTGATGATCCAGTCGATCTCACCGCGAAGCTCCATCGGATCACGCTCGAGCGCGTCGAGCACACGCTCCCACTCGACGATCAGGTCCTTGACCTCGGCGGCGACCTCGCGCGTCGCGACATACCGCCGCGCCATCTCCAGATATTCGCGCTGCACCTGGACGGCGCTTCGCCGGCGGCCACTCTGCATTTCGACTTCGCGACGACAGCTGGCGTCGTGCGAAATCTCCTTGATCGCGCGCACGGGATCACGGAAGGAAAGATCGCGGTCGACGGCGCCGTCTTCGATCATCGCGAGCACGAGCGCGGTGAGCCCGTTGCGCAGCCAGATCGTGAACTCGCTCATGTTCGCGTCGCCGACGATCACGTGCAGGCGGCGATACTTCTCGCGATCGGCATGCGGTTCATCCCGTGTATTGATGATCGGCCGCTTGACCATCGTGTCGAGCGCAACCTCGGTTTCGAAGAAATCGGCGCGCTGCGAGAGCTGGTACTCGCACGGATGCGCGCGGTTCTCGGAGCCGACCTTGCCCGCGCCGCTGTAGATCTGGCGCGTCACGAAGAAAGGCATCAGGTGCTCGACGATCTGCTTGAAGGACGTTCGGCGGTCCATCAAGTAGTTCTCGTGACTCCCGTAGGAATTGCCCTTGCGATCGCTGTTGTTCTTGTAGATCAGCATCTGGGTGCCCGGCGGGAGCACCCGGTTGGCGTCGCGACGGCTCTGCTCGACGATGCGCTCGCCCGCCTTCTCGTGGATCACGAGGTCGCGCGCGTTGGTCACTTCCGGGCACGAGTACTCGGGGTGCGCATGGTCGACGTAGTAACGCGCGCCGTTCGCAAGCGTCTTGTTGCGGGCGATGTTCTCTTGCTGGTTCGGGGTGTACTTCTCCCCTTCGACCTGGAAGCCGCGCGCGTCGGCGAGCGGGTTTTCCTGGTCGTAGTCCCACAGGATCTTCGTCGTGGACTCTTCCCGGTACGAGTTGACGAGGAGGACGCAGCTGGAGATGGGGTCGAAATCGCGGTCGTTCTTGACAGTGATTCCGTACTCGATCTCCGTCCCCATTACCTTGGGAATCGCCATCGAATCCTCTTCACCACGACCTCACTACAGGTACTGACCCGATCGGATGTCTTCGATCGACCGCCCTTCATTGCGGTTGATCCCCGTGATCAGGGTACGAACGTTGATGATGCGCTCGCCCTTGCGCCCTGAAATGCGGGCCCAGTCGTCGGGGTTGGTGGTGTTCGGAAGATCCTCGTTCTCCTTGAATTCGTCGCGCACCGAGTCGATCAGGTCACCGAGCTGGATGCCCCGCTCGTCCCGCTCGATCAGACGCTTCACCGCCTTCTTCTTGGCACGATCGACGATGTTCTGGATCATCGCGCCACTCGCGAAATCCTTGAAGTAGAAGATCTCACGCTCGCCCTTCGCGTACGTCACCTCGAGGAACTTGTTCTCCTCTGTGGTTGCGTACATGTTGTCGATCGTGTCGCGGATGAGCCCATCCGTGATCTTCTGCGGATCGGAGCCGTAGTGCTCCTCCGTCGAGCGGTGGAAGGGAAGCTCGGGCTTCAGGTACTTGGTGAAGATGTCGTGCGCGGACTTCGCGTCCGGCCGGCTCACCTTCACCTTCAAGTCGAGGCGACCGGGGCGAAGCACGGCCGGATCGATCAGGTCCTGCCGGTTGCTGGCGCCGATCACGATCACGTTCTTGAGCGACTCGACGCCGTCGATCTCGGACAGGAACTGCGCGACGACGGTCGCCTCCATGTCGGAGGAGATGCCCGAGCCGCGCATCCGGAACAGCGAGTCCATCTCGTCGAAGAAGATCACGACGGGAACGTCTTCGCTGGCCTTCTCGCGCGCCTTGCGGAACACCTCGCGGATCTTGTGCTCGGTTTCGCCGACGTACTTGTTGAGCAGCTCGGGACCCTTCACGTTCAGGAAGAACGCCGTGGTCTGGCGACCGGTGCGCTTCTCGACGCTCTTGGCCAGGCTGTTCGCGACCGCCTTCGCGATCAGCGTCTTGCCGCAGCCCGGCGGTCCGTAGAGCAGGATGCCCTTGGGCGGCCGGAGCTGGTGCTCATGGAAGATTTCCGGGTGCATGTACGGCAGCTCGATTGCGTCGCGCAGGATCTCGATCTGCTCTTCGAGCCCGCCGATGCGGTCGTAGGTGATGTCCGGAATCTCCTCGAGCATCACCTCTTCGACGGCCGACTTCGGCATCTTCTCGAACGCGTACTGCGTGCGCGCATCGATCATCAAGTGATCGCCTGCCTTCAGCATCTCGCGACGCAGCGGATCCGCGAGGGTGACGACGCGCTCGTCGTCCGTGTGGCCGAGCACGATGGCGCGACCGTCGCCGAGCACCTCGATCACCGATGCGATCTCACCGCGGTTCACGAAACCAGCGGGCTCGATCACGTTGAAGGCCTCGTTCAGCAGGACGAGCTGTCCTTCTTCGAAGCCGCTCGCATCGACCTTGGGATGGACGTTGACGCGCATCGCCCGGCCGTCCACGACGATCTCCGCCGTACCGTCCTTGTTGGAGCGCGTGAAGACACCGTAGTTGTTGGGCGGCGCGCAGAGTTTGTCGACCTCCTCCTTCAGGAGTTCGATCTGCTGCTTCGCCTCTTGCAGCGTGTGCACCAGCTTCTCGTTCTGGCGCTCGGCATCGCCCAACTGCTGGCGCAGCACGTGATAGCGACGGCGCGCAGCGTCGTACTCGGCGAGCAGTCGCTCGAGGCGGCGGCGGAACTCGGAGGAGTCGCTGCCGAAGAAGCGCAGGGCGTCCTGCAGCTCTTCGACCGGATCGCCCGCCGAGCTGGAGTCGCGATCGGGTTCCTCGCCCGGCCGCGGACCTGACGCAGAGATGCGTCGCATCACGTCGCGGACGAATCCCTTCTTGCCCAAGCTGCCGGCGTCGTCGAACTCACTCATCGTCGCGCCCCTTCCCGGTTCAGCGGCTCCGTCACCATTCGAGGAACCACCTGCCTGATTCGAGCTGCAAGGCTCGTGCCGTCACCGGACGCTGGTCTGATCAAGGGGGCGCCGCAAAGAAGCAGGCGTTCGAAATTCAACTGGCGCGAGCCATCAAGCGACTCCGTGACTCGCAACACCGCGAAGTTCCTGTCGGCCGATGCTTCGGTACGCGGCCTCGGCAACAACCGCTCGAGCGAGGGCGACGATGCACACACGGCCTCGCGTGCGCCGGAAAGCAGCGGGGCAGACGCAGTCCGAATCCCGCTCGGGCCTGCCAAGTGGGTCCGCTGCATGCCGGTTCGACGCCTGCGCGGTCTCATCCACCATCTCGCTGAAAGGCCAAAAACCCTAGTATTTTCGGCATTTTCGGGCCGATCGAGCATATCAGAGCACCTACCCCTGTCAAGCGAACGCGCGTGGCCTCGCCGCTCTTCGCGCGGTCCGCAGGCTCCACCACCAACGGTTTGCACGCCACCTCGTGGGTTCACTCCGGATTACCGGAACGCCCGCGGGGCATGGACCTCGCGAGGGTTCCCTTCCCCGATCGGCGCAGGTCGTGCGCAACTTGCATCGAA
>Ga0316600_10001103_pt1 | contig 12448 bp, 14 predicted proteins | sample OWC_soil_day5_CT_FD_207652 | JGI IMG/M metagenome (GOLD analysis project Ga0316600, IMG submission 207652) | Wetland soil microbial communities from Old Woman Creek delta, Ohio, United States - OWC_soil_day5_CT | ecosystem: Environmental > Terrestrial > Soil > Wetlands | place: USA: Ohio... | reverse complement strand
CGTCGACACCGGCCATCCCCGCGTCGACGACGAGGTGTGGCGTGCACAGGCTGTCCGTGATCCATTCGTGGATCGCACGGAGCAGGTACGGTCGCCGCGCCTTCATCGGCGGGCCGGGCGGGTTGGCGCTCGCAGTGGTCACGCTTTCCTGCGCATGTTGCGCTCAGCCTCGCTCAGGCTGCGCATGAAAGAAGGCCGGGCAAACACGCGGGTGGCATAACGCTCGACCGAGGGAGCGGCCGCTGCGATCGCAGCCACGTCGATCTCCCACTTCGGCAGCCGCCAGAGGATCGGCGCCACCGCCGCGTCGAGCTGCGAAAACTGGTCGGACAGGAACCATGTGCGCGCGCGGAACAGCGGCTCGGACGCCAGCACGCTCTCGCCGAGCATCTTGCGCGCGCGGTCGCGCTCTCTGCGGTCGACGCCGGCCGTGTTGGCGAGCGAGTCGGCTACCGCATACCAGTCCTGCTCGATGCGCCGCAGGGCGAGGCGCGCCTGGGCGCGCGCGCCTGGATCGCTCGACGCCAGCGAAGGATGCGGAAAGCGTTCCTCGAGGTATTCGCAGATGATGCCCGGCTCGTACACCACGAGGTCGCGGTCGACGAGGGTCGGGACCGACTGGTACGGATTCAGGTCGATGAGATCCTCGGGAGGACGCGCCGGGTCCGTCTCGACGATACGCACGTCGAGCGCCTTCTCCGCGAGCACGATCCGCACACGGTGGCAGCGCGGGTCATCGGCCCGTGAATACAACGTCATCATGCTGAGGGCTCTCCTTGTCCAGCAGCACGGCCGAGCCGCGACGCAGCCAAGCCCGCCTCGCCCTGCATCGCTCCCTGCGCCTGCAGCGGCACAGGAAGACCGGATGCGGAGCGGCGGTGGCCGTCCGGGCTTACTTTACGTCCTTCCAGTATTCCTTCTTCAGCGCGTAGGCCAGCAAGGTGAAGAAGACCAGGAATGCGATCACGACGAAGCCGAGCGACTGCCGCTTCACCTGCACGGGCTCACCCATGTACTGCAGGAAGTTCACGGTATCACGCACGAACGCATCGTACTCCTCGGGCTTGAGCTTGCCGGGCGTGGCCAGCTTGAATTCCTTGAAGTGCTTCTGCGCGTTGCCCTGCGCGTCGACGGTGCCTTCCCACACGGCTTCCTGCGTGCCCTGCAGCTCCCAGAGCACGTGCGGCATCGCCGTGCCCGGCAACGCCAGGTTGTTCATGCCGGTGGCCTTGGACGGGTCCGCGTAGAACGACTTCAGGAACGTGTACAGGTAATCCGAACCGCGCGCACGAGCGATAAGCGACAGGTCGGGAGGCACCACGCCGAACCACCGCTTGGCATCGGCCGGGACGATGCCATTGGTCATGGTCGCGTGCGGCGAATCGCCCGTGAACATGAGGTTCTGGATCATCTGCTGCTCGGTGAGGCCGATGTCCGCCGCCATGCGGTTGTAGCGCACGTACTTGGCCGTGTGGCAGCCGAGGCAGTAGTTGACGAAGTTGCGCGCGCCCCGCTGCAGCGACGCCTTGTTGGTGACGTCGTTGTTCGCCTTCTCGAGGTGGGTCCCGCCGCCCGCGGCGAGCGAAACGCCGGGCAGGACGACCAGCGCCGCGACGAACGCGAGGATCCTGTTCTTGTGCTGATCAATGCGCATGGTAGGTCACCCTCGTCGGCACGGGCTTGGTCTTGTCGATGCTCGTGTACCACGGCATCAGCAGGAAGAACGCGAAGTACACGACCGAGAACACACGCGCCGCCATCGTGTAGCCGGGCGTGGCCGGCTGCAGGCCGAGCCAGCCGAGCGCGAGGAAGCTGATCGCGAACGAGAACAGGAAGAACTTGAACAGCGGGCCGCGGTAGCGGATCGACTTCACCTTGCTGCGGTCGAGCCAGGGCAGGAAGACGAACAGCACGACGGCCAGCCCCATCAGCGCCGCGCCCATCCCCTTGCTCGGGACGGCGCGCAGGATCGCGTAGAACGGCGTGAAGTACCAGACCGGCGCGATGTGCGGCGGCGTCTGCAGCGAGTTCGCCGGCTCGAAGTTCGCGTACTCGAGGAAGTAGCCGCCCATCGTCGGGGCGAAGAACACCACGAGGCTGAAGAAGATCAGGAACACGCCGACGCCGACCATGTCCTTCACCGTGTAGTACGGGTGGAAGGGGATGCCGTCGAGCGGGATGCCATCGGGACCCTTGACCTTCTTGATCTCGACGCCATCCGGGTTGTTCGAGCCCACCTCGTGCAGCGCCATCAGGTGCGCGATCACGAGGAAGACCAGCGCGAACGGGACAGCGACCACGTGCAGCGCGAAGAACCGGTTCAGCGTGACGTCGGAGATGTAGTAGTCGCCACGGATGAACTCGGAGAGCGCGTCGCCGACGTAGGGAATGGCCCCGAACAGCGACACGATCACCTGCGCGCCCCAGTAGGACATGTTGCCCCACGGGAGCAGGTAGCCGAAGAACGCCTCGGCCATCAGCGCGAAGTAGATCAGCATGCCGAAGATCCACAGCAGTTCGCGCGGCTTCTGGTACGACCCGTACAGCATCGCGCGGAACATGTGCAGGTAGACGACGATGAAGAACGCGGACGCGCCCGTCGAGTGGATGTAGCGGATCAGCCAGCCCCACTCCACGTCGCGCATGATGTACTCGACGGAGTTGAAGGCCTCGGCGGCCGAGGGCTTGAAGTTCATTGTCAGGAAGATCCCCGAGAGGATCTGGATGACCAGCACGAACAGCGCCAGCGAGCCGAAGTAGTACCAGAAGTCCATGTTCTTCGGCGCGTAGTACTCCGACACCTGCGACTTCCACAGGGCCGTGAGCGGGAAACGCTCGTCGATCCACTGCGTCAGCGCCGCGAGGCGCCCGTTGCCCGTCTTGGCCGTGACCTTTTCAGCTGCGGTGCCCATCACGCATTCCCCTTCTCGGCGCCGATCAGGATCCGGGTGTCGCTCACGAACTGGTAGGGCGGCACGCTGAGGTTGGTCGGAGCCGGCACGTCCTTGAACACGCGGCCCGACATGTCGAACTTGGAGCCGTGGCACGGGCAGAAGAAGCCGCCCGGCCAGTCCGGCGAGACCGTGGCGTCGGCCGGTGTGAACTTGTCGAGCGGGGCGCAACCGAGGTGCGTGCACACGCCGACGAGCACGAGGTACTCCGGCTTGAGCGCGCGCTCCGGGGTCTTGGCGAACTCGGGCTGCTCGGACTGGGCGGAGTCGGGGTCACGCAGTTCGCCGGCCACGCCCTGGAGCTGAGCCAGCATCTGCGGGGTGCGGTGCACGACGTAGATCGCCTTGCCGCGCCATTCCACCTTGAGCATCGCGCCCGGCTCGAGCTTGCTCACGTCGACTTCGACGGGTGCACCCATGGCCTTGGCACGCGCGCTCGGCTTCCACGAAGCCAGGAACGGAACGGCGACGAACGCGGCGCCCACGGCGCCGGTCGCAACGGTGGCGACGGTCAGGAAGTGGCGCCTGCCCGTATCGACTTCTTCGGTCATCCAGCTCTCCTCAGCGTCCGGTCGCCGCTTGCCAGCTGCAGCGGGTCCGCCGTCGGGTCAATCGGAACGAAACGACAGCCGCGCGGTTTTCCCCCGATCCCCGCGGGCAGCAGCGCATTATAACGAAAAGGGGATAGCGGTTAGGGGTTAGGGGATAGTCGGAACAGAGCGCCGCTCCGCGGCTTGTCCTTCCGGACTGGCGTGAACGCTCGCTACTTCGTCCGACTATCCCCTAACCCCTAACCGCTATCCCCTTTCCTCAGCCTCGGTCGTTCATGCGCCGGATCTGCGCGCCGAGGCCGGCCAGTTTTTCCTCGATGCATTCGTAGCCACGGTCGATGTGGTAGATCCGTTCCACGTCGGTCGTGCCTTCGGCCACAAGGCCTGCCAGCACGAGACTGGCAGAAGCACGCAGGTCGGTCGCCATCACCGGCGCCGCCGTGAGCTTCGGAACGCCCTTGATGATGGCCGTATTGCCCTCGAGCCGGATCTCGGCGCCCATGCGGCGCATTTCCAGCATGTGCATGAACCGATTCTCGAAGATCGTCTCGACGATCGTGCCGACGCCGTCGGCAACGGTGTTGAGCGCCGCGAACTGGGCCTGCATGTCGGTCGGGAACCCCGGGTGCGGAGCCGTCCGTATATCCACGGATTTCGGCCGGCGCCCGCGCATGTCTACCTCGATGAAACCGTCGCCGCGGATGACCGTCGCGCCGGCCTCGGCCAGCTTGCCGAGCACCGCGTCGAGGTGCTCGGCGCGGGCGTTGCGCGCCCTGACGCGCCCGCTCGTGATTGCGCCCGCCACCAGGTAAGTGCCGGCCTCGATGCGGTCCGGCAGCACCTCGTAGTGCGTGCCGTGCAGTTTTTCGACGCCCTCGACCACGATCGTGTCGGTGCCGTGGCCGGTGATCTGCGCGCCCATCGAGATCAGGAACATGGCCAGGTCGACGATCTCGGGCTCGCGCGCCGCGTTCTCGAGGATCGTCTGCCCGTCCGCCAGCGTCGCGGCCATCATCAGGTTTTCAGTACCCGTGACTGTCACCGTGTCCATGACGATCCGGGCACCCTGCAGGCGGCCGGAACGCGCCCGGATGTAGCCGTTCTCGATGTGGACTTCCGCGCCCATGGCCTGCAGGCCCGCCACGTGGATGTTGACCGGGCGCGCACCGATGGCGCAGCCGCCAGGCAGCGACACATCGGCCCGGCCGTACCTGGCAACGAGCGGCCCCAGCACCAGGATCGCGGCGCGCATGGTCTTGACCAGCTCGTACGGTGCGAACGTCTCGCGCGTCGTCGTCGGGTCGACCTCGACGCGCATGCGTTCGTCCACCGTGACGCTCGCACCCATGCGGCCGAGCAACTCGATCATCGTCGTGACGTCCTGCAGGTGCGGGACGTTGGCGATCGTGACCGGGCCGTCCGCGAGCAGCGCACCGGCGAGGATGGGCAGCGCAGCGTTCTTCGCGCCGGAAATACGGACTTCGCCGTCGAGCGGCACGCCGCCCCGGATCTGCAACTTGTCCACGGTTGGGCTCCTTAAAGCGGCGCTGGGCCGCCCCGCTCCGTCTGCCACTCGGCAGGCGTGTAGGCCTGGATCGAAAGGGCGTGGATTTCGCGCCCCATTTTCTCACCGAGCCCCGCATAGACGAGCTGGTGACGCTGCAGGGGCCGCTTGCCCTCGAACTGCGGGGCGACGACGATGGCCTCGAAATGCGTGCCATCGTCGCTCGACACCCGGACGTGCGCGCCGGGCAGGCCCGCCTGGATCATGGTCGTGACTTGGTCTGCGGTCATGGATGGCTCGCGGCGGGGGTAAGCAGGTAAGTTTAAAGGAGAAGGCGGGCCGGCTGTAGGTTGTAGACTGTCGGCTTCATGGCCCCACTGGGCGCATCCGACGACATGACTGACCCGACCCAGATGATTGCGCGCGGCCGCCGCGTGCTTGCGACCGAAGCGGAAGCCGTAGCGGCCCTGGAACACCGGCTGGGCGACGCCTTCGCCCGCGCCTGCGACCTGCTGCTCGCCTGCACTGGCCGCATCGTCGTCACCGGCATGGGCAAGTCCGGCCATATCGGCAACAAGATCGCCGCGACGCTCGCCAGCACCGGCAGCCCGTCTTTCTTCCTGCACCCGGCCGAGGCGATCCACGGCGACATCGGCATGATCACCGCCGGCGACGTCGTCCTGGCGATCTCCAACTCGGGCGAAACCGACGAGCTGCTGACGATCCTGCCGGTCATCAAGCGCCTCGACGTGCCGCTGATCGCGCTGACGGGCAACGACGGCTCGACGCTTGCGCGCTACGCCACCGTCGCACTCGACGTCAGCGTTCCCGCCGAAGCCTGCCCGCTGAACCTCGCGCCGACGGCGAGCACGACCGCCACGCTTGCCATGGGCGACGCGCTTGCGATCGCCGTGCTGGAAGCCCGCGGCTTCACCGAGGAAGACTTCGCGCGCTCGCATCCGGGCGGCAGCCTCGGGCGCCGCCTGCTGCTCCACGTCGAGGAGGTCATGCGCAAGGGTGACGAACTGCCGCGCGTCGGGCCGGACACTCCGTTGAGCGCGGGCCTGCTGGAAATGAGCCGCAAGGGCCTCGGCATGACGACCATCGTCGATGCCGACGACCACGTGCTCGGGATCTTCACGGACGGCGACCTGCGCCGCGCGCTGGACCGGCAGGTCGACATCCACCGCACGCCGATGCGAGAGGTCATGACGGCGGACTGCAAGGTGGCGGAGCCACGCATGCTCGCCGCCGAGGCTGTGCACCTGATGGAAACGTTCCGGATCACGTCGCTCCCGGTCGTCCTTGCCGCCGAGGGACGCAAGCTGGTCGGTGCCCTGAACGTGCATGACCTGTTGCGCGCCGGAGTGATGTGAGCATGGACGCAGCCCTGCTGGAACGTGCGCGCAAGATCCGCCTCCTGGTGCTCGACGTCGACGGCGTGCTGACCGACGGCCGCCTGCACATCACGGCGCTCGGCGAGGAAACCAAGGTCTTCCACGTCCGCGACGGCTCTGGGATCGTTGCACTGCAGCGGGCCGGCGTCGCCGTGGCCATCATCTCGGGCCGCGAGTCCGGCGCCGTGACGCGGCGCGCGCAGGAACTTCGCATCGCACACGTCCAGCAGGGAGTGTCCGACAAGGGTGCCGCCCTCGACTCGCTCATGCACGAACTCGGGGTCGCGGCCGACGAGCTCGCGTGCGTCGGCGATGACACGCCCGACCTGCCGATGCTGCGCCGTGCCGCGCTGGCCATCGTCGTTGCCGACGCGCATCCGGCGGCCCGGGCGGCCGCGCACTGGGTGACACCATCAGGCGGCGGCCACGGCGCCGTGAGGGAAGTATGCGATCTGCTGCTGACCGCGCACGCACACTGACGCAATGGGCCGTCACGATCGGCGCAATACTCGCGGGCGGCGCGCTGGTGTTCGGCGTGCTGGGCGGCCGGGACGACGACGTCACGACGGTTCCGGGCGTCGAGGAGCGCGGCTACTACGTCACGGATGCCACGCTCACCGAACTCGGCCCCGACGGCAAGCCACGCGTCGTGGTCCGCGCACGCACGATCGAGCAGCAGCTTCCCGATGAGAGCGTGTACCTCGCCGACCTGGAACTCGACTACACCTCCGGCAAAATGGGTACCTGGCACGTCACCGCCGCGCGGGGCCGCATGCCGAGCGACCAGGGGTCGCTGCTGCTCTCGGGCAACGTTCGCGTCGAGGGCACGGCCGAACATGCGGTCGGCAAGGCCGTCATTCTCACGGACGAACTGACTTACGACACGCGCGCCAACATCGTGCAGACCGCCGAACCGGTCGCGGTCCAGTTCGGACCGCACCAGTTGAACGGCCGCGGCCTGCGCGTCGGGTTGAACCAGGGCACTCTGCGGCTAGAATCGAACGTCAATGGTCGCTTCACACCTTAATCGATCGCTCCTGCCAGCCTGGGTCACAGCGCTCGCGCTCGCGCTCGGCTCGACGGCGTTCGCCCAGAGCGGGCTGCCGCCCGGCAACTCCGAGCAGCCGATCAATCTCGAGGCTGCGTCGTCGGACTTCGATTACAAGAACAATTCGCTGCTGTTCAAGCGCGTCAAGATCACGCAGGGCGGCCTTGAGGTCACGGCCCAGCAGGCCAGCGCCACCGGGCTCGAATTCGAGAATTCGGAATGGCGACTGCAGGGCGACGTGAAGATCGTCGTCCCGGGCGGGATGCTGCGATCGTCCGAAGCTCGTGTCGCCTTCCAGAAGAACGAGATCGTGCGCGCCTCGATCAAGGGCTCGCCGGCCGAGTTCGAGCAACGCCTGAAGGAAGGCAACCAGGTGGCGCGGGGCCGCGCGCAGGCGATCGAATACAACGTCAAGGAAAGCACCGTCCGGCTGACCGGCGACGCCTGGCTGTCGGACGGCCAGAACGAGATCAGCGGCAACACCCTCGTGTACGACATCGCGCGCGAGCGGGTGCAGGCAAACCCGAACGAAAAGGATCCGGGCGGCGTGCACATCACGATCAATCCGCCGAAGAAAGCGCCGGCACCCGGCAAGAGCACGGGCCCATGAGCCGATTGCGCGCCGACTCGCTCGGCAAGACCTATCGCTCGCGGCAGGTGGTCAAGAATCTCTCGCTCGAAGTGTCCTCGGGCGAGGTCGTCGGCCTGCTCGGGCCCAACGGCGCCGGCAAGACGACGGCCTTCTACATGATCGTCGGCCTCATCCCCTGCGACGAGGGCCGCATTTACCTCGACGACCGCGAACTCACGCGCCTGCCGATGTACCGCCGCGCCCAGCTCGGCCTCGGTTACCTGCCGCAGGAAGCTTCGGTGTTCCGCAAGCTGTCGGTGGAAGACAACATCCTGGCGATCCTCGAGACCCGCGACGACCTCGACGACGACGCGGCTCGCTCCGCCGCGCTCGAATCGCTGCTCGAGGAGTTGCACATCGGCCACATTCGCAGCAGCAGCGGCATGAGCCTTTCCGGCGGCGAGCGCCGCCGCGTCGAGATCGCGCGGGCGCTGGCTGCCGAGCCGCGGTTCATCCTGCTGGACGAACCTTTCGCCGGCGTGGATCCCATCTCGGTCATCGACATCCAGCGCATCATCCGCCACCTGAGCGCCCGCAACATCGGCGTGCTGATCACCGACCACAACGTGCGCGAAACGCTCGGCATCTGCAGCCGCGCCTACATCGTCAGCGCCGGAAGTGTGATTGCATCCGGATCTGCGGAAGAGATTCTTGCCAACCCCGAGGTGCGTGAGGTCTACTTGGGTCAGGATTTCCGCCTCTGATCCTGCGGGCCGAGGCCCGCGCGCACGCCCCGTTGTCAGTCCCGAACGCAATCCTCTAAATGCTCAAGCCGGCCCTGCAGCTCAAGCTCGGTCAGCAGCTCACGATGACGCCGCAGCTCCAGCAGGCCATCAAGCTGCTGCAGCTGCCCGTGCTCGAACTGCAGGCCCAGGTGCAGGAAGCGCTCGAGACGAACGTCATGCTCGAGCAGGAAGAGGAGGAGACGGTCGACCTCACCTCGCTCGACGAGATGGTGCCCTCCGGCGAAGCGGCAGGCGACACCCAGGGCGGGGAGACGACCGAGAGCGACGAACCCGCTCCCGACGAAATCATCGTCGAAATGGAAGACCCGTGGGCCGATTCAGCCACTCCCTCGGGCGAAGGCAGCCGTTCCGACGACGATGACCGTCCGCTCGAATTCACGGACGATCGCAGTCGCGACCTGCACCAGCACCTGATCTGGCAGCTGGAAACGAGCCGCCTCGACCCGCGGCAGGTCTGGATCGGTGAAGCCATCATCGACGCGCTCAATGACGACGGGTACCTCATCGAATCCCCCGCCGAGATCGCCCGGGAACTGAGCGTCGACCTGCCGACGAGTGAAGCGGACGTCGAAGAGGTGCTCGCGTTCATCCAGACGCTCGATCCGACGGGCGTTGGCGCGCGCAACCTGAGCGAGTGCCTGGCGTTGCAGCTGGCGCAGCTCGATCCAGATACGCCCGGGCGCGACCTGGCGCTCGTCATCGTTCGCGACCACCTGCAGGCCGTCGCCGACAAGCACACGTCCGCGCTGCGCAACGCGCTCGCGACGGACGAGGATTCACTCCAGGTCGCCCTGTCGCTGGTTCGCGCCTGCCATCCGCGCCCCGGTTCGGCGTTCGAAGGGGCGCAACCGGAGTACGTCGTGCCCGACGTGTTCGTGCGGCGCACCGACCAGGGCTGGAGCGTCGAACTCAACGTCGGCTCGGTGCCGCGCCTTAGGGTGAACCAGGGTTATGCCAGCCTGGTTGCCCGGTCCGCCGACTATGCTTCGCTGCGCGCCCAGCTGCAGGAGGCGCGCTGGCTGATCCGGAGCCTCGAAATCCGCAACGAGACGCTGCTCAAGGTGGCGCGCTCGATCGTGCAGCGGCAGGCGGCATTCCTCGAGCGCGGCGACGAAGCGATGCAGCCGATGATCCTCCGGGATGTCGCCGAAGCCGTCGGCATGCACGAATCGACGATTTCCCGCGTGACCACCGGCAAGTACATGCACACGCCGCGCGGCATTTTCGAGTTCCGTTTCTTCTTCTCCAGCCACGTGTCCGGGGCCGACGGCGAGGACATCTCCTCGGTCGCGATCAGGGCCCGAATCCGCAAGCTGATTGCGGACGAAGCCCCGGACAAGCCGCTGAGCGATGCCCAGCTCGCCACGATCCTCGCCGGCGAGGGCGTCAAGGTGGCGCGGCGCACGGTTGCGAAATACAGGGAGGCGCTCGGGCTCGCCTCATCGAGCGAACGACGGCAGACCGCCGCCCGGGCCCTGGCCTGAGCGAGGCGGGACGGAACCTCCCGCCACGGCGGCCATCGAATTGCGAGAGAACACTAACGGTTTCACACAGGAGGACGGGACGATGCGAGTCAACCTCAGTGGACATCACGTCGAGATCACCCCCGCGCTGCGCACGTACGTGGAAAAGAAGCTGGCGCGTGTCCTGCGGCACTGTGACCGCGTCATCGACGCGCAGTGCACGCTTACGGTGGAGAAGATGCGGCATGCGGCCGAGTCCACTGTGCGCCTCGCTGGCGCGAGCATCCACGCGACGGCCGTCCACGACGACATGTACGCCGCCATTGACCTGCTGGCCGACAAGCTCGACGAACAGGTCCGTCGCCACAAGGAAAGGACCCGTGATCCGAAGGCGGCACGCCACCGCCATGGCGTGGAACTGTCGCCCTGACGGGGAAGCAGCACCAGATGCGCCTGATCGTGGTCAGCGGCCTGTCCGGCTCCGGCAAGAGCGTCGCGCTCGACATGCTGGAAGACCTCGATTTCTATTGCGTCGACAACATTCCGGCCGGGCTCCTGCCCGGTTTCATCGCCTACACGGTCCGCACCAGCGAGACGTCGTACCGGCAGACGGCGGTGGGCCTCGACGTTCGCAATCGCCCCGAAGACCTCGCCGAAGTGCCGCGGCTGGTCGAGACCCTGCGCAAGAGCGGCATCGGCTGCGAGATCCTGTTCCTCAGGGCGGAAAACGAAACCCTGCTCAAGCGTTTCAGCGAAACGCGGCGCCGGCACCCCCTCAGCCGCGCGGGCGTGGGGCTGATCGAGGCGCTCGAACAGGAAGTCCGCCTGCTCGCGCCGCTGGCGAACGCGGCGGACCTGACGGTCGACACGTCGCACCTGTCCGTCCACGAACTGCGCGAACTGATCCGCGAGCGCATGGTCGAGCGGCGCAACGGCGGGCCGTCGCTGCTGTTCCAGTCCTTCGCGTATCGCCACGGCGTGCCCGACGATGCCGATTTCGTGTTCGACGCGCGCGCACTGCCCAATCCCTACTGGGATCCTTCGTTGCGTGACCTGACCGGGCGTGACGAACCGGTCGCACGCTTCCTCGACCGCGAGACGGACGTCACGCGGTTCTTCGAGGACGTCCGGGATTTCGTCGAACGCTGGCTGCCATCACTCGTCCGCTCGAACCGCAGCTATCTCACGGTGGCCGTCGGCTGCACGGGCGGGCAGCATCGATCGGTCTACCTCGCCGAGCGCCTTGCCGCGCATTTCCGCGGCAGCCAGGGACAGGCGCTGGTGCGGCACCGGGACCTCGCGAGTCGAAGACACGAGTAGAAGTGGTGAGTGGCGAGTGGTGAGTGGTAAGTGAAGAAGGCGCGCGCCGCGCCCTCTCAACTGCCCCTCCACCGCTCACAAAGGACCCACTGGCACTGTCCACTAACCACTGTGGCCGGTTCGGTGTTCACTCACCACTCGCCACTTGCCACTCACCACTATCTTCGGCCGGTTCGCGTACGATTGCGCCCTGTGAACGCAGAGCTCCACCAGCGCCGACCATCGCACCTCGAGGCCCTCAGGCGCGCGCTCGACCAGGGCACGATGCGCCAGGTGCACCGCCTGGTGAACTCGATGCACCCGGCGGAAGTGGCATCGCTGCTGGAGTCCCTGCCGCCGACCCAGCGCGAGGTCGTGTGGGACCTCGTCGATCCTGAGCTCGAAGGCGACGTCCTCGTCGAGCTCAACGAGGAAGTCCGCGCGGGCCTGATCCGCGAGATGGACACCGAGGAGCTCGTCGCCGCGGCCGAAGGGCTCGAGGTCGACGACCTCGCCGACCTGCTGCGCGAATTGCCCGAGACGGTGAACCAGCAGGTGCTGCGGTCGATGGACTCGCAGGACCGCGAGCGCCTGAACGCCGTCCTGGGCTTCGAGGAGGACACGGCCGGCGGCCTGATGAACACGGACACGATCAGCGTGCGGCCCGACGTCACGCTGGAGACCGTGCTGCGCTACCTGCGCATGCGCGGCGACGTGCCCGAGAAGACGGATGCGCTGTTCGTGGTCAACCGGCACGACCGGTACCTCGGCGTATTGCACCTGACGCGCCTGCTCATCGAAGACCCGGACCGCACGGTTGGCGAGGTCATGGACACCGAGGTGGCCGGTATCCCGCCG
>Ga0316600_10001101_pt1 | contig 12452 bp, 9 predicted proteins | sample OWC_soil_day5_CT_FD_207652 | JGI IMG/M metagenome (GOLD analysis project Ga0316600, IMG submission 207652) | Wetland soil microbial communities from Old Woman Creek delta, Ohio, United States - OWC_soil_day5_CT | ecosystem: Environmental > Terrestrial > Soil > Wetlands | place: USA: Ohio... | reverse complement strand
CCCCGTCCGCGCTCAACTCCAGTTCCTCCGGACCCGTCATCGCGGGAATCAGGCTGTCGTCGACGCCGCCGACCCCGGCGAGATTGCCGGTGGCGGAATCGCGCGCGTAGAAGGTGATCGCGTCGTCACGCCAGCGTGTCTCGTAGAGAGAGTTGCCGTCGGGGCTCATCGCACCCGTGCGATAGTTCGGCACGATGGCGTGCGGATCCTCGCCGTAGGCGCCGACCGTCGCAAGGAAGCCGAGTCCGCCGGTCCCCGCGTCGCGCGCGAAGCTGGAGATCAGCGATCCCTGACTTCCCATCGCGTAGACGTGCTTGCCATCGGGACTCGCTACGACGCTCTGGGCGCCGCGCATCGCGCGCACACCCGCGCCATCCGCCAGCAGCGTGTCGAGGCTCAGCGCGCCCGTCCCGGAGTCCCGGTCGTAGACCGACAGCGTGCTCTGGTACGAGTTGGTGACGAACACCTGGCTCGAGTCCGGGAACGCGGCGACGGTCAGGCGAATCAATGAGAAGGGAGGAAGCGGATTGGGCTCCTGCAGCACGCGCTGCAGATAGTCGAGCCCGGAACTGAAGATGTCGAAGCCGAAGATCGCAACAGCGGGCTCGAAAGAGCCCGCTGCGTAGACGTGTTTTCCGTCGGCCGTCATCACCACCGAGGTCACGTTGGCGAGGCCGTCCACCCCGGACGTTCCGTCGCGCTGCACCTCGTAGAAGCTGAGCAGACCCGTGCTGTCGCTGCGCCCCAACACGGCGACGGCGTTCTCGTAGGAGCCCGCCACGTAGAGCACCTGGCCGTCCGGGCTCAGGTCGAGCGCGAGCGCGCCTTCGAGCCCATCGAAACCACTCTGGCCGTCCTGCGCCACCTGGACCTGAGAGAACTGGCCGATGAAGTCGGTGGCGAAGACGGCCACCGACGAGTCGAACTGCGACGACACATAGACCTGCGGGCCGTAGGTGCCGTTGCGAGCGACGACGGCGCTCGCGCCGGAAAGACCGGCGACGCCGGAAACGCCGTTCTTCCAGACGTCTACGAAGTCGAGGCCCGGGTAACCCGGATCGAAGACGGCCAACGCGTTGTCGGCGTAGCTCGACACATAGACGCGGCCGGCGTAGGCCCCATCCGGCAGCACGGCGACGCCGGTCGGCGTCGCCAGACCGTCGACGCCGCCTTCGCCATCCCGCAACACCTGGAGAAGGTTCAGCGTCCCCGTGCTCGGGTAGCGCTCGAACACGGCGAGGGCGTTCTCGCTCTGCCCGAGCACGTAGACGTAGAGGCCGTTGGGCGACACCGCAACCGCCGCCGCGCCGGCGAGCCCGTCCACACCGTCGACGCCGTCGGTCAGCTTGCCGTAGTAGCGGTACTCGAGCGTCGCCGGATCCCGGTAGAAGATCGCAACCGAGTTCTCGTACTTGCTGGCGACATACACGTTTTGGTTGTCGGGGCTGACGGCGGCGGCCCAGGCGCCGCCGAGGCCGTCGGCGTCGTCGTGCACGGTCTGGACCAGGCTGAAGGCGGCGCCAGCGCGCGGGACGGCGAGCGCCATCCCGATGGCGAGGAAGAGCCCGATCCGACGTGATGACAGGCAGTTTCGAAGCAACATGCGGAAGCCCCCCATTCCCCTGCAATGGGACCACAGCCGTCCGCTCCCCGCCATCGGCAGCATCACACCCGCTCGCGCTCCGGCTGGCGCATCGTGTCGGTCAGGAAGAACGTCCCCGTCGCGCGTGCGAGCAGCTTGCCCTCGGCGTTCACGATGTCGCCTTCGGCATAGGCCAGCGACCTCGTGCGCTGTACGCAGCGGCCCGAGGTGCGGATCGTTCCGTGCTGCACGGGCCGGAAGTAGTTGATCTTCAGCTCCACCGTCGCGCAGCCGCGGCCGGGCGGAAGCTCTTCGATGACGGCGCGACCGAGTGCGGTGTCGAGTAGCGAGAAGAGCACGCCGCCGTGCGCGCGATCGGCGCGACTCATGTGGCGGCGCTCGAGGTCCAGCTCCAGCACGAAGGCGCCGTCCTGCATGCCGAGCGTGCGGACGCCCAGGTAGTCGGTGAACTCGACCTCGCCCATCGCTTCGCCTCCTGTCGATCCTCAGCTCGGTGCGCGCGCTGCGACCGGGAGTGCCTGCCGCAGCTTCGCCCAGATCTGTTCCGCGAGCTGCGGCACGAGCGGCGCCAGCTCGCGCTCGAGCATCTGGCGCACGGCGTCGCGACACTGCTCGCGTCCCCGCGCGGCGAGCCGCGACAGTGATCCCTCGCGCAGCACGAGGCGCGCCACGCTGCGCGGCAGCGCGACGCCCCTCATGCGCTCCGCGAGCTGCTCGCGCCCCACGTACCAGCTCATCGCCGCGAGTCCGAGACCGCCGAGGCCGCCGATCAGGAACGCGACCGGGCCGGTGGTGTGCAGCAGCCCGACCAGCACCGCGGCGCCGAGGTGATGGCCGAAGCCGCCCGAGATGGTGGCGACCACGAGACTCACGCCCGCCGTGACGGCGGCGCCCACGGCCGTCGAAACCTCGCGGCCGAGCGAGGTGCCGAGCGCACTCTGCGAACTCCGCGATAGATCGCCGGCCGAGAGAGCGAGTCCGCCGTTCGCGCCGACGCCGAAGCTGCGCCCGAGCGTGCTCTCGATCGCCGCCGCGAGCGTCCCCTCGAAATCGGCGCGCGCGCGCACCAGCTGCGCCTCCAACTCCGGCTCGAAGGCCTGGCACTCGGCCTCCATCTGCTGCTCGAGCGACTTCACGCTGCCGCCCTGGGCACGGAAGGCGCGCAGCTTCGGGACGAGGCGCTCGTCGTAGAGCCGCTCGCACACGAAGTCGGCGACGGAGGCGGCGAGCTTCGCCGTCGCGCCGCGCACGTCGCTGCCGATCGCCGCCTCGATCCGCTCGATCTGGATCTTGCGTACGCTCGCGAGCAGTGACTCGAAGTAGGCGTCGCCCTGCGGCAGCGCGATCCGGCGCTGGAGCCGCCGCGAACGCAGCGTCCCGGCGGTGGCAAGCACTGTGCGCGGGATCACGACGAAGAGCAGCGCCGTCATCGCCCAGAGCCCGATCCACGCCGCCGCGGGAACGCCGGCGGCGTCCATCATGCGCGCCGCATCGTCGTTGCTGGGCAGCGGCCAGCCGAGCACGAGCGCCGCGGGGCCGAGCACCAGGCGCAGCGCAAGCGCCGCGCTCTCGGGTTCTCGGATGAAGGTGCTCCGCCACACCATCGCGTAATCGAAGAAGACTCCACGCACGAACATCCCCGCAACGGCGCCCACCGCGAGCGCCGCGGCCGCAGCGTGGAAGAGACGGCGGAGCGCGGCGGCCGGCAGCGCGCCGGCTGCGTCGAGCCACAGCGACCAGAAGCGCCGCGCCACTTCCCCGCTGCGCGCGGCGCTCGCCACCGCGTCGCGCCCGTAGCGCCGCAAACGCAGGAACAGCGTGGGAACCGCACGGCCGAGCAGCCAGCCGCGAACGCCGCGCGCTCGCGGCGCCGGCTGGAATGCGAGCGACGCGCCCGTGCGCAGACCGGGCGCAGCAGCGTCCACGCCGCGCGCTCGCCTGGTTCGCCACAGGAACGGCCCGGCGATGAGAAGTGCGTAGAGACCGAGGTTCCACGCCACCAGCACCGCGATCGGGTTGTAGAGCACGTGGATCTGCGCAGCGGGACCGAGCGAGTTGGCGAACGCGCCGAGTCCGAACGGAACGAGCAGCGCTGCGATCGGCGCGCGCGGCGCGGCGGCAAGGTGCAACAACGTGCGGTAGCCGGCGAGATCGTGCGCGAGCCGGTACGCGGCACGACGTGCCAACCACTCCGCTTCGCCCTCGGCGTCCTCGGTGCTCGCGGCCGCGTCCGCCTCCGCCGCCCCGTGCGATGCGGCCAGCTCCGGCTGCGTTTCCTCGACGGCGCGCACGAGCAGGATCTGGGCTGCGTCCGACGCCCGCATGGCGGCAGGCTAACTCAATGCGTGGGGGGCGACGGGAGCGAGCACCGGCGTTTCCGTCTCGCCCTCGAGCCACGCCGCAACCACCGCGGGCGCCACCTCGCCGCGCAGCAGGCGCCGCGCCTCGTGCAGCCGCACCAGGTGGAAGAAGAAGACCGCGAGCGCGAAGCCCGCGGTGACGATCGCGAGCACCGCGATGGCGCCCGGTTCGGCGTCGAGGCTCGTGACGCGTTCGGCCACGATCCAGCTCGCGCCCCCGCAAACCGCCAGCGACGCCAGCACCGCGAACCAGACGCGCGCCAGCACTCTCGTCCAGCCGTGCGCGAGGTAGCTGGCGAGTTCCGCATGCGTGAAGTTGTCGAGAAACCAGCCGGTGTCCTCGTCCACCGCGCGTGAACGCGGCGGCAACACCCGATCGCCGCTGAGCGGGTCGATCGCAGCCTGACCGTTCGCGTGCGCCTCGATGCCGAGGCGGATGCGCGCGTGGATGCGCTCGTCGATCGGGAAGCGCAGCGCTGCGACGAACGCGAGCGCCGAGAAGAAGGCCGGCAGCAGTGCGAAGATCGCCTTGATCGCGAGCACCACTTGCGGCGTCTGTTCGACGTTTGGCACGTAGCCTAGCGTGCCGAGCACCGCGATCGGAATCGCCGCGCTCGGGATCGCGACGAACTTGGTCAGCATCGCCCAGAAGGAGGTGTACTGGGCTTCGCGGCGCTTGCCGGTGTGCAGCTCGTCGTAGTCGATCACGTCGGCCTGGATCGAGGGACCGAGGAAGAGCCCCGCGCCGAACGACGAACCGGACCAGGCAATCAGGATCAGTGTGGGCAGCGTGTCGCCGCGATCGAGGAAGAACATGCCAGCGCCGCCGGTGATGCCGAAGAGGAAGCTCGCGAGCCACGTGGGTTTCTTCCCGAAGCGACGCGCCGCCCACATCCATGCCGGAAGGAACAGGAAGCCCGCGCCGAAGTACGCGGCGAGGAACGCTGCGAGCCAGCCGCCGGGGTTGTCGGGCCGGATCACGTAGGCGTTGAAGAACGGCATGAAGGTGCCGGGGATCGCGCTGGCCGCGCTGCCGACGACGTACGAGGTGAGCAGGATGCGGAACGGTCGATTGCGCAGCGCGCGCCGCACGCCCGGAACGAATGGGTTCGAGGGGCGCTCGGCAAAATCGCGACGCTCGCGCACGCGCACCGCGAGCAGCAGACAGCTGGCGGTGAGCGCGATCGCGAAGGCCGCGCCCATCGCGGCGAAGGCGTCTCGTTCGCTCATGCCGCCCGCACTCATCAACAGGCCGGGTGCGGCGGCCGCCAACACCGTGCCGAGGATGCTGAAGCCTTCGCGATAGCCGAACAGCCGCGAGCGCTCGTGGTAGTCGAGCGTCAGCTCGGGTCCCAGCGCGTAGTGCGGCAGTCCGTAGAGTGTGTGGAAGACGAAATAGAGCACGAAGCTCAGCGCAAACCAGGTGGACGCGGCACGCACGTCCATCGACGCGGGCGGCGCGAAGAGTGCGTAGAAGGCGAGCGCGCAGAGCGGCGCACCCAGCGCGATGAAGGGCCGCCGGCGTCCGAAGCGCGAGCGCGACCGATCCGAGAGCCAACCGACCAGCGGATCGGAGAGCGCGTCGAGCGCGCGCGCCGCGGCGATTGCGATCGCGAGATAGCCGAGCGACACTCCTACGACGTCGGAATAGAACTTCGGGAGGTGGATGTAGATCGGAACGAGCATCGCGGCGCCGGCAAAGCTGGGCGCGCCGTAGAGGAAGAGCAGCGAGCGCGGCAGCCGCTCGCGCGGGCTCGGACTCGGTTCCAACCTGACTCCTCGGCTGCCTCGGCCACGACTCCACTGCCGCTCGGCGAACGGGCGGAGGATGGCGCGGTGGCCCGCACTCGGCGAGTCGGCGGCTCAGGCTGAGCGGCTCGGCGGCCGAACATCTCACGAGGAGCCACGATGCAGGGCGCCGACGGACCCGACTTCGATCCCTTCTGCTGGCACGACGACCCGGTCTACGGGCTCGCGCTCCGCCTCGGCGACCCCGCCGCGAACGACTGGCGCTCCGATCTCGTGCTCGACATCGACCACATCGTCGAATGGGTGCGCACCGAGGATCGGATCCGCTTCCGCATCGCGCCGGCGACGCTGGTCTTCCACGGCGTCAGCGACCTGCGCATCGACGTCGACTGGGGCATGCGCGGCTGGCAGGTGGCGCCCTCGCTTCCGACGATCGACCGCATCGGGCGCGAACGGGTCCGCGAAGCCGAACAGCGAATCTTCCTCGACCGGCCGTACTACGCGTGGCGCGTCGCATTCGCGTCTCCCACCGGTGGGTCGATCTCGTTCGGCGCGGTGGGCTTCGACCTGGCGCTACGGCGGGAGCCCACGCTGGAAGACGAACAGCGCGTCCCTGCGTCGCTGCGGGACGGCGGCGCGTGAACGAAGCGCAGCGGCAGCACCTGCACCTGCACGAAGCGCTGCGCGCGGGCGACCTCGAAGCCGTGCGCAACGCGCTCGGTAACCCGCGCGACTTCGCCAATGCGCGCGACGCGTACTTGAGCGTCCACGTTCTGTCGTACGCGATCGCGCTGGCGCCGCTCGACCTCGTGCGTGCGCTCCTCGAGGCGGGCGCGGATCCCAACTACGAAGACCTGGGCGGCTTCCCGTCGCTGCTGAGCGCGATCGACGCGGCGCGCACCGACGGCCCTGCCCTTCTCGCGCTGCTGCTCGACTTCGGCGCCGACATCCAGCAGCGCGGCATCAACGACTACACGCCGCTCCACCACGCCGCCGCGCGCGACGATGCAGCGGCGATCGAGGTGCTGCTCGCGCGCGGCGCCGATCCCGATGCGCGCACCCGCATCGACGACCTGACGACACCACGCGAGGAAGCGCTGCGCGCCGGCAACGCTGCGGCGCTGCGCGCGCTGCCGGAGCCGCAACGCTGAGGGGAAGGTCGAGCCCGCGTCAGCGCAACGACGCGGCGGCGGCGCCCGCACGGCGACCGAAGAAGGTGCCGTCGCCGAGCGATAGCCCGCTCGAGTACCCGCCCACCGAGAGACCCGACGTGCAGCGCCCGGCCGCGAAGAGACCGGGTATTGCGTCGCCGTCGGGACCGAGCACGCGGCCGTCGACGTCGGTGTACAGGCCGCCGAGCGTGAAGGCAGCGTAGAGGGAGTTCTCGGTGGTGCAGTCGAAGGCGCCGAAGGGCGGCCTCGTGAGCGGTGTCACGTACTCGCGCGACTTGCGAAAGACCGGGTCTTCGCCGCGCTCGGCGTGGCGGTTGTAGAGCGCGAGCGTCGTCTCGAGACTGCCGGGCGGCAGCGCGAGTTCGCGCTCGAGATCGGCGGGCGTCTCGCCGACGGCGGCGACCTTGCGCGGATATGCGGGCTTCTCGAAGACCGTGTCGTCCACGACGAGCCAGGCGCGACCGCCGCGATGGAAGAGCGCGAACTCGCCGAGCCGGCCGTAGTACGCGTCCTCGTTCACGAAGCGCTGGCCCTGGGCGTCCACGAGGATGCCGCGCTTCAGACCCCAAGGTTGCGTCGCGGGCAACGAGATCGATGCCTTGTCCATGTGCAGCGTTGCCGCGCCCGCGGCGATGCCCAACCGGATACCGCTGCCGTCGTCTCCCTCGGCGCCGACGCGGAACTTGCAGCGGCGCACCAGCGGCAGGTGCGCGGCGAGCATCGCCTCGTTGTTGATGAAGCCGCCCGTCGCGAGCACCACGCCGCGGCGCGCGCGGATCGCGCGCTCGACACCGAACGACTCGGCGACGACGCCGAGGATCTCGCCGCCCGGCTCGCGCAGCAGCGACACGCAGCGATGGTTCGCGGCGACGCGCGCGTCGCTGCGCTCCACGGCCGCGAGCAGCGAGCGCATCAAGATGGGTCCCGCCTGGTGCTCGAGCTGCGGCACGTGACCGCGCGGCGCGGGCGTCGCGACGTCGCAGAACGGATACGCACGCTCGGAGCCCGACCAGACCAGACCATCGTCGGTGGGAGGTTCGCCGCTGCAGCCGTAGTAGAAGACCGGCTTGAACGGAACGCCCTGCGCAACGAGCCAATCGTAGTGCGCGGCGGAACCTTCGCAGTAGAGGCGCAGCTTGGCTTCGTCCGGTCCGTCGCCGCAAGACGCCATCAAATATTGGAACATCGCTTCGGGAGAATCGTCGAAGCCGCACGCTTTCTGGAGCGCGGTGCCGCCGCCGAGGTACAGCACGCCGCCCGACATCGCCGACGTCCCGCCGCCGCCGCCCGCGCGTTCGAGCACCAGTGTTTCCGCGCCTGCGCGCGACGCCTCGAGCGCCGCCGCGGCGCCGGCGGCGCCGAGTCCGAGCACGAGCACATCGACGGTCTCGTCGAAGGCGCGAACGGATTGGGCGGGTCGGATCAGCGGGGACAGAACGGGCTCCTCGGCGGCGGCGCCGATCCTAGGGCAAGGTGGCGCCGGAAGCCGCGCGTTGACGTGCGCACGCCCGTCCGGGATGGTCCCGCTCCCATGCATCGTTTCGCCGGAAAAGTTGCCCTCGTAACTGGCGCCGCGTCCGGGATCGGGCGGGCGACGGCGCTGCGACTCGCGGCCGAAGGGGCGCGCGTCTTCGCGACCGACATCAACGAGACTGCGCTCGCCGAGACAGTCGCGGCGATCGCTGCGGGCGGCGGCGAGGCCGTGGCGCAGCCGCTCGACGTCGCGGATCCGGCTGCATGTCGCGACGCGGTGGCCGCGGCGGTCGCGCGCTTCGGACGGCTCGACGTGCTCTGCAACGTCGCGGGCATCCTCCAGTGGGGTCACGTCACGGAGATCGCCGAAGCCGACTGGAACCGCATCGTCGCGATCAACTTGTCGAGCGTGTTCTTCCTGTCGCAGGCGGCGATCCCGCACCTGCTCGCGACGCAAGGCGTGATCGTCAACATGGCGTCGGCGGCGGCCGTGAGAGGGCAGGCGTATACGTCGCCCTATTGCGCGACGAAGGCGGCGGTCGTTGCGCTCACGAAGTCGATGGCGGTGGAGTACGCGCAGCGCGGGCTGCGCGTCGTCGCGATCGCGCCGGGAGGCGTGAAGACGCCACTCGCCATGTCCGTGACGTTCCAGGACGACTTCGACGCCGCGCTGATCCAGAAGATGATGCCGCTGATGGAGATGGCCGAGCCCGAGGAGATCGCCGCGGCGGTCGCGTACCTCGCCTCCCCCGAGGCCCGCTACGTCAACGGCTCCCTCCTCAGCATCGACGGCGCCCAAACCGCCGGCTAGTTGACTTGGGGACGTTCCTGCCCTGTTGACTTTGTTGAATTCAGGAACGTCCCCAAGTCAACGCCCGAGGGCGATGCGTTTGGCCCAGCGGTAGTCGGGCTTGCCGGCGGGGGAGCGCTCGATCTGCGCGACCAGCGTGAGCTGGCGCGGGACCTTGTAGCCGGCGATGTGCTTGCGGCAGTGCGCCTGGATCGCTTCGAGTGTGGGCGCGGCGCCCGGCCGCGGCTGCACGATCGCCGCGACGCGATTGCCGAAGCGTTCATCGGGCACGCCGATCACGACCGCGTCGTAGGCGTCGGGATGCGACTTGATCGCCTGCTCGACCTCTTCGGGATGGATCTTCTCGCCACCCGAGTTGATCGACACCGATCCGCGTCCGAGCAGCGTCACCTGGCCGTCGGCCTCGACGCGCGCGAAGTCGCCGGGCATCGAGTAGCGCTGGCCGTCGGGCGCGGTAAGAAAGGTTTCAGCGCTCTTCGCGGGATCCTTGTAGTACTCGAGCGGGATGTGACCCGTGCGCGCGATCTTGCCGATGCGCTCGGAGCCCGGCTCGAGAACGCGCATCTCGTCGTCGAGCACCACCGTGCCGGCACTCGGCTTGAAGGTGGGCCCGCCGCCGATCATCGCCGTCTTCCCCTTCGTGCACAGCAAGAGGCCGTTGCCGCCGCTCTCGGACGCACCGACGCCGTCCACGATGATCAGGTTCGGGAAGTGGCGAAAGAAGTCGTCCTTCACGGTGGGCGAGAAGACCGCCGCGGTGCTGGTGACGAGGAAGAGCGAGGAGAGATCGCGCTTCTCGGCGAGACCATCGAGCGCTTCGACGAGCGGACGCCCCATCGCGTCGCCGGTGATCATCAGCGCCTGGACCTGCTCCTCGGCAACGAGTCGCCACACTTCGGCCGGGTCGAACTTCGCGACGAGCACGTTCTTGTTGCCAACGAAGGAGCGGCTCATCACCGACCACTGCGTGGCGCCGTGCATCAGCGGTGCGATCGAGAAGTAGTTGCGCGGACCCGGCGCATCGCCGCGCGCGATCATGTCCTCGGGCTGCTGCGCCTTCCAGCCGCTGGCGGCGTCGATGCCGCCGCCCAGCGCGAAGAAGACGTCTTCGTGGCGCCACAGAACGCCCTTCGGCAGCCCCGTCGTGCCACCCGTGTAGAGGATGTAGCGATCGTCGCCGGAGCGCGGCGCGAAGTCGCGTTCGGGCGAGCCGTCCTCCATCGCGGCCTCGAAGTCGATCGCGTCGATGCCGGTGAGCGGTTCCCCGCTGCCGTCCTCGATCACGATCGCGTGCACGAGGTCTGGCATCGCGTCGCGCACCGCGGCGACGCGCGGCGCGTAGAGGCGCGCAAAGACGAGCGCCTTCAGGTCCGCATTGGCGACGAGGTAGCGCAGCTCGTCCTCGACGTAGCGGTAGTTGATGTTGACCCACACGCCGCGGATCTTGAAGACGGCCCACAGCGTCTCGACCCACTCGACGCAGTTCTGGGCGTAGATGCCGACGTGATCGCCCGGTCGGACGCCGTGCCGCGCGAGGTGATGCGCGAGCCGGTTGGCGCGCTCCTCCATCTGCGCATACGTGCGGCGCACGCCGTTGGCGACGAGACACTCGCGCGGCCCGAAGTGGTCGGCCGCCTGCTCGAAGAGATCCGCAAGGTTGAATTCCACGGGCAGCTCCTCATCGCCACGGCGGATCCTGGCCGGGCTCCGCAATCGGGCGAGCGAGTCTACCGCGCGGGCGACCGGACCGGATGCGCGACGACCGCGCGCAGGGGCCCTTCGTCGGCCTGCGGCCGCCGCCGTGATACTCCCTGCGTCCTGCTGGGTTGGTGACGACGCTGCCCTCGCGGCGCTATTGGTGGAAGCGGAGCGCGCCGTCGCCTCTGCGTCGTTCGAAGACGAATGAGGACGAGAGATGGCACGACCCCAGGCTGGCATCCTTCCCGAGCCGAGCGAGAGCGCGCTCTTCCTGATCCTGCGTGTGCGCGATCGCCTGGTGAGCGCGGTGAGCTTCGGATCCCAGTTGTGGGACGTCGTCTCCCGACGAGGCGGCCGAAAGCATTCCGATCCTTCCCGGCGCTCGAAGTCGGAGGCCGGCACGCGCCCGCGACGGGCGGGGACATCCGTTTGCACACCACCGCGCGTCGAGCAGACCTGTGCTTCGAACTCGCGCTGCGCCTGCGCCGCGAACTCGGCGACGCCGCGGAGGCGATCGAGGAGGTGCACGGCTTCCGCTACCTCGACGTGCGCGATCTCACGCGCTGGGAGCAGCTCGCCGTGCGCGAGCAGGAAGCGGCGATCGGCCGGCGCAAGCGCGACAGCCGCGAACTCGCGGATCGCGTGAAGCCCGCCACCGCGCACATCGCACGCGTGGTGATCGAGGAGGACGGCCGCGAACTCGAGATCGTGCGCCACAGCTTTCCCTACGGCACGACCTCGGAGTGCGGGCTCTTCTTCATCGCCTTCACCTGCGACCTCGCGATTCCCGAGAAGATGCTGCGCCGGATGATGGGCGCGTCGGGCGACGGGCTCCACGATCGGCTGATGGAGTTCACGCGCGCGGTGTCGGGGGCGACCTTCTTCGCCCCCTCGCTCGCCGGGCTCCGGGCGCTCGGCACGCGGTAGCGCGCTCGGGGCGCGCTGCCGCGCCGGAAATCAGACGCGGGTTCGCCTGCGCGCCAGCGCGGCGAGCCCAGCGAGCGCGGCCAGCATGGCGCCCGCTGCAAAGCCCGCTGCCGGCTCTGGGGCGAACGACACCGCGCGGCGGCACAGCTCGAGCCGCTTGCCACCGGTGGCGGGGTCGGGATCCACCGCGACACCGAGGAAGAGCGATGCGTCCGTGCTCGCAACAATGGTGTGGACCGCCTTGCCGGCCTCCAACGGCACGCCCGTCGTGGTGGCTTCGCTCACGAGATAGGAATCGACCGGCTCGTCGAACCAGACGTCGAGACCCTCGAAGTCGGCAGCCGACGATCCGGGGACGAGTGCGACGAGTTCGCTGGCAGGCACCACGAGCTGGCAGGCCTCGCCGAGCTTGCAGGCCACGCGCACGATGCAGTCGGCGTAGACGGTGTCGTCGCGACCGGACGCGTCGTAGCCGTGGCGGTAGCCCATCTCGAAGCCCACCTGCGTGGCGGCCTGCACCGGACGCATAAGTGAGTAGGATTCGCGGGGTTGGTAGGGCGGCTCGAGATTCTCGGGCAGCTCGCTCGTGTTGCCGGTGCCGAGCCACTCGCCCACGTCGTCGATCAGCGACTCGACCGCGTTGCCCGGCACGCCCTCCA
>Ga0316600_10001100_pt1 | contig 12454 bp, 11 predicted proteins | sample OWC_soil_day5_CT_FD_207652 | JGI IMG/M metagenome (GOLD analysis project Ga0316600, IMG submission 207652) | Wetland soil microbial communities from Old Woman Creek delta, Ohio, United States - OWC_soil_day5_CT | ecosystem: Environmental > Terrestrial > Soil > Wetlands | place: USA: Ohio... | reverse complement strand
GGAAATTTTGTGCGATTTTCAAACGAACCGCCGTACTCATCGGTTCTTGTATTGGTGGATGGGCTTAAAAACTGATGAAGCAGCCAGCCGTGTCCGGCATGAATTACAACACCATCAAATCCTGCATCCTTCATGAATAATGCGCATTTCACAAAATTATCTTCTGTTTCCTGCATCAGTTTTTCATCCATGCCGATTACCTGCATTCCCTCTTCAGTCACGTAATCCACCGGACCAATTGCTGCTCCCACACCTGCAAGCGGAAGTTTGGAATTTCCGCAGTGGCAGAGTTCAATTAATGTCACTGCCCCCGCCTGCTTGCAAACCTGTGCCAGTCCGCTTAATTTTTCAAATAATTCACCGGAATGCACTGCATAATCCATGGGAGGATAGGGCTCACGGTTTGCATATTTAAAATCAACCGGTGTTTCGCCAAATGTAACCTGTGCACTTCCCCCTTTTGCTCTTTGAGTCATTCCATTTGCAAGGACATGATAAAGCATTGGGTCCAATGCAAATGTTCCGCAATAAATTGCCGAAGCTACCATACGATGTTTGTATGTTTTATTACCTACTTTTATTGTGCTTAATAAATTCTCATAATTATTCATGTGTTTATCCTCTCATCTTCGTAACTGTGGTTTACTTTTGCATCAATGCATTTCTTTCTGAAATCTCTTCATACCAATGATAAATAAGACTGAAATAAACATTCCTATTACAGCAATGAAAAACACATTTGATGTGGTTGTTCTGCCAAATATACAGTTTGCAGTTGAATTAAGCACTGGGGGTGAGATTAATTGCCCTACAGAAACTCCGCAGGTCAGACAAGCGGAGGCCATTGCAATGGACGCCTCTGAAACAGCCTCTGAAACCTCAACCATAGCAGCCGGTATGAATATCCCCTGTGAAAAACCACAAAGCATGGCTCCGGCCATAAGTACAATTAAGTCAGAGGGAAACAGAAGCAATAAAAGACCACCTGCGCAAAACAGAAGCATGGCTGCAGGAAGTGTATTCTTCCTTGTTATCTTTGTAATTGCTCCCAGCAGCAGACCAATCACAATCTGCGCGGCCGAATAAACAGCAATAAGGTTTCCGGACACAGCTGTATTTCCTGACAAAGCTCCACTAATATGCATCCCTATATTGGTAGAAAATGTAATTAAAAACATCATTTCCAGCAGACCGATGAACGAAATGGTAATGACCCTTTTGTTTATTTCAATTTTTTCATGATTATGGATTTTAACTGTTCCTGTTTCAGGTAAACAGAGCTCAATTATAATCATGGCAGCAATACCGATCAAATTAATATAATAGGAATTTTTAAAATTGACCGCTCCTAAATGACCGCATACTGCTGTTATAATTACCATACTCATTCCAACACTTGCCGCCTGTATCCCCATCATCCTGGTTCTCTCATCCCCATTAAAGAACTCTGCGACAACTGCTGTATTTAATGTCATTGCAAGACCAAGAGCCAGACCATACAAAATCCTTGAAACAAACAACAGTAAAAAGCTATCCGCCAGAAAAGGTAAAAAACCTGCTGTCCCTGCAATGAAGCCTGCAATCAGCAATAATTTTTTTTTGCTGATTCTGGCAACCAGCCAGCCGGACACAATTGCAATTATCATTGCAAGTAATGTGGGCGCTGTAACCAGCATCTGAATCATACTGACACTCACATTGGAATAATGTTCTCCAATAAGTCCAAGAACCGGTGTCAAAGAAAACTGAAGCCCCTGTATAAAAGAAATACAGATGATTGATATAATAATTTTTATCTTAATCGTCTCTCAACTCCCATCCGCTGTGTCTGTTTTATGTTTACTCTTCAAAATCTGCCTGACACCACAAGGGCTTCCCACTATACTCTTTTACTTTCTCTTCTCCTTTTAAAACACGAATTGCACCTGCACTCATGGCTTCCATCTCGAATTCTCCAGGATATGCTGTTATTGGTCCAAGAAAACTACAAGCTTCTTTAATTCTGGTAACCAGTTCATTATTATGAACCATTCCTCCACCAAGCAATATCCCGTCCACCTCTCCACCAAGAACGGCTGCCATTGCTCCAATTTCTTTAATCATCTGATAAATCATGGCATCCCATACCAGTTTGGATACCTTTTCGCCTTTGGCAGCCCGCATGGATACTTCCAATGCATCCGAGGTACCAAGATGACTTACAAATCCACCTGTTTTCATGCAAAGTGCTTTGACTTCCTTTTCCGTTCTGCCGGAAAAGCAATAATTTACAAGTTCCATAGCAGGTACAGCGCCGCATCTTGTAGGTGCCATCGGCCCTTCGCCGCCAATGTTATCATTTCCATCAATCATACGGCCTTTTCGATGTGCAGATATGGAGATCCCGCCTCCAAAATGACATACGATAAAGTTACAGTCCTCGTACCTTCTACCTGTTTTTCGTGCATGCTGAATGGCCGTCTCCTTCAAATTCAGGGCATGAAGATGAACATTTCTGTAAACCCCCTTAATTCCAGTCATACGTGCTACCGGTTCAAGCTCATCTGTATCCGGTGGATTTACTACAAATGCCGGGCAATCAAACGCAGTTGCAAACTCCCTTGCCAGCTGGGGACCAAGCTGAGCCGGATGCTGAATTCCATTCGCTCCTCTTTTTGCATCTTCAAGTAATGTGTGATTGATTTCATACACACCGCCCTCCACTGCTACCAGACCTCCGCCTCTTCCTACTACAGCAGACACATTGCTTAACGATTCTTTATTTTCTTCTAAAACATCCAGTATCACCTGTTTGCGATAAGGAAGCTGATCACTGATTTCCCTGTATTTAGCAAGTTCTGCAGCATCATGGGATACGTTTTTAGAATAAATCACCGTTTCATCTTCATAAATTGCAATTTTTGTAGAAGTGGAGCCCGGGTTAATTGTCAGAATCTTATATTTATCCATCTAGCTAGTCTCTCCTCTTTTTCTTTAGTCCCTCTGCGCGAACCGCTGAAATCACAATATTTCCTAATAGTTCAGAAACAGGAGCTCCTCTGGAGCAGTCACATACAATCTTGTTAAATCCCTGAAGCATTGGCCCATATGCATCTGCATGTCCAAACTGCTGGATAAGCTTGACTCCGATATTACCTGTATTTAAATCCGGCCATATAATAATATTGGCCTTCCCCGCAACCTTACTATCCCGCTTCACTTTCTTTTTGGCAACCTCTGGAACAATGGCCGTGTCAAGCTGAAATTCACCGTCAATGGCAAGATCAGGACGTTTTTCAGCTGCAATCTTAACAGCTTCTGTAACTTTATCAATCAACTCTCCCTGTCCGCTGCCAAGTGTTGAATAGCTGACCATTGCACATCTTGGTTCCCATTCAAGAAGTTCGTGTACTGTGTCACAGGCTGATATTGCAATGTCTGCAAGGGCCGCTGAATCAGGATTTGTACAGACAGCACTGTCACCAACGGCTAACAGAGATCCTTCACTTCCCTTAAATCCCGGGATGTCACAGATCCCGATACTGGAGACTGTAGAAATGCCTTCCGAAAGTCCCACAATCTGCTGCCCGGCAAAAATAACATCTCCGGTTGTATTATTAATTCCGGCAAAGGTGACATCAACATCATCCACTGCCTGCATAACAAGTGCAAAATACAGCGGATCATTCATACGGCGGTTTAATGCTTTCGGTCCCACAATCCTTCCCGGCAGCTCTGCATATTTTTCAATTAATGCTGATTTATAGCCTTCTTCCTTAATATCTGTAAATTGAAATACACTGCAGTCAAATCCACGTTCCTCTGCCTGCTTTTTTAATGCCTCTGTGTCTCCAATTAATACCGGGATTATATAGCCTTCTTTCCCTGCTTCGTATGCTGCCTGCATCATTTTTTCATTATCTGCTTCAGGAAATCCTACCTTCTGCGGATTCAATTTTGCTTTTGAATAGATCTTCTCCAGTATACTCATTGATTTTCTCCTCTGTCTCAACGATAAATATATTCTCCATCCTGATAACGAGGTGGAATTACCGGAATAAGCAGATAGCTTTCATACTCTTTGCCGGTGTGAATTATATGCTCACCTTGATTAATATCCACCCAGCCCAATGGCTCAAACCATTCATCTCGTATATATCTTCCGGCAATCTGTACACGAAGCTTCTGACCTTTATGCCAGATCCGGCTGAGCGGCCAGATTTCAATATCAACGGGTACAATCTCTCCAGCAGCCAGTTTCTCTTCTCTGTCAAAGGTATAGTAAGGTTTATACTCCTTAGCTTCCTTATCATCCAGATGGCGGAGACTTACCCGAAGCTTACCCGGTGCTCCCGGGTGATTTTCTGAACCAAATATGGTTACAGGAAGCTCATTTCCGTTGCAGTCGTCTTTCTTTATATTCACAAAGAGATCCATGTCGTTGTTTCCTCTTGCTTCAACATAAAGATGCAGTTTCATATAGCCTGTAAGTTCCGTCTCTTCCGGGAAGGTATATACAAAATTAGTCTCGCCGTTTTTGCTGTCGTAAGAAATCTCGGCTTTGTTTTCAAATGGCTCTGTTCCCATTGTTCCGCCCTCTGCATTCAAATAGAGTTTCTGATACTGGGTGCGCTCCAATGGAAATTTATTTTCCGGACGATTCGTCTGATATGCGTAACCATATGCATCCATAACCTCCATACGAATTTTTGGTGTAATCTCCCACCCATTGTGTATATCCTTTAGGAACCGGTCATAAAATCTCTTCAAGTCCTCTAAATTCTGTGGGGAATAGGTATCGGGCCACTCAAATTCCTGATGAACTCTCATCCATTTCCGGTTTGAACGAATTCTGTTAAATCCTTCCCAGGAACCATGCTCATGAAAATGATTATGATTGACACATACATACACCGGAATTTTTATTTTTTCAAATTTTGGAATTTTATCCTGCCAGTAAGGGCTTGTTACAAATGGTTCTTTTTGTGCCATTGCCACCATATTATCGATATAATTTTTCCCTCTTGTCCCGAAAACGATAAATGCGGCAAATAAACCATTAATACCGCCTTCCTTTAGACTCTCCCGATACATATCACCAGTTGCTTCCCATGGTGCCATACAGACCAAGTGGGGCGGCTGTTCTGCTGCGATTCTCCACTGGCTCATACCTACACCTGAATTGCCAAACAGTGCGACTTTGCCCGTACACCAGGGCTGTTTAGCTGCCCATTCGATAAAGTCATATCCATCGCGGCCTTCCTGTGTTCCAAAGCACTGTAAATCTCCCTCTGAATTGGTAACTCCTCTTGGATCAACATTAGCCACTCCATATCCCTGATAACACCAATACAACGGATCTGCAGATTCAAATTTAGTAAACTCTGAAATCGTACCTGTCGGTACTCCCATAGGACGCATTGGATTAACAGGCTGTTCCCATGGACGTTTACCAAAGAAACTCCAGGAAACAATAAGTGGTACCGGGGCAGAATTTTTAGGAAGATAAATGTCTGCATAGATTGTTACGCCATCACGAAGCATCACAGGACAATCCTGCATACAGATAATATTATCTGTGACGTCATATGTATGGGTATTCACCGGAGTGTCCAGGCAATAATTCATTAGCTGATCTCTTCCGATCTGCTGTAATTCAGGCTCTGAAACAGGCTTCATCATCTTTGTAAAAATAACATCGCATTCTGTTCCATCTGGATAGACAATATGTTCTGTTTTTTCTTCTCTCTGTGCAGGTGCTGCATTTTGCATTGCATCAAGATCTTTATTTTCCATTGACATTTTTATATCCTCCCTCTATCCCTCGATTTCACTGACTGCTGCGTCTGCCATTTCACCAATGGTCTGCGCATGCATTAGAACCGTATACTTCACGTAGGCATCATACTCTTCTTCCAGCATTGCTGTAATTGCGGCTATTTCAATCGATTTCAGCACGATCTCCGTTTTCAGATTTGTTGATTCGCTGAGTGATGCTGCATCCTTTTCTGTTAATTCTGATATTTTTTTAATTAATAGTTCCAGTACTTCTTCTTTCATTGAAATCCTCCTGTCGAAGTTTTAATATTACCAATTATTTGTGTTATGACATTTTAAATAATCAGAATAATATACTTCTTTTTTTTGATTAATATTGTATAATCATATCAACAAAGCATTTATATCGCATTGTGCAAAAGTTTAAATAAAGCTCATTTCATCTTCAATATTTTATGACATCATCACAACTACAACGAAAGCAGGGATTCTATGGACAATAGTGGTATTTCTGAAAAACTTTTTAACATTCTTTATCGAGGCAGGGGGCTTTATGCAATTACAGACTTAGGATTTCAAGTGTTTAATGAGAACTCATTCAGTGTTCTTGATGCCAGCTGTAAATTATTAGTTACTGCCCCTCAGCTACAGACTCTGGATTTTTATTCATCGCCTGATATCGAGCAAGACTTTATTACAGGTAATACTTATAATGCATTAAAAAATGACAAAGTCTTAAACAAACTTCATTCTTCAGACAAAGCCTTTTTCAGCAATCAGCGGGTTGAGGGATCTCCCGGGATTTTATCAGCGCCCTGGGGATGGATATTTGCTCCAATACGTATTTGCGATATGCTTGTAGGACATATTTCAATATGCGGATGCAATCATGAATTACCAGAAGATGCATTAGAACTGGCGGATTTATTTGCCCATGCAATCTCAATAGAATTTCAGAAAAATGATTTTTTTATTCAAAATCAGGGAATTGTCTATGAAACATTACTGAATGATATAATTGAGAAACGTGTTACAGGTGAAGGAATCATCAAGAGCCGGCTTGCTCTTCTTGGGAAAACTCTGCTGCCTAAGCTTTACGTAATTACCATTCGTGATATCCATGCCGATACACAGATCACTGAATCGGCTTTAAAAAATGTCAGCCAGTCTGCACTGAGGAACTTTTTTTCCCATAGTATATCTTTAATCTATAAGCATGACATTGTACTGCTGGTCAGTCTGCAGCCTGAACAGCCCCTTCTGGATATTTTGCAGGAGGATTTAAGAAACTTTCTGACAGGCAATCACCTCATAGCAGGAATAAGCAATTGCTTTTATCAGATATCTGACATGTCAGAACATTATATTCAATCCACTGAGGCAATTAAATGGGGAATCAGGACAGATACGGAGGAAACCATATATCTTTATAATAAATACACGGCTTTTCGGATGTTCAGTTCACTAAAGGATTATTTACCCATTGCTTCCTTATGTATTCCTGAACTGTTTGAAATGTATATATCTAATAATAATCAAAACCAGGAATTACTGGACACTCTTTTCCTATATGTGAAAAGTCCCAAAAGCGCATCTGAAACAGCAAAAGAGCTCCATATTCATAAAAACACATTATTCTACCGCATTAATAAAATTACTGAAAAAGCTGATTTAGATCTTAACAATGGCGATGACATATTTAAAATTATTCTGACAGAAAAAGTAATACAATATTTAAAAGCAAACCGATACACGTAGGAATTCTTTTTATACAAAAATCACAAATGCAGCGGACAAATTATATTTAAGTTGTCATATATCTGTCGCTGCGAAGGTCAATTACCGGCTCAATTTCAAAATTCGTCAGCAAGGTAGGGAAAATGCCATTCACCATAAACCCCTTTGTCATACTAATCATTTCTTCGGTAGAAAATACGTCGGTATCTGCCCATTGTATAAACATATCAACGAAAACAGATATGGTCATGTTAATTGCTAAATTAGTCTTGGGGTCATTGCTTTTTGACTGAAATACATTAGGGAATATACTTTTTAGTTTGTTTTTATACTTTATTGCAAAAAGAGGCTGCTTATTTTCTATAACCAGATCATGAAGGTAATCCCCATTGTCATGGAAAATCTTAAAAAGTGCCTTTGCATAATTATCAAGATCCTGGGCTGTTTCAAAGTATTCCATACTGATCTGGTCCAGTGATTGTAACAGCATATCTTCAATTTCCTCTAAAACGGCATATACGTCCTTATAGTGCAGATAAAAAGTAGCACGGTGCATCTCACAGTCATCCGTGATACTTTTTACTGTAATTTTCTCAATTGGCTTTCTTTTATATGTTCTCCAAAACGCATCAACAATTTTTTTTCTTGTTTTTTCTCTTGCATTTTCATATATCTGCATCTTTTCACCTCTTTTTTTAAAATACGACATATTGTCTATAATTGTAAATTGCTTTTTCGTATCTGCTGAATTATACTAATTACAAGAAATACGACACAGTGTTTATATTCTTATATTAAAAGTATTTTATACAATGTCAATAAAAATATTAGAAAAGAGGTATTCTTATGAAAAAAAATTTAATGACCAATAGCGGCTTTCCCATGTCAGTTAATCCTTCGGAAGATCTTAAACCCTTACCACACGCACAGATAGATTCCTGGTATATCAAAACGGAATTTGAAGCTGACGGAAAACAGCTGGGCTTTACCTGGCATCAGATGTTACAAGCTTACGGAAATGAAAAAAAGGTCAGTGCAGAAAGTCTTTTAATGAATGCATCCGATAACATCTGGCTGAATAACCGCATTCTTTCTTCTGAAAATGAAGAAAACGGCTTTGACTCTGACTGTATGCATTGTTACTCTTCCTGGGGCGATCTGAGGGGAGATGAGAACCACATGTCTCTTGATTTAATCATTGATGAAAATGAAATTCATGTAACTTTTGTACCCAATGGTGAAATCCTGTATAATGGCGGAACCGGCTTGATTGAAATCGGAAACACCGGCTCCTATCAGTACTCCTTTCCGCAGATGAAAATGGAAGGTACCTTTCTTCTCCAGGGTCATGAATATAAGATACACAATGCCCACGCTTGGTTTGACAGACAATACGGTATTCCGGCAGGCCGCCCTTCTGACTTAACATTTGCACCGGGCCAGAACAGCTGGCTGTGGATTGGTTTATCCCCCCTACACAGTAACCTGGGAGCGGTATCACTCTGGGATATTTATTCCTCAGATAAACGCTTTGCATTTGGAACATTTCTGCATGAGGATGGCATTATGACAAATGCATCAATTGATATTGCCTATGATGATGTCTGGGTAAGCAGGAAAACCGGACATTCCTATCCGAATACCATTCATATCGCTATCCCTTCCGAAGATTTTAATGTAACCCTTACCAGCCTTGCCAAGGGACAGGATGCTGAGTTTGTTCATGAAATCAAATTATTATCCGGCTGTCAGTGTCTCTATCACATAAGCGGATCATACAGAGGAGAAAAAATAGACAGGACCGTTGATGTAGAAATGATTGGAGATGTGTGCGGCGAACTCTAAATAACAGAAAATCAGGCTGACCCATAGAGGATAGGGTCAGCCTGATTTATTTCTATTTATTTACGAAGCATTTATTCTATCTGATCTGCTGCATTATCTAAATAATCACAGGAGAAACGTTCAAACTCGCCTTTGTCCACCAGGCTTGCAAGAGCGGGAGCAATCGGTATCCTGCCCAGTATATCAACACCAGTTTCTTTTGCGATTTCTTCCAGCTTACTCTGCCCGAATACAGGGATTTCTTTTCCTCAGTCCGGACACTTTACATAACTCATGTTTTCCACATATCCAAGAATGGGAATGTTCATTATATCTGCCATATTATAGGCTTTTTTCACAATCATGGAAACCAAATCCTGAGGAGAAGAAACGATCACAATTCCATTTAACGGAATGGTCTTCCCATTAAACCTCGGTCCAGAACTGCTTTACGGTACCAGCCAGAATAGGTCCTCTCAATACGACGGGTGCATCTTCTTTGTCCAGCAACAGATTCACTGATTTGACCAGTTGCTGAGACTGCTATCTTCATATCATTTACCTCTCTTTTCTTATTATGAGCATATGCTAATTAAACAATACTATATTAGCTGGTTATTGTCAAATGCTCATAATTATTTTATATTTTAATGCTTTGTGCAAAAAAAAATTGAGGCACAATATGTGTCTCAACCTTCTTCTCTCTCCTTGCACTGGCAATATAAAAATATTCGTTAAAATCCATGATCTGTATATCAATAAAACCAGTTTTCTGAAGATTTCTCTTTAAAACCTCCGAACCCAGCCGGTGATCAGCCGGCGGCCCGAAATCACTGTCCTTTTTGATCCATTCAACGATAATAATTCGTCCGTCAGGATACAGAATACGGTTTACTTCCTTTAAAAACTTCTGCCGCATCTTCACCTCATGCATGACTGTGCATAAAAAGGCTGCGTCAACGGATTCATCCTTCAAAGTCAGTTTGTATTCCTGCGTAACAATTGGGCGCACATTTTTTATATTGTGTTCCAGCATTCCTGCTTCCACGTCATCAAGCATCTCTTTTTCAATATCCAGAGCATAAACAGTCCCCTCATCCCCAACTGCCTCAGATAACGGGAATGTAAAAAAACCGATTCCGCAGCCGATGTCAGCGACGATATCCGACTTATTAATGCCGCAGACTTCCAGAATCATTTTGGCAGGCAATACCTCTCTGCGTTTCGGACTGTCCAGTTTACTTTTATTTATTACTTTATATTTATGTGTCATAGATTTGCTCCCATCTTATTCCTATTTTCCAGAAATATTTTTTCGAAATCACCTTTATTAACCGGTCTTCCAAAATGATATCCCTGGTACATATCACACTGCATTTCTTTTAGTATCTTTAATTGATCTTCATTTTCTATTCCCTCTGCTATGACTTTCAGCTGAAATCCATGGGCCAGATTAATGATATTTTCCAAAAGCACCTTATCTTTTTCATTGTAACTGACGGAATCAATAAAAGATTTATCAATCTTTATTATATCAATCGGCAAAGATTTTAAATAATTTAAGGATGAGTACCCGGTACCAAAGTCATCCATACTGACCCTGATCCCATACGACTTCAGCAGTGCAATGTTTTCAACCGCTTTATTAAAATCTTCTATAACCATTGACTCTGTGATCTCAAATTCAAGATACTTTGCCGGTACATGAAAAAAGTCAATTTTTTCCACCAGCTTTCGGATCAGTTTCCTGTTGGTAATATGCTGGGATGTAATATTAATTGAAATAATAAAATCACTTTTTCCCTTTTCTATCCAGGAAAGAATATCCGTACATACTTCTTCCACAATCAGATCCGTTATTGCCACAATGAGACCATTTTTTTCTGCAAATTCAATAAATTCTGACGGGGGGATCACCGTCTTGTCCTCTTTCACCCACCTTGCCAATGCCTCTGCACCGGTAAGCTGTCCGTCTTTCGAATACTTTGCCTGGTAGTAGACTTTAAATTCCTTTTGTTTAATCCCTTCTTTTATCTCCTTCTTCTTAATTGTTTCCTCGTAAAGATTCAGGCTCATATTCTCATTATAAAACGTATAGCTGCTTTTTCCAAGCTTTTTCGACATATACATGGCATCATCGCTGCAATTATACAGGGTCTGAAAATCTGTTCCATCCTTTGGCATAAGTGCTATGCCCAGACTTGCACTCACGTAGTCAACCTTACTGCCATTCACGTAAAATGGATGTGCAAATAAATCCAGTATTCTCTTAGCCATTTGCTCCGTCTGAGCCTGATTTCTGACAGATTTAATAAAAAACAAAAACTCATCTCCCCCAATATGGCATACACAGTCCTGCGCTCCGACCACATTTTCAAACCTCTCACCTGCAAGCTTTAATAATTCATCACCCGCAAGATGGCCTAATGTATCATTGACTGCTTTGAAATCATCCATATCCAGGCTGATTAAAGCTGCAAACTCCCTGTCTGAGGAAATTTCATTGATTAAATTATTCATCATATAATTTTTATTCGGCAGTCCTGTTGTACAGCTGTAAAAAGCATAATTATTAATTTTCTTAAATATCCTGGAGACCAGCATCACAATAAGCCCGAACAGTAAAATCATGCTGATATTTATGAATACTATTTTTACCATAAACAGCTGTATGTTTTCATTATCCGGACTGATATTTAACTTTCTCAGCAGATTCATAATAATAAATGATACGGAAATAAACTCTGCCATTGCCACAATGATCAAGATAAGCAGTACCATCTGAATTGGTAAGCGGTTTATTTTCAGGTTTAATTTTTTCTTAAGCAGCATCATATGAACGCCCAATCTTATTTTTTATATTAATGTATACGGCCTGAATCATCCCTGGCTGCGCATAGAATAAAAGACAGAGATTCCAGCCTCTGTCTCTTATTATTTACTGGAGCATTGATAAAAGCGTCTGCTTTGACTGTACTCCAACTGTGCTTTTTACCACTTTTCCATCTTTCATCACAACTAAAGTCGGAATGCTCATTACCTTGAATGCCTGGGCAAGCTCCTGTTCCTCATCTACATTAATCTTACCAACTCTGGCTACATCAGCCGTCTCTTCAGCAACCTGCTCTACAATGGG
>Ga0316600_10001097_pt1 | contig 12470 bp, 15 predicted proteins | sample OWC_soil_day5_CT_FD_207652 | JGI IMG/M metagenome (GOLD analysis project Ga0316600, IMG submission 207652) | Wetland soil microbial communities from Old Woman Creek delta, Ohio, United States - OWC_soil_day5_CT | ecosystem: Environmental > Terrestrial > Soil > Wetlands | place: USA: Ohio... | reverse complement strand
CTTTGGAATGCCCGTCTTGTGGGGAATGTTCCGTCGAATTTAGTGAAAAGGGACTTTTCTTGTCAAGGCAATTCTCTTCCTTTTCCCCTCGGTTGAATGCCGCACTGGGGGCTTCACTTCGGGTCCACCGGGTGCTTTCCCTTCTCCCACTCGTCCCAGCCGCCTTTGAGGGCGAACACCTTGGAATACCCGGCCTTCACGAAAGGCTGTGCCACACGGGCACTGGTGTATTCATTCGTTCAGGCGCAGTAAAAGACCAGGGTCTTGTCCTTCGGATACTTGTTCATCCAGGTGTCCACCTTTTCCAGGTCTTCCCTCACAGCCCCCTTGATTTTCACCTTGCTGAGTTTCCAGTCCCCATCTTTACGGGCGTCGATAATCACGAGATCGGGATTGCCGAGCATTCCCTTGAGTTCTTCAATGGTCATTCTTTTTACGTCTTGAGCCGCCGCCGGCGTGGCGAAAACTGAGGCCGCGGCAAACACCATTACGATCGCCAGAAACAGAATCCTTTTTCTCATTTTCTTTCCTCCCTGGTTGACGTTATAAGTCCACAGTGATCTTCGGTCCTGCCGAAAAGCCCGCCTACTCCAAATGAGTCAACTATAATGCTTTATTTCACCGCTGCGAGAAAACTTTTGTAGATTTTGACCGTCTCCGGCCGTTTCTCGAAAAAAGGCACGTGACCGCACTGATCCAGGATCACCACCCTTACATTCCTGAGCCCTTTCCTGAAGACCTCCGCGCCGGACACATGAAGGATACGGTCGTTTGCGCCCCAGACCACCAGGGTTCTCGCCTCCACCCGTGAAAGGCGCAACTCGAGCTTAGACCTTCCTCCCTGTTCAAGGTCCCGAAGCACCTTTCCGTAAAACGCGTAGTTCGATGCCCCGTGTTCCGCAAAATAGGTTTTAAAGGCGCCGGGCACAGGAGGGACGCGATAGAAAAGAAGCCTCAGGATCTCTTCAAAGCCCTCCTTTGTTCTGTACACAAGGGCAATCTCTCCTGTTTCCGCATACCGTCGCCACATGTCGCTTGGGGTCGGGGAGTTCACTCCTGCCGGAGCGAACAGCGCAAGGCTTTTCACCTTTTCGGGATACTCGCTGGCGTAATACCCTGCGATGTAACCTCCCATGGAAGACCCTGCAAGATGAAAGCGGTCGAGGCCAAGGCTTTCAACAAACCGGTTCAGCCTTTTCACCTGGCTCGGGACATCATAGTCGGCAGACTCCAACCGTGAATTCTCGCCAAAGCCCGGAAGGTCTGGAAGGATGAGGCGGTAAGACGGGCTGAAGGCTTTTGGGAAAAGTCCCCAGCCGTCCTTTTCCATTCCAAAGCCGTGAACAAAAAGAAGGGTCTCTCCTTTTCCGCCTTCCAGATAAGCCCAACGGTGGTCGTCTACCTGGATCGTGTGCCGGCTGAGGCCTGCGTGCCAGCGGATAGCTTGCTTGGCACAGTCCAGAAGGAATCCTGGGAAACAGAAATAAGCGACCGTCGTCGCTGCCACCAGCGACAAGAAAACGGCCAGAACGGCTTTTAATCCATTCGCCATGACCGACTCGCCGTCACTTTCTCCTCTAAAGGTTTATGGGACTCTTCAATGGCAATCATTTGGTCCACTTACGGATAAGCCACTGGAGCTTTCCCCTTTTAAGACCAATGGCCGCTTCCGGACAGATTTCCATGCAGCAATAGCACCGGATGCATTCGTCATAGTCGTAACAGGGAACGCCGCTTTCGCCCCTCGATTCGCCAATGGCTCCTCCAGGGCAGATGGCCTTGCACTGATAGCACAGAGTGCAGCGATCTCTGGAGGGCACAGGTTTTTCGACAAGAAGATCTTTGAATAGTTTTGTGTTGAGTGGCCAAGGGGATACAGGGTTCCCGCTGCTTGCTTTGCTCGGAACATATTGACGGACCTGAAAAGCATCAAGACCGGCACCCAGAAGTTCGATGCGCTCCAGAGCGCCTGTCCCGAGCCCTCTCTTCTCTCCGAGGGTGACGGTCAGCACCTCTTTCAGGCGAAGACCGACCACCCTGGTCACGACAGCATCTACAGCCAGCGCATCCTGTCCTGCCAGAATGGCGCCGATCTTTCTGGGGGTGCCGGAGACTCCTGGCCCTTCGCCCTCCATTCCCATGACCGCATCCATCAGATGGACAAAGATTTTGGGTTTTTCAAATCCTTTCACAAGGGCGCTGTAATAGTCCAGCAGGAACTCGGAGAATTCCTCCTTGCTGCGCGCCTTCAAATGCCACTTAGACTTGTTCAGGCCGTAGATCAGGCCGAAGAGATTCTTCACGGCGCCCGTGATGTAGGTCAGCCCGTGGGTTTTGAATTTCGGCAGGTTCAGGAAGATGTCCGCATCAAAAACGGCCGAAGAAATTTCGAACCTCTTGAACCGACAGGGGCCGTCGTAGAACAGGACGCCCGTTGCTCTCGGATCTGCAACCTCGCAACCTTCATCCTCCGCAATTCGATCATAGCCGGCCTTTTTCATCACCTTACCCATGGGCTGAAAGCCCGGGGACTCGCACAGGATGGGCGTGCCTCCATGGTCCCGCACCATGCGCGCCGCGGCCCGGAAAAATTCCGGATGGGTCACCACGCTTTTTTCCGGCGCTGAGGCGCTCAAGAGGTTCGGCTTGAGGACCACCCTTTTTCCAGCAAAGATCTCCGGATTAAGACCGATAAGATTCAGCGCTTCGATCATTTTCTTTCTGATCAGAACGGAATCGTACTCGTCACACTTCAGAAGGGCTACGCGAGTCATGACCGCTCCTTAATGATTCATGCAAGATGGCTTTTCATTCTAATCGAAAAAGGTTAGGATGTCGCCCGGAATTTCACACAGAAAAAGGCCCGGAGAACATTCTTGAGGACCCTCACAAAGCGGCACGGCTGCAGCATCCTCTTTGTAAACGAACAAAGGCAGGTCCTTCTGTTCCTGCGCGACGATCTCCCCCACATCCCCTATCCCAACACCTGGGATGTGCCCGGAGGTCACGTGGAAGAGGCTGAAACCCCGGCCCAATGCATTGTTCGAGAGATGAAAGAAGAGATGGGCCTTGACCTCGAGGGGTTTGAGCTCTTCTCTGTGAAAGATTTCAGCGACAGGATAGAGCACACCTTTTGGAAGTCCGCCAATCTGCACATCGATGAAATTTCTCTTCAGGAAGGTCAGCGTCTCAGATGGTTCTCGGAAGAGGAAGCTGGGGCGACGGTACTGGCCTATGGATTCAATGAAATCGTCGCGGAGTTTTACGCAAAAGCGCCTTTTCTGGGGCGCTGATTGTCTCTCCATTCATCAGGCCCCGGTTATTCCATATCGAATTCCTTCATATCGAACCAGTAGCCTGTCTTGGTGGCGTAGTCGAGTTGCATTTGAACCGCCGCAATGTGCCTGTTCTCAATGACCAGGAACTGCGCGAACAGGGCCTGGTTCCGCCCGGTCATTTCCCTCACCATCGTCTCGTAAAACTCGCTGGTTTCGTTTTCAACCTTGAGGGCCCGGCTCAGGATTCTCTTTTGGTCTCCCCCGGCTTTCCTGGATATCTCCGACTTGAATCGAGCCATCTGCTTGGCCATGCTCTCATTCGAAGGAACCATCGTCTCCAGCCTGGGAAGGGTGAGTTTGCCCGTCTTCTCCCAGTGCTCCAGCCTGTCCATGAGGTAGTCCAGATGCCGCTGCTCGTCGTCGGCCATGGTCTTCAAAAAGCTTTTCCCTGCCGGTTCGGAGACCTTTCGCGCCGCAGCCAGGTAAACATCACGAATCCTTGTTTCGTACTGAACCGCTGTTTTGATCGCCTCTTCGAGAGTCATAGTTCCCCCTTTTATGGCGGCCAATCAACTTAAAGCCTTGAGTGGGATTTTCATTTGCTCTTGTCCGGGAATTCTGTACACTTGCTTGAAAAAAAGCAAGGAGTATTGTCATGATCCTGCCCTTGATCCAGAAGCGTAGAAGCATCCGGAAGTACCAGAAGAAACCCATTGAATCCGAAAAGATTCAAACTCTTGTAGAAGCGGCTCTTCGCTCGCCGTCTTCCATGGGTTACAACCCCTGGGAGTTCGTCGTTGTTGACGACGCGAATCTCCTGGACAAGCTTTCCAATGCCAAACCCCATGGTTCCGCCTTCATCAAGAACGCCCCTCTGGGGATCGTGGTCTGCGCCGATCCGGAAAAAAGCTCTGTCTGGGTGGAAGACGCCTCTATTGCATGCATTTTTATCCAGCTCACGGCGGAGTCCCTGGGCCTTGGCAGTTGCTGGATTCAAATTCGCGAAAGAATGCACAATGAGGCAAAAACATCGGAGGCTTATATCGCCGAGGTCCTTAATCTCCCGAAAAAAATGAAGGTCGAAGCGATGATCGCCATAGGCTATCCGGATGAACAAAAAGCCCCCCGGCCAAAAGAGGACCTGCAGTACGGCAAGGTCCACCAAAACCTCTACGGAAAACCTTACCAGAATTGAGAGCCTCAATTCCTGAATTGACCGAGTGAGAGAAGCATCATGGAGAAAGTCCCGGCTCAAGATATCCATCAAAGGCTCACAAGATTCCAAACAGCCCTTGCCACCCACGATTTGGACGGTGCGCTCCTTTTCCAGAACGTGGATATCTATTATTTTTCCGGGACCATCCAGTCCTCCATCCTCTTCATCCCAACGCAGGGGGATCCTGTCCTTATGGTGCAGAAGGGTTTCGAGAGGGTGAGGGAAGAATGCCCTCTCAGAAACATCATCGCCGTCAACGGCAAAAGCCATCTCAGCGGGACGCTCCACGATTTTGGAATTCGACGCTTGGAGCGCGTGGGGATCGAGATGGACGTTCTTCCGGCCTCTCTTTATGTGTGGCTCGCAGAAACCTTTCCTCAATGCCGTTTTGTAGATGTTTCCGTCCCGATTCGCAAACTGAGGATGATCAAGTCTCGCTATGAAACAGATCAGATCAGGAAAGCCGCTGCCGTTCTTCATCAAGGCTACACGGAGATTCAGGGATTCATCAAACAGGGAGTGAGCGAGCTGGAAATTGACGGCCGCTTGGCTTTTATTGCACGAAGAGAAGGTCACATGGGAATACTCAGGATGCGGGGATGGAATCAGGAGATGACTTACGCCCATGTGCTTTCAGGCGACAGCGGCTCTGTGGTCACATTCCTGAACAGTCCCCACGGAGGGAGCGGCAACACCCCGGCCATGGCCCAGGGAGCGAGCTTTCGTCAGGTCAGGAAAAACGAACCCATCGGCATCGATTATGGGGTGGGCATCAACGGTTATCTGGCCGACCAGTTCCGCACTTTTGTGATCGGCGAGCTTCCGGCCGCTCTTGAAAAGGCTCACCAATGCTCGAGGGAGATCCACGATCTTTTCGTACGAGAGGCCAAACCCGGAATCTCATGCCCTCAACTCTATGCCATGGCCAAAGACTTCGCCTTGCGGGCCGGTCTCGAGGATTACTTCATGGGCCATGGTGAAGGCCAGGTTCGGTTCATCGGCCACGGTATTGGCTTGGAAATCGATGAATTCCCTGTCATTGCCCCCAACTACGAGGGAGAGCTGGCACAAGGCATGGTCATTGCCTTTGAACCCAAATTCGTTTTTCCAGGGAAAGGGGTGGTAGGTATGGAAGACGACTACCTCGTCACCTCGTCCGGAGTTGAAAGACTCACCCTCACCGAGCAAGTCTTGATCAATCTGATACCCTGAGGCATCTCACACAGGTCACAGGGAAAGAACGAATCATTATAGAAAACGATTAGACTGTCGCGCGTAAAGGTATTTGCTGCCGGAGGAGAGCTTCCTGTCCACGGAAAGGGCCCCTCCTCCCTTGATGAGGAGTGCGAGACATATCCCGATGACAAGAAGGTGGTATTCAAACCCTTCTCCCTGTTGTTGCCCGAACCAGTTCATGAAGAAGCCGTGCTGCACATGACTCAGAAACATGCAAAGCGTAAGGCTTGCGCCGATCCCTATGGCCCAGAGTCTGGTGAGGAACCCGAAAACGAGCAGGACCGCTCCCAAGGACTCGACACCCATAAGAGCGACGACCGACCAGCCAGGGAAACCCATCCCTGCAAAAGCCTGAAGGGTCTTGGTGAATCCAGGGCCCCCGAACCATCCCAGAACCTTTTGGGCCCCGTGGGGAAACATGACCACCCCGAGCGCAAGCCGTATGAAGAGCTGAGCAGGGCTGTTGTCTGTCTTCAGGAATTTTTTGAACATGGTTCAGACCCTCCTTTCAAGCAGCTCTTTTGCTATCCGGGTCCTGTGCTCCATCCACCTCAGGAAACATGTGTATCAGATTCTCGATCCTGCGACAACCTTTTCAGACCACTGGTTTGGGTTTCAAGAAAAAGCCGGGGCACGCTAATCAAGGGTTTACACATAGAATTTAACATGTTAGAATATTGGCTCAATGTTTGAGGGACTCCCTAATGATCTGGGAAGTCTTAGGCTTTTAAGACACAGGAGGTTTTTCCGGATGAAAATCAAATTAGTTCTTTTCCTGCTTCTAATCCTTGTTGTTGCTCTGGGATCGTGCGAATCCAAAAAAGATGAACAAAAGGCCGCTCCACAGGCATCCAAAGAGACGCCGAAGCCAAAAGCTGTGGAAGCCGCTCCTTCCGATGCGCTTGCCAAGGTCGGTGACCGCTACGTGCGAGTTGCCGATTATGAGAAGCAACTGGTCAAGCTGTCCCCCAAGCTCGCTGAATCCGAGCATGGCCGCAAGTACGTTGTGAACCAGTACATCGAGAATCTCCTGATTGAAAAGGAGGCGGAAACAAGGGGGCTGACCAAAGATCCCGCCCTTGCCGCTAAAATTGAGGACTACACCCGCAGCCTTTACAGAAACAGCCTTCTCCAGGCACTGAAAGAGGGCCAGAAACCCGTTTCAGACGAAGAGGCCAAGAAGTATTTCCAGGAGCATGAAGAGGAATTCGTTCAGCCTGACAGGGTCCGCCTCAGCCTGATAGAAGTGGACCTGGACAAAGAAAAAGAGATCAACGCCGTTCAAAAAGATCTCAAAGCAGGCAAGGATTTTGCCCAGCTGGCCATGGCTCACAGCAAGCATGTGAGCGGAAAACGGGGTGGAGACATCGGTTTCGTGACGCAGAAACAGTACAAGGTTTTGACAGACGTAGCTTTTACCATGAAGCCGGGCGAAATCTCCAAGCCCTTCAAAACGCCCACCGGGTGGGCCATCATCAAGGTAACGGAATTTGTGAAGAAGCAGGCCATCCCCCTGGAAGAAGGGATCAAACGAGCGAGAGCGCGCCTTGAGGCGACGGAAACGTCCAAATCTTTTGATACGCTCATGAAGGGTCTGAGAGAAAAGAACCAGGTTGTGGTCTACGAGGACAAAATCAAACACCTTCAGAAGGAAGCTGCGGCGCAGGAGACGCCGGCAAAGAAAGCGCCATAGTCAGCCAAACCTTTTTAAAGCGCGATCATTCAGACGATGTTCGGAGGCCAGGACGCCCTGGCCTCTGTCGTTTGAAGAGCTACCGTGAGCAATAAACAAGAGATGATGGACCAAATTCGAGCCATAGGCTTTGACCTTTTCAACACGCTGATCACGGTGGAACCTCAGACTCTTCAGGTAGCCAACGGCAGGCTTTTCAGCAGCCTGATTGAAGGCGGGTTTCAGCTTGAGGAGGACGCCTTTAGAAAAGCACATCGCCAGGCCGCCATGGACCACCTTGCGGAGTGTCAAAAAGACGGGAGGGAAACCCACAACCGTTTCTGGATCAGCGCGGCTCTCGCAGACCAGGGGTACCAGGTTTCACCCGAAGATTGGAGAATCGCCGCCGCAGTTGACTGTTATTTTTCCGCCTTTCTTGAATACTGCCATTTGATCCCAGGCACAGAGTCTATGCTCGCCACGCTGAAGAAGAAGTATCGCCTTGGACTGTTGACTAATTTCACCCACGGTCCTGCGGCAAGAAATATCCTGGATTATCTGGGGATCACTCCCTTTTTCGGCATCATCCTCATTTCGGGAGAACTCGGATATCGCAAACCGCATCCATCGGTATTTCTCAAACTCGTCGAGCAGTTCGGCTTTGAACCCAGCCAAATCCTATATGTCGGCGACGATCCTGAACCGGACATCAGGGGGGCGAGGGGTGTGGGGCTTCAGCCTGTGTGGACGACCTATGTCATGGATCATCAGATCCCTTATGCCCGCGGGATTCTGACAGGGCTGCCCGAACCTCCGGAGCCGCCTGCCCCAAGGATTTCTACCTGGCAGGATCTGCTGTCGCTCCTGAACGAGCGAAGGGACAAAGCCACATAGGCACAAAGCAGAGGACTTCTTCTTTTCTTTACCCTTTGCATCTTTGCCCCTTTGTCACTTTGTCCCTTTCTTCCGCTTTGTGCCTTTGTGCCTCTGTGCCTGTCTTCCTTTGTCCCTTCACTTCTTGCGTTTCATGCGGCAGAGAATGACGAGAACTGTTTTTTCGGGAGAGCGGATGCTTTTCTGTTGCGCCTTAAGATCGAAGTGGCGCTGCATCTCCTTGAAGAAATCCAAACTCGTCCTGCGGACTCCCTCGCACAGGATCACCTCACCCTCCGGCTTCAATAAACGCTCAAACAGGTTCCTGAGGGGTTCAAAATCCTTTTCGTGATAAACGACTTCCGACCCTACAATATAATCAAACCGGCCATAGAGAGACGGGCTGTTCCAGTCCAGATCAAGGATCTCCACGTCCGAGCAGTGATTCAGTTCCGCGTTCGCCCTCGCAAACTCCAGAGCTTCAGCATTGTGCTCCGTCATAACGACATTGTGACCGAACGACGCCGCCACCACCCCGACAAGCCCAAGGCCGCAGCCGATCTCGATAAAACGCTTCCCAGGGTCGGCAGGCAGGCCGGCTATGAAATCGGCCAAAACCCACGACGCCTCCCAGACCTTAGCCCACAGGGGAAAGTCGTGAAGAGGAGTTTCAGAGTCAATGTGTTCCTCGATGAACTTGGGCGTAAGGAGGGTGAATTTGCGGCCTCTGATCCCCACGGCCTTTTCTTCTGTTTCGCCAAGTCCGGTCTTCTCGAATGCTTTCACCTTCGCCCTCCCCTTCCCTCACCTGCAGGAGCCCCGCCTCCGCGGCGCGCTCGATGTCCCCTTATAAACAAAGCAGGCCGGAGAATCAACACTCCAGCCTGCTTCAGGAAGTTCTTCAGTCTTTCTATTTTCTTTTACTTTGAGCCGCCGTTGCCTCCACCATTGCCGCCACCGTGACCGCCACCGTGTCCACCGCCATGGCCGGCACCTTGGCCGCCACCTTGCCCTGCCCCATGGCCGACACCTTGGCCTCCGCCATGGGCCGCAGCAGCATGTCCGTGCTCGGCGCTCGATTTGCCACCTCTTGCAGCTGCCATTGCTGTTTCGCTGTCTGCTAGGCCTTTGCCCTTTCCGTGAGATGAGGATTGCCCGAAACTGGCATTACCTCCCTTTCCGTGGCCAAGACCGATAATTCCGGCGTGAAGCCCCAGTGCATGGGCAATCTGTCCCCAGCCCATGTCATCTCCGCGCATGCCTTCGATAACCCCAAGGGTCTCACCGGAGGCCGCTGCCAGAGCAGCCGCTGCGTTGCTCTCAGCCGCCGTCAGCGCAGCCTGAGCGCTCGCAATAGCCGCCTGATTGCCGGAAGCCACAGCGGCAGCAAGGTTCGCTTCAGCCTGGGACACAGCGGTCATTGCCGCTGCCACCGTAGGATCGGTTTGGGCCGCAGCGTTCGCAAGGTTGGCCGCGTGCGCTGCCTGAGCCGCATTTGCAAAAGCAGGAGCCGTGTCGCCGGTCGTGGTGCTGCCTGTGCCGCTCGTGGTTTGAGCACCGGCTATGTCCGGCTGCGCCTGGAAAAGCACCAACGAAAAAACTACCATGATTACGGTTGTGATTTTTGACATTTTACCTTTGATCTCCCTTCATGTTGACATCCGCTCTGTCATTTCTTCAAGGCAGCGTTCTTATCCTGCACTGCCGTGATAAAGTTCACGGATTCATCCGCTTTGAAACTTTTCTTCTCGGTCTTGATCTGCTCAGAAACTCCAAACCAGCTCAGGATGAGACGTGATGAATCGATTTCAGGATATTTATTGAGAAGATAAGACTTCACGCTCTTAGCTCTGGCCTCGGCAAGCTTTAAATTGTTCTTCTGGTAGGTGACGATGTGGACAGACACTTTCTGGTTGTTCTTCATGATGCTGCCCAGGATGTCTAGCGATTCGTAAGAGTTTTTTTCGATTTCAGGCGACACGGGTTGGAATCTTATGCTTTCCAGGGTGATGGTGCGGCTGCCGATGAGATAGTTTCTGTATTGAAAATCGCCCATTTCATTGAGGTGGATTGTGGCCTGTCCGGCCATGGGTCCACCCGAGTACATGGAGAGGTAATCAAGCCACGCTTGCCGTTCCTCTGCGCTCCTTTTGAGCCGGTTAAGAACCAGGGCACGGTTGTACAGGGCTGAAGGATTGTCCGGGTCCAGCTCCAAGACCTTTTTGTAGTTATCGAGCGCCTTCCGGTACTCTGATCTTTCCAGGTAAACATGTCCCTGATACGTGAGAGCCTCCACATGGGTCGGCTCCAACTCAAGGGCGCGCTGATAGCTCTTGAATTCGAGATCCTTCTTTCCATTTTGGCCGTAAGCCACACCCGCCCAGAAAAGGTAATCCGCATCCTTTGGCGAGAGCCGTGCCGCTTTTTCAAGATAAGGCTGCGCCTCTCTAGGGTGATCGTCGGCAAGCTGCAAACGCCCCATGTAGTAATTCGCTTCCGCGTTTTCGGGATTGCTTTTCAGCTCTTCCTGGAATGCCTCTATCCCCTCTTTGTATTTGTGATTGTCCAGGTAATAGGGGCCCTTCAAGCCGTACTTGACAGTGTAATACCCGCTCTTTGCAGAGTCCGTGACCGTGCTGCAGGAACCGAGAAAAAGGAGAAAAGGCAATACGGCCAAAAAAGATATTCCCCTGACAGTGTTCTTTCTCATTGTCTCATCCTCTTCTAATGATCATCCTTTCCATGGGGGAGCAAGGTCTGTGCCGCCGTTGTCTTTTCTCTAATGCTCTGATATCCAATGACATGTTCGTGAGAGGCAATGCATCTCGTCGGGTTGAAAGTTCATTAAAGGATACAGGGTCTATACAAAAATTGACAGGCTGATGTTTTGATTATTTCCAAGTGGGTGTAACGGGGTCAAACCTTGACAGGTGACATCGTAGTCTGCCGGATGCCATTGCCTTTATATGCAATTGACGGAATGAGGACTTCGAGAGGTGCAGAGGGCGAGGAACCGCCAGGCAAATTCAAAAGACGCTGGCGTTCTGCCAGGTATTTTTACATTGACAAGGCTTTTGAGTTGTCTTACATTGTATGACATGAAGACAAGTACCATTACCATTAGACTAGACAAAGACCTAGACGATCTCCTGACCAAGGCCAGTCGTATGTCGGGTAGAAATCGAAGTGAGATTGCCCGGGAGGCTTTGCGCCGGCAACTTCGGGCCAGCCAGTTTGAAACTCTGCGTCGGAGAATCATGCCCTTCGCAGAAGCGCGCGGCTATTTGACGGACGAAGACGTTTTTGCCGCCGTGTCATGAAGATCTTCCTGGACACCAACGTCCTAGCCAGTGCTGCGGCGACCCGAGGGCTCTGCGCGGATGTTCTGCGGGAGATTTTCGCATCCCACGATCTCTTCCTGTCAGAGCAAGTTCTAAGCGAACTTGGACGCGTTTTGAAACTTAAGTTCGGTGTCGCTCAGGACGCGATCGATGATTTTATCCAGCTTCTCCGACAAGATACTGTTCTGGCAAAACCTTCCCAGGTCCCAAGGGTGAAACTCCAAGACAAAGATGATCTGACCATCCTGGCCGCGGCGATCACGGCCGGAGCGGAAGTCCTTATAACCGGGGACAAAGAGTTGCTTGATCTTGGCCATGTCCAGAACCTCAAAATTCTTAACCCCCGACAGTTCTGGGAGGAACTGAAAGTCCAAGAACGTCGTGAAGCCAAGCGAAAAAAAGCGAAGTCCAACGGCCAAGCCCCTTCCGACCCAACCGCTTAGAGAGGAGAAAAGCGATGGTTGACCCATCACGAATCGACTACTCCCACCTGGACCGCCCGGAAATCCTCCTCTTCCTTTTCCATCCAAGAGGGGAATACCGCGGAGTGGAAGAACCTCCAAATGCCGCGGATGTGCTCATCCCGGTAGAAGAAAACGTGGTGATCGGCGGCCGTTTTCATATGGCGCAGCATGGCGCACCCAATCTCCTTTTCTTCCACGGAAACGGGGAAATCGTGGCGGATTATGATGAGATGGGACCCCTTTACAATCGCATGGGTATCAACTTCCTGGCCGTGGACTATCGCGGGTACGGCCTGTCCACAGGAAGCCCCACGATCACCGCCATGATGAGGGACTGCCATGAAATCCTGGAATTCTCCGTGAAATGGCTTAAAGACCACGGCTATACCG
>Ga0316600_10001096_pt1 | contig 12480 bp, 10 predicted proteins | sample OWC_soil_day5_CT_FD_207652 | JGI IMG/M metagenome (GOLD analysis project Ga0316600, IMG submission 207652) | Wetland soil microbial communities from Old Woman Creek delta, Ohio, United States - OWC_soil_day5_CT | ecosystem: Environmental > Terrestrial > Soil > Wetlands | place: USA: Ohio... | reverse complement strand
CCGCGTATCAGTTCAAACGTCTTCTTGTCCAAGGATCCCTCTTTGGACTCAACCAATATCAATACCTCACTCATCGCTCCCATCCCTCCTTACTTCTGACTTCACCTGTTCTTTACTCGCCACAGCCTTGTTTCTCGCCTGCCGGCGGGTAATTCCAAATGATAGAAAAAGCTCTACCTATTCTTAGAGCAGTCTGTTTGACATAACAAATCAAAAAAAGTAAAATGCTTTTAAGAAAAACTTAAAATCCGCAGCAAGCGCCAAAGGAGCGTGCATGGCTCTGAATGTGAATCAGTTGAGATCCTTTTACTCTGCGGCAAAGTCACAGAGCATCACAAAGGCAGCCGAAGAGTTGATGGTCACTCCCGCGGCGATCACGTCGCAGGTTAAGCAGCTGGAGGAAAACCTGGGCTTGAGACTCCTGTTTCGGTCGGGAAATGTTATGCGTCTTACCGAGTCCGGCGCAGTCGTTTTTGAAAAAATTCAACGGGTCTTTGAAGATCTTGATCATCTTGAGCTGCTCATCGAGGATATGAGCAAAGCAAAGTCAGGAGAACTTAGAATAGGATGTTCTGAGACGGCCGCTATAGATGTCATGCCAAAGCTTATCACCGCATTCCAATCCCATTATCCCGGTATTAAGGTCATCATCGATCGCGGAACAACCTCTGAAATGGTGAAGCGGGTTCTGGATCATAAGAATGAACTTGTTGTGGCGCGCTATCGGTCGGATGACAAGAGGCTGAGAATGCGACTCATGGGACGGAAGGAAATTGCCCTTATCGCTGCCTACAAAAGCGTCCATGTCCTGAGAGACAGGATTTCAATTGCTGCGCTCAACAAAGTCCCCCTCATAGCCCCCATAGAGGGTTCAGCCACAAGAGAGATCATCGACGAACATTTGAAGCAGTACAAAGTATCTCCGAGAGTCGTCATAGAAACCGCAAGTATTGCACTCACCAAGAAGCTAGTTCAGCAGGATGAGGGAGTCGGCTTCCTATGTAGGGAGGAAATAGCTGACGAGCTGTCTAAAAAGCGTCTCAGAGAGATTTATCTTTTGGAATGCTCTCCCTATATCGAGTATGGGATCGGCTATCTGAGCCGCAAAAATTTGTCCGAAGCCTCACTCGCTTTTATCAGAATGATCGAGAAAGCAAAGAACGAATGAGAGGGCAAACCATGCAAGCTCTGCGTCATTAAGGCGAAGCTTTGCTTCGAAATCACGCTTGCTTCTGCTTAAGAGATTTTTCGAAGTCCTTAAAGAATTTGTTCTTTTCTTTCCAATCCGGTCCGAATTTTCTCTCAAAATAGGGACCTGTTTTCTGCAAGGATTTTAGCCACCACAAGCGCTTTCCACCGCCCAGAACCACCTCTTCGAGGAAGCCCTTCAGTTCCGACATCATCTCCTTAGGAAGGAAGGAAACAGCCCCGATTTCGATGGAGTTCTTGAGAGCCTCCGGGGTCACCGCATGGGCGGTCAGCATGATCGCAGGGAAGTCTCTTGAAACTGCATTCTTCAGGAGCTCGAAGCCATTGACGCCCATGATGTCCAGGATAACGGCATCGTATTTGTTTTTCAAAAGCAACTGGAGGCCTGTTTCAAAATCACTCGCTTTGTCCACGTGGCACATGTCAAGAATTTCAGCTACGGTTGATAGAACGTCGGGTTCGTCGTCCACAACCAGGATGGTCTTGCCATTCAAAGGACTCTCCGCTTTCATGGTTCTGCTTCCTCCTTCTTTAGCGTCAAGGACTACTCTTATAACAAAGATGGGCCGGTCGGTCAAAGGGAAATAGATACATAGATCCTATGGGGCACCTCTCCTGAAGAGCCTCAAGGCTGTGTCCGTAACTATTTCTGAGTACACCGAGTCATTGATGTGACAGTCCATGCTGATGAACTCTATGCGAGGGCTGAGATGGCCTCTCAGCGCCTCGATGAACGCCTTTCTGCCTTCCGGATAGTACAGCTTGCCCCCGGGCCTGTCATACTCCATAAACCCCCCTTCAGGGATCACGACAGCCACAGGGCCGCGAGATCTGTTGAGCCTCGACGCGATGACCTTTCCTGTCTCAGCCATCTCTTCGACGGTCCCCTGAATACCGGATGCGATTTCATTGTGGGCAAAGGTCAATCTTCCTTTGAACCGTTCCGGTAAATTTTTTAAGGCACCAAACGAAAAGAATCCCAACCCTCCAGGTCCAAGGATCTGGGGGATGCCTTTTTCCGATGCAGCTTCCAACCTTCCTGGGGAGCAGGACCCTCCGGCAATCTCAGCGAGAACTCCCTGCGGGCAGAGGTCCAGCACACCGCGCACCTTGCCCTCCCTGATGAGCTTTTCCATAATCGCCCCTTGCATGCTCGAACTCACAGAGTGGAAGACGGCCACTTCGTAGCCTTCTTTTTCCAGGGCTTCTTTCACCGGTGTGGCATATTTGAGAAAAGACCCTCCAAGGGTGGTCATCGTGATCAGAGGCGCACTGTCCTCGGACGGTTCCTCTTCGCCCTCGACCATGCTCACAACGCTCAGGGCGGTTTTCTTGAGGTCCCTTCTTTCCAGGTGGTTCATGCCCCAGAGGTCGCAGGTGGCCTGGAACAGCACCACATCATTCATGACACTCTGGGGGGTCACGAAATCCGACAGAGTGACCGTTGAAAGCAAGACCTTTGTGAGCCCTGTGGGCAGTCCCCTGAAAACTTTAAGTGCCAGAGAGGTACCCATGGAGCCGCCGATCGCAAGGACGCCGTCAAAAGAACCGTTTTTGAAGATCTCTTGAACGATTCTTTCAGCCCCTGTGGCCATTTCAGCCATGGCCTTTGCTTCGTCATTGAACGCGAGCAGTTGAGGCAGGGTGCAAAAGGCGGCCTCAGCCACTTTGTGGCTTGGAATATCTGCGTTGAAAAGGGACTTGCCCGTGGTGCCTATGTCCATCACCAGGGTTTTGAGTCCCCTTTCTTCTATAACCTTCTTAACGAAGAGCGCCTCAGGCCCCTTGCTATCAAGGGTGGCAATGATGAGTACGGTCTTTTGTTTGTTCATAACGGGGCCTTGTATCCTTTATTTTCATTTAGATCCGTGACGAGAAGGTCACCTCGCGCCAACAGCTCAGGCTGTTCCATGGCTGTGAAATCACCGCTCTCACAAAGTTCCGTGGAGTCCATAAGATTATGGCGCCGTGGCCACCACCCCGTGAGGCGTCGGCCACGGCTTGGTTCGAAGTTGAGAGCACACTTGAAAATCGAGCGGGCAGCCCAATGGGCTTAAGCTCTATTTCTTATCCAGAATGTAGAGGGCGCCTTCCGTGGCATCCACTCTGATCCTCTGCCCTGTCTTGATCGTAGCCGTACCCGTAAAGGTGTTGACCAGGGTGGGCAGCCCATACTCACGCCCCACAATAGCCGTGTGACTGAGCGTTCCTCCCCTGTCCGACACCACAGCCTTGACCAAACCAAATACCGGCGTCCACGCAGGATTGGTCCCAGGACAAACCAGAATGTCCCCCTTCTGGACCTTATCCAGTTCGCCGTAGCTCATGATCACTTTCGCGGGCCCTTCGGCCACACCGGGCGCTCCGCACACACCGTAAATGTCCGCCTTCAACTCCGGTCTCACCCTGGGCAGTTCTCCCACAACGATTTTGATGATGATCGCATCGTCTGACGGCAAGAGATCCATGCCTACGGCTTCATTTATGTCCTTTCTGGTCGTGAATACAGGAGGAACCTGGGAGAATCTTATCTCTTCCCATCGGGCACGCCGCCTCTTGGTAATGTACTGCAATTTGTGGAACTCGGGAGCTCCCAACACCCTCTCCACTTCATCCGGATTAAGGAAAAAGATATCATCCGGTTTGTCAATCGTCCCTGCCGCAGCCAAACGCCTTCCGATGCCCAGAAGCCCACGGCGCTGGACCGCATGGCAGTGCAACTCGCAGAAAAGGTCATGCTCCTCGCTAAAGGAGCCAGTCTTGCCGCCCAGCATGATGAGAGCCTCGAACCAGGGCTTCTCGTCCTTGGGCACTTTTGCCAGCAGATTGGCTATGGCTTTTTCCCTGCCCTGGGCAAGTGTTTTCGTCATCGAATCCAGGTCGTAGTCACCGCCCTTCTTGATAAAGGCCTTGATCGGAGAGATCACTACGGAGGGATCTTCAAGCCAGTAGGGTTCGTTAAAATCCATCATGCGAACCATTCTCCACCCGTCTACCGCCAAGAAACTGTTCAACTTCTTGAGCCACTCCTTGCCGGACTTGCTCTGTTCAATCTTCCCCATCACCTGTTCAACCGGGGTGTTCAGGATAAGGTCTCCCAACCCCATGGACACCGCATCCTTGGCCAGCCCCCACAGTTTCTTGTCCACCTGGAACACCTGATTGTCAAATCCCCGAAACATGTTCTGGTATTCGGGGCTCTCGCTCGTCAGACCATAGGGCTTCACCAGGTCCTCGAGCAGCAGGAACGCAACATAGGAAACATTCATTCCTTGAAAGTGAATTTCCCACATCCGACGACTGGTGCTGATCATATCCCAGAGGTGATGGAGCAGATCGATATTGCTGGCCTTGTCCAGATCAACGGTCTTCAGTTTGTCATACATGGCCAACAGTTCCTTGCGCTGTTTTGCCCATATGCCGTCGAAGTCCTCGATCCAGGGGATTAAAGCCTCCTTAAACTTGGCCGTACGCTTCGCCACCTCCGCCTCATCGCGGACAATACGCATGGCGATGTATGTCCCGCCCTCATGATCTCTAAAGGTAAACCCTTTGTTTCGGGGCAGGCTAAGAATTTCAGCAGAGTACTGAGCTCCATGGCCGCAGTGCCTGCACCAGAACCAGGCGTACATGGGCGTCAGCAGGGGCACACTGTGCGTCCCGTCAAAAAAATACGAATTCAATTCAGGCAGGTCGATCTCCGGGTTAAAGTCAAAGCCAGGTACTCCATCCCACATTTTCACCATTTCCTGCTTTTCCTGTGCCATCTTTCCCCCCTCCTTCTTGATCTCTAAAAGGTTTGCGTTTTGTGGCTCCTCTTCAAACCAAAACTCACTCCTCACACCATCAGACGTGCAATCCTACACACCCCCAAACTTCTTGGCGATCAACTCAGCAATATGACTCGATGCGGATACCTTCTTCTTCGCCGCCACCTTCGCCGGACGGGTTTGAAGCCAGAAAAGACTCTCAGGAAATGAAAGATCCTGATCCACAGCCCACTCCATATCCTGCGGACCCCCCAGGCTCTTCTCTGCATCTTTAGCCACTCTGGCGATTTCAACGATCTCTTCATCACTAATGCAGGGCATGCTTTGCATGGAGGCCGGCACATCCGCCCAGTCCGCCCCGTCTTTCGTATACACCACGCACCTCACTTTATTCCCTACGTGCCGGGCAACAATTTCCAGGCTTTCCTTGTCCACCACGAACCCGTCCACACTCTCCGCCCCGCTCACCACCCCCTCGCCCAGACCCCAGTTCGCCTCCAGGAGAATCTTGGAGTCATCCGCCGTAACCGGATCCACCGTGAAGGTGATCCCCGAGGCCCTCGCGTTGACCATCTTGGGAACCGCAACGCCCAGTTCATCCCCCAATACCGGGAACCCCTTGTTGACGCGGAAGGCCACCGCTCTGGCCGTGTAAGCGCTGGCCCAAACTATTTTTACCTTCTGGATCACTTCCTCAATCCCGCGCACGTTGAGGTAAGTCTCAAACATCCCCGGCCGGCTCTCTGTCCCGGCAGATCGCACTGAAACAGGAACGTTTTCTATACCTGTTTTCTTGCACAGGTTCGCGTAATAAGAAGCAATCGCTTCTCTAATCGAAGAGGGCATTTCCTTGGCTTCGATCATGGAGCGCAGGGTTTCGCTAATCTCCCGGAACACCGAAATCCCTACCCCCTTGAGTTCGCCCAGCCCCCTGACATAGGAAGCCATTTTCTCATCCGTGCCCGTCTCGTGAATGAACTTCTCATACAGGGCAATGGAAATCGCAAAGCCCGGGGGAACAGCCAACCCCATTCGCGTCATCTGGCCTAAATTCGCGCACTTCTTCCCGACCATGTCGTTGTGCTCTTTCCCCAACTCCTCAAACCAGTAAATCATAAGCCCTCCTTTCAGATAGGACGCTGCGCCTTGTCCTCCCTCGCGAAAAGGGCAGCCCCTAAAGCTCCAATGATTTGCGGCTCTTCAGGAACGATGATTGGGGTTCCGACAGCGATTTCCAAATACTGCTTGACCCCCACGTTCTTGGCGACGCCACCGGTAAAGACCACATCATTGTTGAACCCAACGCTTCGCCCCATGGTAATGGTTCGAGAAGCAACCCCTTTATGGATGCCGGCGATCAAATTCTCCCTGGCTTCGCCCCTGGCACGGAGTGAAACCACTTCTGATTCAGCAAACACAGTGCACGTGCTGCTGATCATGCAGGGCTTGTTGCTGGTCAGGGAAAATTTTCCCATGTGCTTCAAAGGAACTTCGAGAACGTTGGCCATCACCTCGATAAACCTGCCTGTGCCTGCAGCACATTTGTCGTTCATCACGAAGTTGGTGACACTGCCGTCCTCATCCAGGGCGATCACTTTGCTGTCTTGGCCCCCGATATCGATTACCGTGCGGGCGGAAGGCAGCAGGAAATTCGCTCCCTTTGCGTGACAGATAATCTCGGAGAGCGCTCGATCGGCGGAGGGAACCGCGTGGCGGCCATAGCCCGTGGTGACCACACGCGAGAAATCCCGAATTCCCAGCCCGAGCTTTTTGGTCACTTCAGCCAGCACTTTATCCGTTGCCAGGTTGACGCTCTGGCCCGTCGGCAACACAGAGTAGGAAACCATCTTGCCGTCGTCGAGAATCACCGCCTTCGTGGTTGCCGCGCCGATGTCCAAACCGCAAAAAAGCATCTAATGGTATCCGTACCAGTGAGATATAAAACCCTCGCCTTCGACCGAAAACTGCAGTTTGGCGTTTTCACCAAGATGCAGGCACAAAGGTGCAAAGGCACATAGGCACAAAGCAGAAAAACCCTTCCGCTCTGTCCCTTTGGCCCTCTGTGCCTTTGTGCCTGTTTCCATTTGTACCTTTGTCCCTCAATCTGCCGGCTTCACCTCGACCGCAGTTGGCTTCTCTCTTTAAGGGAGCTTTCGTTTCGCCTTTCTGGCGGCCAGTAGGTGGCCGAAGGTTTCGATTTTTGTTCTCATGGATTCCCCGCTGAAAACCCGGTTGTCATACCAGTCGACCTCCAAGCTGAGCACCGGGATTTTCAATTCCTCTTCTATCGCTTTCTTAAAGAAATAGCCAGTACCGGACATGGGTCTGCAGTGAATCGGCTGAGTCCACAGGATGCCGTCCAACCCAAAATCTTCCACCGCTTTCTTTGTCCAATGAAGAACCGCCGAAGTGCCATGGTACAAACCCCTCTTCAACTCCACTTGGGCATTTCTCTCCGCGAGGGAGGTGTAAGTTGAATCCAGTGTCGCCGTGTAGGCGTCATAACTCAAAAAGGTCACCGGTATGGCGATACCGGCCCTTTCGAATAAATGGGCTATGGATTGGTCTCGTTGGGGTATGAGGAAACTGCAGACCCTCGGGCTTCCTTTGGGCAAAGGACCGATCCCCTTGTTGACCCTTGCCTCGAGTTCCGGGACGAGCGTCTCAATCGCCTTGAGCGCCTCTGGGAACCGGTTATAACTGATGCCGTTGCGAAGGAACCGTACGATCTGCAGGTTTGATTGCGATACGGGCGGCGGATCCGCTTTCATGGAGCGGTTGGACTCTGCAATCCCTTGATTGAACTTGCTGTACAAATCGTAATAGGCCGCCCAGTGCTCCTTGTTCGGCTGGTAGCCCAGTATTTCCGCTGCCTCGAGCCAGCCGCTCTCCATCTCCGCGGCGAGGTAGGAGACCCGCTCAGGGGTGAGATTCGGAAATTCACCCCAAGGGGAGTCCATCACATTGTCCATGACCACCCAGGGGATCCCGTAGACCTCTCGCAACCATTCATCGGTTTGTCCCCCTTGGTCACAGTAGAAACTCGAGGCCAGGAGGAGGTCAGGGACCGGGATAATCCCCTCGGTCACAGCTCCTATGCGGATTTTGTTAAGACCACACAAGGCTCGGCCCGGGGGGAGGGCCTTCTCTTCCCCAGCCTCAAGGATCGGGTCAATCCGGTCAAAAACGGCTCCCAAGGCGATATCCAGAATAAACTCAGGGCATACACAAAGGATTTCACCTTTTCCGATCACAGAGATCACACCGCTCAGTCCACCGAGAGGAGGGAAGGAATAGTAGACCACTCTCTTGCCCTCTCGTTTGCTGAGCACCACATCGACCATTCCGCCGATCCACACACCCAGGGCTTTCCTCACTCCCATCAAATCCATATCATACCCTTCAATCACCCGTGCTTCCGCGCGCTGCATGTCCTCAGGCCCCAGGCCCAGAATGCCAAAGGCCTCATCGAGTCTTGGCTTCTCCCGGCTGATCTGCTCATCTTCCCAGCCGCACAGTTTTAAAAGAGCGGAATAGTACATTCCTATTTCCTTTTGATCATTTCGATGAACGTCTCCACACGGGTTCTAAGCGGGCCCGCTTCCTCCTCGTCATAGTCGGACTCGATGACCAGTGTCGAAAGGCCTGTCGCATCCTTCATTAATTTTGGGACCAAGGTCGATTGAACCGTGTAACAGTCCCGGTACATGAGGTTATACCAGACAACCCCGTCCGCAAGGAACTCCTTAGCCAGCCGGATCAGGAAATCGCGGTTTTCTTTGGAGGGTCTGAACCAAGCCGGGGCTATTCGGCGGTGGAAGTAAGCGTCAGCCAGGGCCTCCATGGGGTTTCCAATGATTGCCACATCGTCCCAGTAGTTCCTGAGACCCTCGGCAAAGTGCTCCATCACGACAGCGCCTCCAGCCTCTTCTATGAGGCTGATGATCTTGCTGTCTCCGTAAGCCAGTGTGGAGCCTGTAAGCAGAATCCTTGGCCCTATTCCGGGTGGCGGGGGCTGTTGCTCCAATTCCCCAATCAAGGATTCAAGGGTCTCCACCATGAGATTCTTGTCAAGCCACAAGGAAGCATGCAGGAGCCTGACAAAATCCGAGCCCTTGAGAGGGGAGGAGTCGGTCCTTCGCATGAAGCTTATTCTTCGGAAAAGCTCCCTTTCCCTGTTGCACAGAACGATCGCTTCCCCCAGAGCGACATCCGCAATACTTGCCTCGGTTTCTCTCTCCATTTCTTTTTTGAATGCTTTGATGCCGTGAAGATAATACGTCAGTGCCCGTTCTGTTTTGCGGTGAGGGACGCCGAATCGAAAGATCTTTCCAAGATGATAGAATTCCCAAGCGTCGCCCAGTATTCTCACGTTGTTGTCGGTGATGGGAATGACGAACAGGTCCATGAGGTCATAGACGGGTTCGCCCCCGAGGACCTTGAAACCGATTTGGGAGCGGATGAACGTGTCGTACCAGCGGGGGAGGTAGGCCCCGGCGATCAAAACCGGTTCGTGCTCCCCCCCACGATGAAGGCCCACAGGAATCGCGCCGCTGGCCAGGATGATTTCTTCAGGCACATACCCGCCCGGGTAATAGCCGATGATTTTGCGGCCTTCCTCTTTGAATCTTTCCAGTTCCCGGGCTCGGTTTTTTAGGTGAACGTCTATGGCTTCCAGAGCTTTCATTTTGTTCTCCAGCCGATTACTGCTTCAGGCCGAAGTCCTCGCGGATCACCTGGTAACAGTTGTATGAGCATCCTCTGCCCGTGCCTACGCCGTTGTGCGTCGCAGCGGAGCAAAGATAGAAGTTCTTGACCGGGGTTCTGTAGTTAGAAAGCTCCGGGGTTGGCCGGAACCGGTCCATCTGGGAGACGATCATGTCCCCCACAGCGATGGACCCCTGATGCATGTTCGGCCGGCGCAATTCAATGTCATAGGGAGTAAAGACACGGCAGCCGATGATGTTTTCCCTGGTCATGTTCGGCGCATAGATTTGCCACTGTCTGATGATCGCGTCTTCAAATTCCTTCCTCAGCTCTTGCCATCTGGCAGGCGAGAAGAACCGGGTGGGTGCGGCAAACTCTTCTACCCCGATCATATGCTTCCCTTCCGGCGCCCTTGACTTATCCCAGATGGTGTCGGCCCCAACGAACATGAAAAGCTTGCTGCTGATTCCGTTGACCAGTATCTCAGAAAGGTATTGGTTCGCCATGTAATCTGCATTTCTCGGCCCCATGTAAAGTCTGGGCTGAGGCCCGCAATCCGGGTTATAGGAGGCGGCCTTGTACTGGGGCAGCTCATGCATGGCAAGAACAGCCCATATGACATTGTGTCTGTTGTATCGGATGTTCTTGACCCGCCTCACGATCTTGCTGTCGAGATGGTCTTCGCCGATCAGTTGGATCGTTTGAAGGGCGCTCAGGCCGCTCACCACGAGACTCTTAGCCAGTATCTCTGTCCCATCCTTGAGGCGAATCCCCTTGGCCTTCCCGTTCTCCATCAGGAGCTTGACCACCTCGCTGCGCACAAAAAACTCTCCCCCCATCTCTGTGAATGCCTTCTGGAGGGCGTTCGTCACGCTCTGACTGCCCCCTTTAGCGATCGCCGCCGGCTCCCAGGAAAGAACAAGGCCCAGGGAATGAACCAAACCGTGCAGCCCGATGACGTCATCCGGCGCACCGCCAAAAGAGGTCATAGGGGCGCGGATGGACAAGGTCCTCAGCTCTTCGCTTTCAAAAAGCTCATAGGCCAACTGCTGGCTGGTCATAAACTGGTAGATGGGGTCAAAGCCGTCTCTCGGGTCGTCGCACAGCTTCTCCAGTTCGTTTTTCGTTCCCCAGGGAACAGGAGGGCTGAGGCGATACTTCCCGAATGCGGTCTTCCATTTCTTCAAATACCTTCGGAACAGCTCCTCCGCGGTATCGGCGTCCCTCTTTGAAAATCGCCTGATCTCATTGAGCGTCTTCTGCAAATTCTCGTGAGAAACTTCGGTCCTACCTGTTAAAGGGTCAACCACTTTGAGAGCGGAGTACCCGACCAAGCAGGTATCATTGTCAAAGATCATGGCCTCACTTTCGTCAGGAAAGATGTATTCCAAACCCTTTTCTCTCAAATTGAAATCAGCGTAGGCCGGGTGTCCGTAAAAGCGGGTCCAGTTCGCCCCCGGGTTTAAACGAAATCCCGGCACCGGGCCCCCTTCACTGGTGACTGCTCCTCCCAATTTAGACTGAAGTTCAAAGACGCCTGTCTTCATCCCGGCCCGCTGCAGATAGCAAGCCATGATGAGTCCATGGTGTCCTCCACCGGCAACGATTGCATCATAACTCTTGTCGCCCATGTGCAACCTCCTTACTAAGAAGTTACGAGTAACGAGTGACAAGTAACGAGATAGGAATACTTGCACTTGTCACTTGTCACTCGTCACTTGTTACTTGTCACTGTTTCAATGCATTACCCGACCGCCGTCCACTAAGAGGACTTGCCCTGTGATGAAGTCACTATCGTCCGAAGCAAGGAAGATGCAGGCTCCAAGGAGGTCCTTGGGCTGCTGCAACCGGTTCAAAGGGGTCCGGCTGACGTCATATTTTGTAACGTCTGCTATGGATCTGCTGGCTTCGGTATCGGTAAATCCCGGAGCGATGGCATTGATATTGATATTGTGAGGGCCCAACTCTATGGCCAGGGACCTGGTCAGACCGACTACTCCTCCCTTTGAAGCCACATAGTGGACAAAGCCGTGAGACCCTGTGAAGAAGGTCTCCGAGGCAAGGGTGATGATTTTCCCTTTCCTCTGCGCTTTCATATGGGGGAATACAGCCTTGGTGCAAAGCCAGGGCCCCTTAATGTTTACGGCCATCACCTTGTCCCAGAGATCCGGATCAATCTCAAAGAAGGGTTTGCGAACCAACCCGTAAATGATGGCCGCATTGTTGACCAGAATGTCAATCCTTCCAAAGGCTCGAAGGGTTTCCTCGGCCATCTTCAGGGTGTCCCTCTCGCTGGAAACATCGGTCTTGAGTCCTTTTGCCGTTCCGCCCAAGGGCTCGATCTCCTTTATCGTGTCGCTGCAGTCAGCGATGTCCACCGCCATGATCTTGGCGCCCTCTTTTGCAAGAGCCACGCAAAACGCTCTCCCCAATCCTCTGGCCGCTCCTGTCACGATGGCCACTCGATCTTTGAGTTTCATCTCGTTGCTCCTTGTTTAGGTTGAGACCGCTGACGGCGGACCGCCGACGGCCGATCGCCGATGGCTAACTGCCGACCGCCCGTATCAGACTAAGCTCATTTCCGATTCTTCTTCTGTCGCTCCATGAAATGAATCAAGCTGCCCACCAATGCTTTCGCCGTTTGGAAGTCCTCTAGGTTGGCGTCGACCTCCTCTATGTCCAAGGGCACGGTGAGGTTTCTTTTCAGTTCCTCCACAACCAGGCGATCTTCCTGCGGGTCATAGAGAACGCTTCCCTCACGATCCAGGGAGGACCAACCTCGCAGAGGAACAAC
>Ga0316600_10001095_pt1 | contig 12487 bp, 9 predicted proteins | sample OWC_soil_day5_CT_FD_207652 | JGI IMG/M metagenome (GOLD analysis project Ga0316600, IMG submission 207652) | Wetland soil microbial communities from Old Woman Creek delta, Ohio, United States - OWC_soil_day5_CT | ecosystem: Environmental > Terrestrial > Soil > Wetlands | place: USA: Ohio... | reverse complement strand
GATGGAGATAAAAAACAGCTTGTAATTGTCCGGTCGAAAGGGGGTTGAAAATGCATTGCAGGAAATTCACGGTACCAGTTTTCATCGTGGTGATCGCGGTCGCCGCGTTGTTCGCGAGTAAAGTGTCTTTGGCATCGGGTTCTTCACCTCCCCCGGCCCCGGCGGGACCACCTCCCCCCGCCATTCAAACTGAGTGCAACTTCGTCGATTCAGGCGGGAGCGCCACCAAATTCAAGATGAAAACCGCTCCCGATGCGGCCGGCAATTGGCCTGTTTACAACGATGGGAAATGGGAATGGAGGTACGACCTCTATTCGACCGGTAGTTATAGCGGGATCAACCAGGTCGACATGCTCGTCCCGGTTTGCGATCCAGCCGTTGTGTGGAGTGGGGATTTTCAGATCTATCCTCCCGGGAATGGAGACCCGAACACCAGCGGCTTCGGACGATGGACAGCGAATGAATCCGTGGTGCGAGTTCCCTACAAACCCCAAGGCAGCCTGTTCCGCTACATGATTGCAACAACGTCTGTCCTCCCTGCCAGGAATTCGTACATGGGGATGAAATCCGGCAACGGTCTTTATTACTGCAAGAGCATTGCGGGACCCGCCTGCCCCGAATGCCCCGGCCTTCCATTCCAGCCCGCGACGATCAATCAGTGCATGCAGGTAGAGGGGCATAACGTATTGTTGGTGAGAAACGCGAACCGGTGCATCACGGAAATATGGGAATGCGGAAGTGACGCGACCTGCGCGGGCGGAACCACCGGGGCGAGTTGCGCGAAACTTCCGGTGAATATAAATGTCAATGTCGTTCCTCTGGAAGGAACCGGGGCACAGGCACAGGCCGGGACTACGATAGGGGACATCCTCGGGAACCAGATCTGCCCCGAGGGGATTCTCTTCTCGGCCTCCAGCCCCGGATGCTCCAACGTCCGCACACTGAGCGGCTGGGTCCAGATCTGCAGGTGAGAGAGCGCCGCCCCCTGTGGGGCGGAATGACAGGCTGATCGATGCGATAAGGCTGTTCGAGTTCAGAGGCGAAAAAAAAGGGGCAGGGCCGGAAGCGGCCCCGCCCCTTTTTCCAAACGGGATTTTATTGACAATATGCAGTAAATTCAATATAAATGCCCACACGATGGAGATCCCGGTTGACGACTGATCAACCCCGGTAGGTTTCTCATGTCCCGCGTCCTGAAAGCCGTTTTATTGGGTTTGCTCGTGGGGATCGCGGGACTCGTCGTCAGCCCGCTTCGTCCTACCCTCGACACCGAGGAAAACGTTGGCCTCGGCCTGCTGTTCAAGCTGAGGGGGCCGGTCGCCCCGCCGCGCGAAGCGGTCGTCGTCAGCATCGACCGGGAATCGTCCGAGCAGCTCAACCTTCCCGACAACCCCGACAAGTGGCCCCGGTCCCTGCACGCGCGCCTGACGGAGACGCTGGCCCGCGAAGGGGCGAAGGTCGTCTCCTTCGACGTACACTTCATCGAGCCCCGCGTGGCGAAGGACGACGCTGCGTTCGCGGAGGCGATGAGGAAGGCCCGCAACGTCGTCCTCACGGAACCGATCCGGACCAAGGACATGCCCCTTCCGGACGGCGACGGATCGTCCGAATCGTCGAGCCACAACATCGTCAAGGTCGTGCCGCCGATCGAGCTGTTCTCGAACGCGGCGGTCGCCACCGCGCCGTTCACCCTGCCGAGGATCCCGTTCAAGGTGGCGCGGTTCTTCACCTTCGAGCCGGGAGCGGGGGATTCCCCTTCCGTGCCGATGGTGACGCTCCAGCTTTACAGCGCGAACGCCTACGGGGAGTTCATCCGCCTGTTGGAGAAGGCATCCCCCGTCCAGAACGGAAAGTTTCCTTATGACCTGCAGGCGGCCGTCGCGTCTGGATCCGTGCGGGACCTGATGAGGAAGATCCGCGGGATGTTCCAGGGAGATCCGTCCATCGGGGAGAGGATGCGGAAGGAGCTGGAGAGTGCGAAGGGGATCGCCGCCGACCCGGCGAACAGGCAGAAGATCCTGGCGCTGATCCGCCTCTACGAGGGGTCGAACAACCGGTTCATCAACTACTACGGCCCTCCCCGCACGATCACCACCGTCCCGTACCACGAGGCGCTGGGGATCCGCGACGGGGCCGTGCGGGCGCGGAAGGTCGACCTGAAGGGGAAGGCCGTCTTCGTGGGCCTGTCGGAGGCGATGCTTGCGGAGCGGAAAGACAGCTTCTACACGGTGTTTTCCCAGGCGAACGGCATCTTCATCGGCGGGGTGGAGATTTCGGCGACATCGTTCTCCAACATGCTGGAGGGGACGCCCGTCCATCCGGTCGGGTTCCCCGTCTTCCTGCTGATCGTCGTCCTCTGGGGGGTCCTCCTGGGCGTCCTCTGCCGCATGGTCCACGTCGGGGTCGCCGCCGCGTCCGTCGTCGGGTTGAGCGGGCTCTACCTCGCCGTGGCGTGGTACCTGTTCAAGACGGGGAACGTCTGGTGCCCCGTGGCCGTCCCGCTCTTTTTCCAGGTTCCACTCGCCTTTTTCGGCGGCGTGGTCTGGAACTACCTCGACGCGAAGAAGGAGCAGGAGAAGGTCCGGAAAGCCTTCGAGCATTACCTCCCCAAGAACGTCGTCGACCAGCTGGTGGAGAACCTCGGGGAGATCGGCGCCGTCAGCGAGACCGTCTACGGCGTATGCCTGTTCACGGACGCGGAGCATTACACCACCCTGTCCGAGACACTGGATCCGAAGGAGCTCGGCGCGTTCATGAACCGGTATTACGAAACGATGTTCCGGCCGGTGAAGGAGCACGGCGGCGTCGTCTCGAACCTCGCCGGGGACTCCATGCTGGCGATCTGGGTATCGGCGACTCCTGACGCGGCGCTTCGGGACAAGGCGTGCCTCGCGGCGATCGACATCAACCGGGCCCTGCGCGGGCTGTACGCGCCTTCCGACCCGCACCGCCTCAACACCCGGATCGGCCTGCATTACGGGGACATCTTCCTCGGGAACATCGGCGGCGGGGACCACTACCAGCACTCCGTCATGGGGGACATCGTCAACACGGCGTCGCGGATCGAAGGGCTGAACAAGCACCTGGGAACGCGCCTCCTGGTGTCCGCCGAGGTGATCGACCGGCTGGGCGGGCTTCTGTCCAGGGAGCTCGGGGGCTTCCGGCTGAAGGGGAAGACCAGCGCGATCGTGGTCCACGAGCTTGTCTCCCGGCTCGGGGAGGCCGACGGAAAACAGAGGGATGGGTGCGCGGTGTTCGCGGAAGCGCTGGCCGCCTTCCGGAAGCGGTCCTGGGACGAGGCCGCGGAGAAGTTCCGCGCCTGCATGGAATACCTGCCCGGGGACGAGCCCTCGAGCTTCTACATGAAAATCTGCGAGCGGCATAAAACCGATCCGCCCGATGAAACGTGGGACGGGGTGGTCGCCATGGACGCGAAGTAGACGGGAAACACGGTTCGAACGGAAAGGATCAACGGGACAAGGGGGGCGTGATGAAACGAACGCGTACGGGGATTCCGGTTCTTCTGGCATGTGCGGTCATCGCGATGACGCTGCAACCCGTTTCCGCGCCGGCGGCGACGTGCGAAAAATGGGCGGGGAAGGTGGTTTCCGCGCAGGGTGTGGTCGAGGTCAAGGCGGCGGGGCAGACGCAGTGGCTAGCAGTCAAGCTGAACGAGACGTACTGTCCCGGCGACACGATCCGGACGGACCGGAAAAGCCGGGCGGACATCGCCCTGTACAACCACCCCGTCCTCCGCCTCGACCAGAACAGCACGGTCACCCTGGGGGGGATGAGAGACGAGCGGACCTCCCTTGTGGACATGGTCAGCGGTGCCGCGCTCTTCTTCAGCCGCGTCACGCGGAACCTGGAGGTGCGCACGGCGACCGTGAACGCCGGCGTAGAGGGGACGGAGTTCTTCCTCCGGGTCGAGGAGGGGAAGACCGACCTGACCGTCTTCGAAGGGAAAGTGCTGGCCGCGAATGCGGCGGGAACCCTCCCGGTCACCACCGGGCAGTCGGCGGTGGCCGAGGCGGGGAAAGCGCCTGCCTACCGGACCGTCGTACGGCCCAGGGATGCCGTCCAGTGGGCTCTCTACTACCCGCCAATCGTCGATCCCCGTCCCGCCGGTCTGAAGGAGGACAGCGGCGATCCGCGGTTCTACACCACGCGCGCGTCGCAGTTGCTGGCCGTCGGCAGGGTGGACGAGGCGAACGCGGATATCGCCAAGGCCCTTGCCATGGACCCGAAGAACAGCGATGCCTTCGCGCTCCAGTCGATCGTCGCCGTGACGCAGAACGAGAAAGGGAAGGCCCTCGACCTGGCGCAGAGAGCGGTGGCGTCGGACCCGAAATCCGCGACGGCGAGGATCGCCCTCTCCTACGCCCAGCAGGCCCATTTCGACCTCCCGGGAGCGTTGGCGAGCCTCGACGACGCCGTGAAGCTTGCGCCGGAGAATGCGCTCGCCTGGGCGAGGCTGGCCGAGTTGCAGCAATCGTTCGGGCATCTGGACAAATCCCTGGGCGCGGCGAAGAAGGCGGCGGGGTTGAACCCCGACCTGTCGAGGACGCAGACGGTTCTGGGATTTTCCCACCTGACCCGGATCGAGACGAAAGAGGCGCAGGGCGTCTTTGAAAAAGCGATCAAACTCGACGATACGGATCCCCTGCCACGGCTTGGCCTGGGCCTGGCGAAAATCCGGGACGGAAACCTGGAAGAGGGGAGGAGGGAAATCGAGATCGCGATGAGCCTCGACCCGAACAACTCCCTCATCCGGAGCTACCTGGGGAAGGCCTACTATGAAGAGAAGCGCGACAAGCTGGCGACAGGCCAGTTCGACATGGCGAAGAGCCTGGATCCTTCGGATCCCACGCCGTATTTCTACGACGCGATCGAAAAGCAGACCACGAACCGGCCGGCGGAGGCCCTGCAGGACATGGAAAATGCGATCGCGCGGAACGACAACCGGGCGATCTACCGTTCGCGTCTTCTCCTCGACCAGGACCTTGCGGCCCGGAGCGCGAGTCTTGCCCGCATCTACGGTGATCTCGGATTCCAGGAGCTTGCACTCGTCGAGGGGTGGAAATCCGTGAATACCGATCCGGGCAACTATTCCGCCCACCGGTTCCTCGCAGACTCCTATGCTGCCTTGCCGCGCCACGAGATCGCGAGGGTGAGCGAACTGCTGCAATCCCAACTCCTGCAACCGATCAACATCTCGCCGGTGCCGCCCAGCCTGGCGGAGAGCAATCTGCTCGTCGTATCGGGGGGAGGACCTTCCAATCCTTCGTTCAATGAGTACAATCCCCTCTTCGAGCGGAACAGGGGCGCGCTGCTTTTGAACGGGGTCCTTGGGCAGCAAAACACGGCAGGGGGAGAGGCCGTTGCCTCCATGCTGGCGAACAATGTATCCGCCAGCGTCGGGTATTACGGCTACCAGACCGAAGGGTTCCGTCCCAACAGCGACCTGAAGGACACGATATTCAACTTCTTCACGCAGGTGAGCCTATCCCCGAAAGCGAGCATCCAGGCGGAATACCGGAACCGGGACCGGACGAACGGGGACCTCAAGATGACGTTCTTCCCGGACGATTTCTCCCCGAACCTCACGGAGGAGGCACGAACCGAAACCTTCCGGCTCGGTTTTCACTACGCGTTTTCGCCGGGATCCCACCTTCTGGCCTCGGCGGTCTATCAGAGGGATAGCCTGGAATCCCTCGATCACCCGGTGGATCCTTTCCTGCTGAGGATCGAATCCAATTCGGAGAGGACGGGGCGCAGCGGCGAACTGCAGCATCTGTACAGTTCGGACCGCTTCAAGACCGTCGCCGGGGCGGGATATTTCAGGGTGACGGGAGATGACGCGCTCGCGGTCGATTTCCTGCTCGATCCGGGCCCGCCTCCCCTGACCGATACGTTCGCCATGACGGCCCCCCAGGACAGCCGGCACGTCAACGTGTACCTGTATACGTACTTCGGCTACGGGAAAACCGTGACGTTCACCATCGGCGCGAGCGGCGACTTCTTCACGAAAGACTTCCAGGACCTCAACCTGAATACCGTTGACTACACGAAGAACCAGTTCAACCCCAAATTGGGGGTCGTCTGGAATCCCGTGCCGGATACCACGGTCCGGGGAGCGATATTCCGGACGTTGAGGAGGACCCTCACCACGAACGCCACGCTCGAACCGACGCAGGTGGCGGGATTCAACCAGTTCTACGACGAGTCCGGCATCGCCGCGGTCACGGCGTGGAATTACGGGCTCGCCCTTGACCAGAAATTCAAGAAAAACGTGTACGGGGGGGTCGAGGGATACTACCGGGATCTGGATGTTCCGTTCCCTACCATCGACCTCAACACGAATACCCTTATCAGTACCGTCGAGAACTGGAAGGAAAAAGTGGGTCGCGCCTACCTCTACTGGAATCCGCACAACTGGGTGGCGTTGAACGCCGAATACCTGTACGAACGGTTTGAACGAGGGGAAACGGGGAACCTGCAGGCGAAAGAGGTCACGACCCAGCGGGTTCCGCTTGGGATCAACTTCTTCCACCCGTCGGGCCTGAACGCCATGGTGAAAGGGTCCTATTGGGACCAGACCGGGTCGATCACCCGGAAGGTCGATTTCCCGCCCGTGTATCAATCCGTCGGAGACAATTTCTGGCTGGTCGATGCCGCCATCGGTTACCGACTTCCACAGCGGTATGGCTTCCTGACCGTAGGGGCGAAGAACCTGTTCAACCAGTCGTTCAACTACTATGACACGGACCCCGTGAACCCCGCGATCCAGCCGGTCCGGACGTTTTACGGGAAGATCAACCTGTCGTTGTAAGGAATCTTCCAGGCAGGAAGCGACGTGACGACGAGGGAGGGCGGCCGGGCCGCTCTCCCTCGTCTCCTTTCAGGCCAGGATCACCTCTCCGTCTTTCAGGAACTCTATGTTGTCGTGCCCGAGCGACTGGATCTCCGTCTCGATCTCCTGCAGGAATTGCGGCTTGAGGTGCATGATGAAGATCTTTTCCGGCGGCGGGGACATCTTCGCGATCTCCGCCTCCAGGAGGGAGGGGGTGAGGTGGCCGGTCGTCAGGGCGAGTTTCTCCAGGCGGTTGGGGAAGGAGGTCTCCGTGATGAGGTACTTCACGTCGTGGGCGGCCATCCTCTCCCAGAACCGGACGGTCGGCCCCGTGTCCCCCGTGTAGGCGATCGTCTTCGTCCCCGGTTTCTCGACGATGTACCCGTACGCCGGCACGGTGTGGTGGACCTTCTCCATCGTGATCCGGTACCCGTCGATCAGGAAGGGCTTCGTCGTGCCGAGGTTCTTGTACCGCAGCACCGGGTGCGCGGGCGTCGGGATCCGGGAGAAGTCGGGCCAGATCCTGCCGTTGAAGATGTTCTTCTTCAGGTCATCCAGGACGTCCTTCCCGCTGGCGACAGTGATCGTGTTCCCGGTGCTCCGGGTCACCAGGTTGTCGAGCAGGAACGGGATCCCCTTGATGTGGTCGAGGTGGGCGTGTGTGAGGAGGATCCACCCCAGGCTGTGCTCCTCGCGGATGTTCAGGGAGAGGGCGATCGTCCCCGCGTCCAGGAGGATCTTCCCGTCGATCAGGAACGCCGGGCAGTTGTGCCCGGGGACCTCGGAGCCGGCGGCACCCAACACCTTGATTCTCAACCTCGACGCCCTCCTTTCCCGTGCGCTGCTCGAGCGGGTGGATCACGCCGAACGCAGATTCCCCAGTTCCTTGTTGAGGTCCCGGATCCGGTGGGACATCCTCTGCATGATGCGGAAGGCCAGCGCGGGATCCTCGTGGATCTTCCGGAGGAACAACCGCTTGTCGACCGAGAGGACCCGTACTTCGCCCAGCGGGCGGACGGTGGCGGAGCGGACCCCCTTCTCGAAGAGGGCCATCTCCCCGAAGAACTCCCCTTGCCCCAGCTCGGCGAGCTTCACTTCCTTCCCGTCGTTCTCCCGGATCACTTCGACCTTGCCGGACTGGATGAAGTACATGCACTCGCCGACGTCGCCCTGCCGGACGATGATCTCCCCCGAATTGTAGATCTTCCCCAATTCGCCCATCTTTCCGAATGGCACCTTTTCCTCCTTCTTGCCGCCCTCCCGGCGCGCGGGGAGTATTCCCATCGAAGTTTCGTAGAGAAGGCGTCCGAGAAACACGGGGTGGAGCGATCGGCGGAAGACATCCTTGTAGGGCGCGCTTCCGGTGAAGGTGTCCCACAAAACGTCGCTCATCCGCGGATGCCATTGGCGTGATTCCTGTTCCGCCGCGGTCATCCGCAGAAGCCCCTTCCGGAGCACGGTCGTTTTCTGGATCAGACTCGTGATCCCGAAGACGAGCTTTCCGATCCCGTTGTCCACCGCGAGCGACCGGCAGACGGGGAGGTAGCCTTTCCGGAAATCCTCCTCCGCCACCCCTTCGAATACCGCCGTCCTCGCGGCCGCCTTCGCGGTCCGGTACGCACCGCCGATCCCGTCCTTGTAGAGCCGGCTCACGCCGCTGTCGCCGATGAGCACCATCCGGTCGCCGTACGGTTTGATCGCCGACGAGATGTTGATGGCCGGGGAGCAGCGGCAGAGATCGGCCGGAGGCGACCAGTCGGAGGGGAAGCACTGGCGCACTTCGGGGGTGGAGAAAAACGCCTCGACGAGGGTTTTGTCGATCCCGGTCCCCAGCATCACCATCGTAACGTAATCCCCCTTCGGGATCAGCGCGGCGAATTCGAGGCGGGGGAGATTGAGGAGGAACATGTGCATCGAGTTCCCGAAGTACGTCTTGATCGTCCTCTCTCCGAGGAACAACTCGCATATGTACGTCTTCGTCGTCCCTGGGGCCCGATAGCCCGCGCCCATCTCTTCGAAGATCTTGAGAGCGCCCGTGTTCACCCCCACCGCGCCGACGAGGAGATCGTAGCCGGCGGAGGTTCCCTTCTTCGTGGTGATGCGCGGCTTCCCGCCGTCCCGGTCGATCCCTTCCACGCGCTCGTGATGAACCTGCGCCCCGCGTCCCTTCGCCAGTTCGAGGAGGTGCGCGTCGAAGCTGTGCCACCGGGATTCGGCGGTTCCGCGCGGGCCCCCGCCGCGGTAGACGGCGGCGATTCGCTTCTCCCGGCGCGTCGGCTCGATCCGCACGGTCCCGACGTCCATGTGGAGGACGTACGAGTCGATCCCCCGCTGGACGACGGAGGAAGGGAGATTGATCCCCTCGGTGGCCAGCAGCTGGACGAGAGATTCGGAGATGATCCCCCCGCACATGTTGCACCCTTGAGGACCGGCCTTCGTGAAGTCCCTGGGCTCGTAGATGTCCACGGCCAGTTCCATCCCGATCCGTTCCGCCATCTCGAAGAGAAAATAGGTGAAGAAGGTGCCCGCGGGTCCGCCGCCGATGACGGCGACGCGGGAACCGTCGTCGAGGAACATGCCGTTTTTTCCCGGCGGGAGGGGAGACGGGCCGGGCGGACCTGAGCTCATGCTGCCTCCCGAACTGGATTCACCGGGGCGCTCCGGTGGAGTTCCGGATCCTATGGTACCGCAGGATTCGACCGGATAGTCGATATTCCGATGGACAATGGTTTACGGGCCTCGATATATTCAACCGTCGTTTTATGGCGTTCAGATTCGGCTACATCATGAAGTCGATCGCGGCGTACTCGAGGCGCGTGTAGGCGGGAAAACCCCGAAGGGGGTGTCAGAGGGTGTCCGGGACCCGATCGGGGCCCGACACGATCGGCCTCCCCGTGCGCCGGGCGATCCCGAGGATCAGGCCGGGGAAGACCAGCCGATGAAAGGGCGCGGCGATCGCCCAGTACGCCATCCCGCCGAGACCGCGGGGGAGGAAGTGGGCCGTCTGGGTCAGTTCGGTGGCGCCGGGATCCGTCTCCCGGAGCCGGAAGCCGAGTACGCCGTCTCCCGGAAGCTTCATCTCGGCCACCAGCCGCAGCTCCCGCTGCGGCGTCACCACGACCACGCGCCAGAAGTCGACCTCCATGCCGGGGGAGAGAGGGCCCCCGTCCCGGTTCCCCCTTCGCATACCGATTCCGCCACACAGGCGATCAAGGAAGCCCCGCAGCGACCAGAGCCAGTCCGCGGTGTACCAGCCGTTCTTCCCTCCGAGAGCCTCGATCCCCTCCCAGACCTCCGCCGGCGTCGCGCGGACGGTGAGCCGCCACGCTTCCCGGTAGAACGTCCCCCCCGCCCACGGCGGGTCGCCGGGATACCGGTACGCATCCCAGGGGATCCACCCCGGGGGCTGGTCCGCCTCGAGGAACCGGAAGTTCATCGGCCCCAGCGCGGAGCGGATCGCCTCCCGGCACGTCGAAAGCTCCACGGGGACGAGGTCCCGGATCCGGGTGTCCCCGCAGACCACCCGGTTGGAAAGCCCCTCGGCCAGCGGCCTGGCGACCTCCGCGTGCACGGGGGTGACGAGGTGGATCCAGTACGAGCTCAGGCGCGGCGTGAGGACCGGGACCGGGATCACGAGCCGGGTCGGAAGCCCCGCCTCGCGGGCGTAGGTCCGCATCAGCTCCCGGTAGGTGAGTATCTCCGGGCCCCCGATGTCGAAGGTGCCGCCGGCGGTCCCGGGCGTTTCCAGACACCCGACGAGGTAGTCGAGGACGTTGCCGATCCCGATCGGCTGGCACTCGGTGCTCACCCACTTCGGGGTGACCATCACGGGGAGGCGGTCCACCAGGTAGCGCAGGATTTCGAACGAGGCGGACCCCGCGCCGAGGATCATCGCGGCGCGCAGGGTCGTGACCGGGGTCGTTCCCGCGGCGAGGATCGCCGCGACCTCCGCGCGGGAACGGAGGTGGCGGCTCAGCGCCGGGTTCTCCTCCCCCAGTCCGCCCAGGTAGATGAGGCGCGAAAGGCCGGCCTTCGCGGCCGCCCGCGCCATCGTTCGCGCCGCCTCCCGGTCCTTCTCCTCGAATTCCCCCTCCCCCGGCATCATGGAGTGGACGAGGTAGTACGCCGCCGCGCACCCTTCGCACGCCTTCTCGATCGACCCGGGGTCGATCACGTCGGCCGGCAAGAGTTCCACGCCGGGATGGCCCGCCCAGGGGCGCTTCCGCAGGCGAACGAGGGAACGGCCGGTGGCGCGAACCCGGTATCCTTTCCCGAGCAGGCGGGTCACCAGGCGGGCTCCGACATAGCCGGTGGCCCCTGTCACGAGGATCGTCCCGTTCTCCGTCATCCGCTGCAGTCTACTATATAATAACCAATTACCCGGACATGACCGACGAACAGGAAAGGCGGGAGGTGATGGAGATGGGACAGGTGACGCTGGCGATCACGGGGATGACGTGCGGTCATTGCGTCGCCGCGGTGAAGAAGGCCCTGGCGGCGGTACCCGGGGTCGAGGCGGTCGAGGTGACCTTGTCGCCTCCGCGGGCGGTTGTCGTCTGCGATCCCTCGAGGACGACCGTGGAGACGCTCTTGAACGCGACCGCGGAGGAGGGATACCCCTCCTCTCCGGCGGCCGGATAAACGGAGGTACCCTTGTTCGAGTGGACGGAACGATGGTCGGTGGGCGTGGACACCATCGATGCCCAGCACCGGGAGCTTTTCGCCGCGATCAACTCGCTGTTGCGGGAGGAGGGGAAGCCGGCCGCGCGGGACGTGGCGAAGGTTCTCGACTATCTCGAGGACTACGTCACCAACCATTTCGGGCTGGAAGAGCTCTACATGCGCCGCCTCTCCTACCCGGGGTTCCCCTCCCACAAGGGGGCGCACGTGGCGTTCATCAGCGACTTCTACGACCTGCGGGACGAGTACGACGCGAACGGCGCCACCCCCGAGCTGGCCGACAAGATGGGCCGCTACATGGGCGACTGGCTGGTCAACCACATCGGGAAGATCGACAAGGCGCTGGGCGCGTTCCTGCAGGAGAAGGGGAAGAAGTAGGTCACCCGCGGAGCAGCACGGCGGCGACGAGGGCGGCCAGCCCAAGTCCCAGCGCCACCTTCGGGAGGATCACCTTCGACCGCTCCCGGATCGTACCGTCCGTTTTCCCGGAAAGGATCCCTTCGGAGGCGACATCGCAGACTCCCGGTATCGGGGAGCACGACTTCGTCTTCGGGCAGACCGCGAAGATGGCGAGCATCGCGGCCGTCAGCCCGACCTTCAGGAGGACGTACCGGCCCGCCGAGGTGTGAAGGAGCGCGTCGGTCGTCCCCGGCAGCAGGTACGCCTTCGCGCAGCCCGTGGCGAGCAGGAGGGCGATCGAGCTCCCCACCAGCTTCCGGAACCGGCCTTCCATCAAGGCGAGAAGGTAGGCGCTCTGGAAGCTAACCTCGTTCTTCCGGAACACCGGGTCCAGGACGACGATGTGGAAGATCATCCCCCCCAGCCATGCGATGACGGCCAGCAGGTGAACGACGGTCAGGGCGGTTGACACGAGGTCCATGTGCGTTCCTTTCCCCGGGATCCGCAGTCCACGCTACACCCGACCGTTTTCGATCGGGTTGACCCACGTCAATC
>Ga0316600_10001094_pt1 | contig 12491 bp, 10 predicted proteins | sample OWC_soil_day5_CT_FD_207652 | JGI IMG/M metagenome (GOLD analysis project Ga0316600, IMG submission 207652) | Wetland soil microbial communities from Old Woman Creek delta, Ohio, United States - OWC_soil_day5_CT | ecosystem: Environmental > Terrestrial > Soil > Wetlands | place: USA: Ohio... | reverse complement strand
GAAAAAATTCATTTCATTTTCTTTATTTCAAAATCTCGGTGCGCTCTGGGTCCTCGGTGGTGAGCATCATCTGAGGAGCGGGAATGAAGGACAAACCAAGAATCCTCGTTGTGGACGACGAAGCGAGCATTCGGATGATGCTCCGCGCGGTCCTGGAAGAGGAGGGGTACGAGATCGTCGAGGCGGCGGACGGGCCGGAGGCGATCAGAGCCGTGGAGCAGGATCCGCTGGATCTGATCCTCCTGGATCTCCGTATGACCAAAATGGACGGGGTCGAAGCTCTCACGGAAATTCGCAAAATCAGTCCTTTTGTCCCCGTTCTGATGATGACCGCCTATGCGACGGTGAAAACGGCGGTAGAGGCCCTCAAAGCGGGTGCTTTCGAATATTTGGCCAAGCCCCTGGATATCGAAGAACTGAAAATCCTCGTTCAGAATGCCTTAGAATACTATCGTCTCCGGGAAGAAAACCTGACTCTAAAAGAAAGACTGGGCTCCCGCTTCGATTTTTCCCGGATGATCGGCAGGGGCCGGAAGATGAAAGAGCTTTTTGATCTTTTGGCCCAGGTGGCGCCTTCGGAGGCGACAATTTTGATCCTGGGGGAGAGCGGGACCGGAAAGGAGCTCGTGGCCAATGCCATCCATCATAACAGCCTCCGGACTCAGCAACCGTTCATCAAAGTTTCCTGCGCCGCCCTTCCCGCGACCCTTCTGGAAAGCGAACTTTTCGGCCATGAAAAAGGCGCTTTCACGGGCGCCGTCGCTCGCCGCGAAGGCCGATTCCAGGCCGCCCACCGGGGGACGATCTTTCTCGACGAAGTGGGGGAGATGGGCCCGGCCATTCAGACCAAACTCCTGCGGGTCCTTCAGGAAAGAGAGTTTGAGCCCCTGGGAAGTTCGCGGACAGTGAAAGTGGATGTGCGGGTCATTGCCGCCACGAACAAAGAGCTTTCGAAGGAGATCAGGGAAGGGCGTTTCCGGGAGGACCTCTTTTACCGCTTGAACGTCATCCCCATCCATCTTCCCCCCCTAAGGGAACGGAAAGAAGATATCCCGTCTCTGGCCAATCATTTCTTAGCCCTTTATGGCGAAAAGAACAAGAAGGATATAAGGGAAATCTCCCCCAAGGCTCTCGACCTCCTCGTGCGCTACGACTGGCCGGGAAACATCCGCGAGCTGGAAAATTGTCTCGAACGGGCCGTAATCGTGGCCCGCGGAGAGATCATCGCCCCGGCGGATTTACCCACCACAATCCAGAATCTGCCCGCAGGAAAGCAGGAATCGGAAATCGCTTTTCCGGCCGGAATCAGCCTGCAGGAGGCGGAAAAAGCCCTCATCCTGAAAACATTGGAAGACGCCGGCGGGAACCGCTCCCGCGCCGCGGAGATCCTGGGCATCAACCGCCGCACCCTGCAGATGAAGCTTAAAGAATACGGGATTTAAATCCTTGCCCAAAGATTCGGGATCAAAGGGTAAGACCACCGGGGGGAGGCGGAAACCCTCACTTTTGTCTTTTAAACGCCTGGATAAAGGGGTTGTTAAAAGGGGCGGGTTCCTTTTTCTCTTGGCGCGCGGGCGGCTTTGTCTGCGGGGCTTTGCCCTCTTTTTGGGGTTGGACCTCGGGCTTTTTCCCGGGCTCTCGTTTCATAGAAAGAGAGATCCTCTTTCTTTCCAGATCTACAGTGAGGACCGTCACCTTGACCTTCTGCTGCACCTTGACAACCTGGTGGGGGTCTTTCACAAAGCGGTCGGAAAGCTGGCTCACGTGGACCAGGCCGTCCTGGTGGACGCCGATATCCACAAAGGCACCGAAGGCCGTTACGTTCGTCACGATCCCATCGAGTTTCATCCCCTCCCTGACGTCCTCGATCTTCTCGATCCCCTCGGCGAAGCGGAACCCTTCAAAATCCTTGCGCGGGTCTCGTCCCGGCTTGGCCAGTTCTTTCAGAATATCGTTCAGGGTCGGGAGGCCGATCTTTTCCGTCACGTATCCGGAAACATCGATTTTTTTGCGGAGCGCCTCCTCGCGCATTAAATCCTGAACGGTGCAGCCCAAGGCCGCGGCCATGGCCTCGACCACGGGATAGCTTTCGGGGTGGACGGCGCCGGCGTCCAACGGGTTTTTGCCGTCCCGGATGCGCAGGAAGCCCGCGGCTTGTTCAAACGCCTTAGGGCCAAGGCGGGGGACTTTTTTCAGCCCCTCCCGGGAGACGAAGGGGCCGTTTTCGTTCCGCCAGGCGAGGATGTTGCCGGCGAGCTGCGGCCCCAGGCCGGAAACATAAGTGAGGAGTTGGGCGCTGGCCGTGTTGACCTCCACGCCAACGGCGTTGACGCAGCTCATGACGACATCGTCCAGACTGCGTTTCAAAGCGGGCTGGTCCACGTCGTGCTGGTATTGGCCCACCCCGATTGCTTTGGGGTCGATTTTAACGAGTTCGGCCAGAGGATCCATGAGGCGACGGCCGATGGAGACCGCGCCGCGTACGGTGACATCATGGTCAGGAAACTCTTCCCGGGCGCCTTTGGAAGCGGAATAAACGGAAGCCCCGCTCTCATTGACCAGAACGACCGGTATCGCCCCGGGCAGCGGGAGGCTGCGAACAAAGGTTTCGGTCTCCCTTCCTCCTGTGCCGTTGCCAACAGCCACGGCTTCGATCTGGAACTCCGTGATGAGTTCCCGGATTCTTTGGGCGGATTCCTCGCGCCCTTTTTCGCTCAGAAGGGGGAAGATCGTTTCGTTGTGGAGAAGCTTCCCCTGCCGATCAAGGCAAACGGTTTTGCATCCGGTTCGAAGACCCGGGTCGATAGCGAGAACATTTTTCCGGCCGAGGGGCGGGGCCATCAACAGTTGGCGGAGGTTATCGGCAAAAACCCGGATCGCTTCCTCATCCGCCCTTTTTTTTGTCTCCAGGCGGGTTTCCGTTTCCATGGAAGAAGAAAGCAGACGGGAGTAACTGTCCTCCATCGCCAGCCGGACTTGTGCGGAGCAGGCATTCTCTCCTTTGATGAAAAGGCGTTCGAGAATGGCCAGGGCTTCAGGTTCCGGAGGCAGAATTCGAAGGGTCAGAATTTCCTCTTTTTCCCCGCGGCGCATGGCCAGGATCCGGTGGGAGGGGGCCTTGGGAACCGGCTCTTCCCAGTCAAAATAATCCCGGTACTTGCCTCCTTCCATTTCCTTGCCGGTCATCACCTTGGTGCGAAAAACCCCTCGGGAAGAAAAGAGATCCCGCAACCCGGCCCTAACCGAGGAGTCTTCATTGATCCATTCGGCGATAATGTCCCGGGCGCCGGCCAGGGCCTCCTCGACGGAGGCGACGGATTTTTCCGGATCGACGAAGGGCAATGCCTCGGCCGGGGGATCCTTTTCTTCCTGCGCGAAAAGAATCTGGGCCAGGGGTTCGAGGCCTTTTTCTTTGGCCGCCGTGGCCCGGGTGCGGCGCTTCGGCCGGAAAGGAAGGTAAATATCCTCCAGGACCGAAAGGGTTTCCGCACTCTGGATTTTATTCTGCAACTCTTCGGTTAAGAGCCGGCGCTCTTCGAGGGATTTGAGGATGGCCTCCCGGCGTTTGTCCAGCTCAGCAAGCTGGTCCAAGCGGTCGCGGATGTTCGTGATCTGCACTTCGTCCAGGGAACCGGTAGCTTCTTTTCGATAGCGGGCGATGAAGGGAATGGTTGCCCCTTCGCTGATAAGGGCAGCGGTTGCCTGAACCTGGGGTCCCTTCAGCCCGAATTCCTGAGCAATCTTTGATATATGTTTTTCATCCATATTTTCTGAGGGGTCTCTTCTCCGGTGAAGGGTTCGGAAAATAATTCCTCCAACCTGGTCATCGAAAGATATCTTTCATAGCAAGTTTTCCGAATTTGCGCAACGAAATTTTATTGAAGTCTTGGGAAAAAGTTCATCGGCCTGACCGCAACTTGCATTAACGCTCTCGATTGGGGGAAAGAGCGGATCCTCAAAATAGAAATCCTTTCGCAATTTATGAAAGTCCACCTGTCCCGCTCGGAGCGGGATTGCGCGCCTTGTCGCGCGAAACGCGGGATAGGGGCGAGCGGCCGCTCGCCCGAAATGGGCGTCCTGCCGGACGCCCCTACGAGCGAAACCATCGGTTTGCCGATTTTTACGAGTTCATCATTTATGATCCGTAAGGAATTCCGTCATCAGCTTTTCTTGATCCACCGCCGTCTCCAAGGAAATCTCCTTCATGAAATACTGCCGCCTGCGCCGGGACGAACCGGGGGGGCGGCATCATGGTTCAGATAAGTTCTTGTTTCTTCCCGTTGTTAAGGTCCTCCGGGAAGCGTTCTCGAAACGCGGAGGATCGTTTGCGCCCCTATGCCAAAGGTTAAGCGGGGGAGGGCGGCTGAGTGAGGGAGCAGCTTTGCTTGGGGCAAGATAGAGAATAGTCCCCAAGGTCCCGAATTGTGGGGTTCTCTCCGCAAAGCGGGCAGGAAGGATTCTTGGAGATCTTCACTTCCTGAAAATCGAGATGCAGGGCATTGAAGAAGAGGAAACGGCCGGCCATGGATTTTCCCACTCCGAGGATCTCCTTCAGGGCCTCGTTGGCTTGGATAAGGCCGATGATCCCGGCAACGGCGCCCAGAATCCCGGCTTCCTGGCAACTGGGAACGGTTCCCGGAGGAGGGGGTTCGGGAAAGAGACAGCGGTAACAGGGGCCGCCGGCATGGGGTTTGAATGTGCTCAACTGTCCATCAAAACGAAGGATGGCCCCGGAAACCAGGGTCTTCTTCTCGAAAAAACAGGAGTCATTTACCAGGAAGCGGGTGGGAAAATTATCGCTCCCGTCGAGAATCAAATCATAGTCCCGGATGATTTGTCGGATGTTTGTCGAAGTGATGCGCTCCGGATAAGTATTCACCTTGACCTCCGGATTCAGGGACTCCAGGGTTCTTTTGCCGGAGGCAACCTTTAAACAGCCAACATCGGCTGTGCGATGAAGAATCTGCCGCTGAAGATTGTGCAGTTCCACCCGATCCGAATCGGCGAGCCCTATCGTCCCCACACCGGCGGCGGCGAGATAGAGCGCGGCCGGCGATCCCAATCCTCCCACCCCCATGAGGAAAACTCGGGCTGCCGCCAACTTTTTCTGTCCTTTTCCCCCGAATCCCGGCAGAATCATCTGCCGGGAATAGCGGTGAATCTGTTCTTCAGAAAACTTCATGTATCTTCCACCTCTTTATTTCGAACCAGAATTTCCCAATCGGTTTCGTTAAGCGATGTAACTTCGAGGACTTCATAACCTTCCCCTTTAAGACTTCTGGGTACGTCACAGGCTGCCGGCGGATAGTCCACGATGACTCGCAGGATTTGATCGGGTTCCATTTCCTCCAGGGCCAGCATGGACTCAATGAAAGTATAAGGGCAGATCTTTCCTTTCAAATTCAGTTCCCGATCCGCGAACCGGGTCTTGGGTTCGCAATTCCCGAATTCCCGCCTCCTGATTTCAGCCGCTGGTTGGCTCATATCCTTCCCCTGAATCCGGATTGGCCGCAAAAAGTTCTTGACTTAAAATACCACATTGTGGTATTTTTGTCAAAAGTTTTGAGGACGGAGTCCAACATGGGCAGGCTTTGCTGGGTCATCAATGGGACGATTTGCCAGGGAGCGATCCAGGGAAGCTGGGCCAAGAAAATGTAAGGCATGCCAAAACTGTAAAGTATTCATCCAGACGGTTAAACCACGGGATATAAGCCATGCCGGCCGATCGGCCGCCCTGTCCGGGGAGGCGACAAAACAGAGGAAAAATGTAAATTCCCGCAAATAAATATTTCAACTTACCTTCTTATCAAGAGTGGTCGAGGGGCTGGCCCGATGAAGCCACAGCAACCGGTTCCGCCAAGGCGGGATGCAGGTGCTAATTCCAGCAAGGCTAAATACCTTGGGAGATAAGATGGGGAGAAATTATTGTAAAGCCCCTTCTTTTCTCCGAAGAAGGGGCTTTTTGCTACCCGAGAGGAGGTGTCCCGGTGGATATGGACTGTGAAATCGAAGATGCGGATATGGGTATGCGCATGGTTCAATCACTGAAAATCATGAAGAGGCATCATGGAAAATCATAAGGGATAAAAAGGAGAAAAGGATGAGTAAGCAAGGCAGCAGCTTGAAAATTGAGACTCTGGCCCTGCATGGAGGCCAGAAAGCAGATCCCGCTACCGGAGCCCGAGCAGTTCCAATCTATCAGACTACCTCTTTCCAGTTCAAGGATACGGACCACGCCGCCAACCTCTTTGCCCTTAAGGAATTCGGCAATATCTACACCCGGATCATGAACCCGACCAACGATGTTCTGGAAAAAAGAATGGCCCTCATGGATGGCGGGCTCGGCGCTCTGGCCGTGGCCAGCGGGCAGTCGGCGATCACCCTGGCTCTTCTCAATATCGCCCAGGCCGGTGATGAAATCGTTTCAGCCGACAACCTCTACGGGGGGACCTATAACCTTTTCCATTACACTTTTCCCCGCCTGGGGATCCAGGTGAAGTTCGTCCCCTCCAATGACCTGAGGGCTATCCGGGGAGCCATCACCCCCAGGACAAAAGCCGTTTATGCCGAATCAATCGGCAATCCGAAGCTGGATGTGGCCGATCTGGAAGGGATTGCGGCCATCGCTCATGAAAATGGGCTCCCCTTTGTTCTGGATAATACGGTTTCGCCTTATCTGCTCCGCCCAATCGATTTCGGAGTCGACATCGTCGTGTATTCAGCCACAAAATTTATCGGCGGCCACGGAACCTCCATCGGCGGCCTCATTGTCGATTCGGGGAAATTTGACTGGACCAAAGGCAAATTCCCTCTGATCGCGGACCCGGATCCCAGCTATCACGGCCTGAATTTCGTCGAGGCCCTGAAGCCCCTTGGAAATATTGCTTTTATCATCAAGGCCCGGGTCACGGTTCTGCGTGACCTGGGAGCGCAGATGTCTCCTTTCAATGCGTTTCTCTTCCTCCAGGGGTTGGAGACGATCCACCTGCGGCTGCCCCGCCATTCGGAGAACGCCCTCGCCATCGCCGAATATCTGGGGAAACATTCGCAGGTTGCCTGGGTCAATTATCCGGGACTGAAAACCAGCCCGGAGAAAGAAAGAGTCCAAAAATACCTGCCCAAAGGAGCGGGCGCCATTGTCGGCTTTGGAATCAAGGGAGGGGTGGAAGCGGGAAGGAAATTCATCAACTCCCTTGAACTGGTTTCGCACTTAGCCAACGTGGGAGACGCCAAGACCCTGGCCATTCAACCGGCGACAACTACCCACCAGCAGCTCTCTGCCGAGGAGCAACTGGCCACCGGCGTTACCCCGGATTTCATCCGGCTTTCGATTGGTCTGGAACATATCGATGATATTCTGAACGACCTCGGGCAGGCTTTGAAGAAAGCAGGGGCCTAAGGCCCTTTTCGAGACGTTATCAAAGAAGCGGATAGGGAATAAGGAAAGCAGATGGATACGAAACAGAACCTTGGGATCGTCGAGACAAGATATTTCACCTTTGCCAACCCCCCAAATGAACTGCTCCTGGAATCGGAACGGAGCCTGGGTCCGATCACTCTTGCTTATGAGACTTACGGGAAATTAAACCGCGGCAAGACCAATGCCATCCTGGTGGCTCACGCTTTATCGGGCGATGCCCATGCCGCCGGCTTTCATGAAGGAGAGAAGACTCCGGGGTGGTGGGACTCGATGATCGGTCCCGGCAAGGCTTTTGATACGAACCGCTATTTCGTAATCAGTTCCAATGTGGTCGGCGGATGCAAAGGCAGTACCGGTCCTTCCTCCCTTAATCCCAAGACCGGAAAACCTTATGGTCTGAATTTCCCGGTCATTACCATTGCTGACATGGTGAAGGCCCAGCGACATCTGGTCGACTCGCTCGGGATCGAAAAACTTCTGTCCGTTGCCGGCGGATCCATGGGAGGCATGCAGGTTCTGCAATGGGTGGCGTCCTACGGGGAAAGGTTACGTTCCGCCATCCCGATTGCGACGGCCTTGAAGCATTCCCCGCAGCAAATCGCTTTTGACGAAGTGGTCCGGCAATCGATTATGGGCGATCCGGCCTGGCGGCAAGGTAATTATTACGAATTCGGACAACCGGAGAAGGGTCTGGCCGTCGCCCGCATGATCGGTCATATCACTTTCATGAGCGACCAGTCCATGGAAGAGAAATTTTCCCGGAAGCTTAAAAACGGACATTACAGTTTCCAATTCGGAGCGGATTTCGAGGTCGAGGGATACCTTCGCCATCGGGGCGATAATTTTGTGAGGCGTTTTGACGCCAACTCCTATCTTTATATCACTAAGGCGATGGATTATTTCGACCTGTCCGGAGGACGTTTGATCCCGAATGGACATACTCCCCAGACCCGCTTCCTGGTGATTTCTTTTAAATCAGACTGGCTTTACCCTTCCTATCAATCCCAGGATATCGTCCGGGAGCTGAAAGGGAAGCATGCCGATGCGACGTATTGCGAATTGCCATCGACTTACGGACATGACGCCTTTCTATTGGAGGTTGAAGAACAGACCACTTTGATTCGACACTTTCTGGACAAGACCTTAAATGGCTATCAGGTGGCGGACGGATATGAGATCTAACGGGAATCGACTCGATCATCAGATCATTTCTCAGATCATCGAACCCGGATCGCGAGTCCTCGATCTGGGATGTGGCAACGGGGATCTTCTTTACCTCCTCGTCAAGGAGAAAGGAGCCAGAGTTCAAGGCATCGAAGCGAACGATGTGGCTATTTCGGATTGCGTGAAGAAAGGACTGAGCGTCTACCACGGAGATCTCGAAAGCGGTCTTACGGAATACCCTGACCAATCTTTTGACTACGTGATCCTGAATCAGAGCATGCAGGAAGTGAAAAGAGTTGATTGGCTCATCCAGGAGGCTTTGCGGGCTGGAAACCGAGTGATTGTGGGGTTTCCGAACTTCGCCTACCTTCAGGCGCGCATTATGTTGTTTTTAAAGGGGAAGGCGCCGATTACCCGCTCGCTGCCTTATCGCTGGGACAATACGCCAAACGTTCGATTTTTGAGTATTGCCGACTTCAGAGATTTTTGCCGGGGGAAAGATTTGATCATTCAACAAGAGTATTTTTTAGGGGAAAAGAGGCAAATTCACCTATGGCCTAACCTCTTTGGTCTGAACGCGATCTTTGTGGTCTCGAAAAATCGGAGAAAATCAAAAGAATAAAGGAAGAGGCGTATGCTGCGAAAAACTTTCTCACTTGGAGATAAGTAAGGACGCATCCTGCGAAAAATATTCGCACCCACCCCATTTATTGAGCCCCTGCAAATATTGTCGTCAAGAATAATTTCCACGCAATTCCCGGTGGTTATTCGGCATTGTGGTGGGCCACCCATATACTGGTATGCCCCTTGCTAAATGAATAAGCAAGGAAATGGTCGGAGGGGTGGAGATGAATGATCAAAATTGCAGGCATTGCGGGAAAGAGACGGAAGAAGGTGAGGTTTTTTGCCCGGAGTGCCGGAGCCTCGCAGGAGGGAAGAAGAAATCCCGGGGAGTATGGGTTTTCGCCATCCTTTTTTCGGTTATCCTCCTTTTCCTGACCGGGCTGATGGCCTGGCACGGCGGCATGGGCAGTTGGAGGTTCCCCTTTGCGTCTCTTTGGGAAAAACCCGCCGCGATCATCAATGGGGAATCCATTTCCAGGGCTGAGTTTGAGCTCCGGATGAAAAGTGTCAGGAGCGCGGTGGAGAGGCAATACGGCAAGAATACTTTCGCCGGCGAGAGAGGGGAGGCCCTTCTGGGAATGCTGGCGCAGGAAGTCATGGACGGCATGCTGGAAGAACGGCTGGTGGCCCAGGAGGCGCGCAGGCTGAAGATTGAAATCATTCAGGACCAGGTTGAAGGCGAGGTGCAGAGAATATCAACGGAAATGTATGGCGGTCGGGAAAAATTCCAGGCCAGGCTTCGGGAGGAAGGGATCTCGGCGGACGACCTGCAAAACCACATCCGCAATCTTCTGCTTTACAACGCGCTTCGGGAAGCAAAAACCCCGCCCGGGGCCGATCCGGAAGTCTCTTTCAATGCCTGGCTGATTCAGGCCAGGCAAAAGGCCGATCTGGTGGTGCATGAACCGGCAAACCTGGGAGGAAGCGCCTCGTTTTCCGGAGGAAGTTGCTGCGCTTCGGGCGGGTCCTCGGAAGAGCCGGCCAGGGGCGGCGCTCTGGATTCACAAACGGAAGACGAGGCGAAGAAGGCGGCGTTAGAGGTTTACCGGAAGGAGAATCCCTCTGAAAAGGAAATATCCGCCCAGGCCACAAATTATGGGTGTCATATCCAGGTTGATATCCAAAAAGAGGGAAAAGTCGTCAAATCGTACTCCTATCAGGGGGGGAAGGCCTTCGAGATTTCATAAAGGGGAAGAAAAGGAGAATGGGATTCGGTGCCACTAAAATTCAAGGAGGGTTTATGTTTTTAAAAAGAAATTTTCGATTGGGTCTCGGGATCATATGGGTAATACTGATTTTGGTCGAGGTTATCATCCTCCCCGTTTTTCGGGCCGAAGGAGCCTCTCCGGCTTCAAAACCCTTGTTATTCCTTTACCCGGAAAAGACTTTCGCCGACGGAAAGGCGCATTTTTATGAATATAAGACCGAAGAGGGGATCACCATCAAATACTTTATTATCAAAAGCTCGGACGGGGTGATCCGGGCGGCCTTTGACGCCTGCGACGTCTGCTGGCGCGAAGGAAAAGGATATATGCAAAAGGGCGATTTCATGGTCTGCCGGAACTGCGGGCAGCGTTTTGCCTCTGTCCGGGTGAATGAGGTGAAGGGAGGCTGCAATCCGGGTCCTCTCGTGCGAGAGATAAAGGGAGGAAACCTGGTGATCAAAGTAGGCGACCTTCTTGAAGGGAAGCGCTATTTCAGCTTTGATAAGAAAGGCTAATTATGACTCTCAAAGATGTTGCCCTGAAGAACCTGAGACGCCGCAAGACAAAGGCGGCCTTCGTCTTTATCGGCCTCGTTGTGGGAGTATCTTCGGTGGTTGCCTTTATCACCCTGATCGAGGCCCTCACTCATGACATCAACACCAAGCTGGAGCAGTACGGAGCCAACATCCTGATCGTTCCCAAAACCGAAAACCTGTCCCTCAATTATGGCGGGATGGCCATCGGGGGCGTTATGTATGAAATGCAGGAAATCCAGCAGAAAGAACTCCGGAAGATCCGGACTATAAAGAACTCCGCGAATGTGGCGGCCGTGGGTCCCATGGTCCTGGGGGCGGTCGAGGTGAATGGCAAAAAGGTCCTTCTCGCGGGGATGGATTTCGGGGAAATTCCGCAGCTTCGTCCCTGGTGGATTCCCCAAGGGCAGTTTCCGGTGAAAGAACAGGTTCTGGCGGGTTCCGAGGCTGCCCGCATTCTCGGGCTATCCCCGGGAAATACGGTGGCGATGAACGACCGCACCCTGCAAGTGTCGGGAATCCTGGAGCGCACAGGATCACAGGATGACCAGATCCTGTTTGCGCCGCTGCCGACGGCTCAATCCCTGTTAGGGAAAGAAGGGCGCATTTCCATGGCCGAAGTAGCTGCGCTCTGCCATGGCTGTCCGATTGAGGACATGGTGGAGCAGATATCTCAAGCCCTTCCGGGCGCTCAGGTAATGGCGATTAAACAGGTCGTGAAAGGCCGGATGGAGGCGCTCGATCATTTCCGGCGGGTCGCCTATGTCCTTTCCGGGATCGTGGCCTTTGTAGGGGGGCTCGTTGTCCTGGTCACGATGATGGGAAGCGTTCGGGAAAGGACTGCGGAAATCGGCATTTTCCGTGCGATCGGGTTCCGGAAAAGCCACATCATGCGGATTATTCTGTTTGAAGCGGGGATTATTTCGGCGCTGGCCGGGATCAGCGGATATCTTTTGGGTCTGGGAACAACCAAAGCGGTTCTGCCCTTTTTCTCAGAGAGCCAGGGAATCGCCATTCCAGTCGATCCCGCCCTGGCGGGCGGCGCTTTGGGTTTAGCCTTGCTTTTGGGGTTGCTGGCAAGCATTTATCCCGCTCTTCTGGCGGCGCGAATGGATCCGCAGGAAGCCCTGCGGGCTCTTTAGGAGGAAGAGGATGGATTTCATCCAAGTCGATAATCTGGTCAAACAATATGGAGACTCACCGGCTACAGTAACGGCGGTGCGTGGGATCAGTTTCGCCATGCAGAGGGGAGAATTTATCTCCATCATGGGAGAATCGGGTTCCGGGAAATCAACCCTCCTCAGCATGATGGGAGCTTTGAACAGCCCTACTTCCGGAAAATATTTGGTGGAAGGGATCGATATTTATAACCTTGGGCAGGAAGAGAGAGCGGATTTTCGGCGAAAATCGCTTGGATTCGTATTCCAAAGCTTCCACCTTATACCGTATTTAACGGTTCTGGAAAATGTCCTGCTGCCGTTTGCTGCGGGGAAAGAGAAGAGGGCGAAAAAGCGCGCCCTGGCTGAAGAGGCCCTCATCCGGGTC
>Ga0316600_10001093_pt1 | contig 12491 bp, 15 predicted proteins | sample OWC_soil_day5_CT_FD_207652 | JGI IMG/M metagenome (GOLD analysis project Ga0316600, IMG submission 207652) | Wetland soil microbial communities from Old Woman Creek delta, Ohio, United States - OWC_soil_day5_CT | ecosystem: Environmental > Terrestrial > Soil > Wetlands | place: USA: Ohio... | reverse complement strand
GGACAAACTTATCTCCCACATAATAGCTTGGCAATTTAGCCCACAGCCGCTCCTCTGCTTCACATGGTATGCTTTCCATAATCTGTTCTCTTATTTTCATAAAGAGCTGTTTTATTTCATCACTGTATCTATTCATATAATTTTGTATATCTTCACTCATAAGAAACACCCCCTTTTTAAGTATATTAACTTAAACACCTCACTCGGTCAAGAAGAACGGGCCGGTGCTGTCATTTCAATATGATTTCCTTCGCTGTCTTTAAATTCACAGACCCAGTTTGCCCCGATTTTAGTAACAGAAAAAACAACCTGCAATCCGTTTAGCTTCTGTTCCAAAAAATCTTTGTCAGCAACCTCCATGCTTGGAAGACAATTGTTGCCGAATGTGTGATATTCTCCCTTCTTTTCATAAGCAAATAGTCCCAGTCGAAAGCCATTTATATCGAAAACGCTGTATATCTCATCTCTTATAGTAACTGGCTGCTCTAAAAAAGCTTCATAAAAGTTGATGGCACGTTTCATATCCTGTACGCATAAATAGAGAGAATTCAAGATACATTTCATAGAATCGACCCACCTAATTTCATATTCCGACGCCATTCAGGAATTTCACTATCATCCCCCCAATACTCATCCAACTGTATAATCTTACCTTGTTCCATTAGAAAAAATGAAGCAACATGGAAGGATACCTCAGAAGACCAGATATGGGCTACAGTAATAATCTGATCACCATTCTGCTCCATTCGGTCCATAGTACCATACCATTTACCCGGATATTCACAGTTTACTTTTATAAATTCAGGAACTGTAAACTGTTCGTTTGTACAATGCCAGCGGATTACCCCATTCTCATGAAAAAAGTTCAAAAGCTTATCTGCATTTTGTTCTGCCACATACTTCCAATAGAGATTCATTCTTTTTCTTTCATTCATATTTCATTCCTCCAATGTAATGCTCACAAAGTTTGTTAGACATATAATCATACTATCACAGAAAAAAGACAACTGTGTGTCATGTTTTATAAAGAAAAGGTATTAAAATATTTCAGCAAAACATCATATAAATTAATTTATTTTATGGATACGCCAATATCACAATAATACGTTTTATTCTCAATATTTCCACACATCTCACATATTTTCAGCTTTACATAATGATGTTTTTAGGTTATACTTACTATAACTCTTCTTTGGAGCATCGTTTCCCCAAATTCTACGATGCTCTTTTTTTGTGCTCATTTCGTTATGAATCATAATACGCAGAGAACTTCTTGAACCTTTCTGCATGAGATGATATAATCATTTCATTACAAAGCAGGAGGTATTATATATGAATTTTACCTACACCCCTAATAAGATTGCACTTTATCATTCAGACAGTAACCTGCTGGCTGAAGTTACATTTCCAGACGTTGATGACAATACGGTTAATATCAATCATACCTTTGTGGACGATTCTCTCAGAGGACAAGGTATCGCAGGTCAGCTGATGAAGGCGGCGGCAGATCAGCTGCGCTCGGAAGGGAAAAAAGCAGTCCTGACATGTTCCTATGCTATCACCTGGTTTGGAAAGCATCCGGAATATCAGGACTTGCTGAAATAATTGTTTTATTCCTGCAGGTCTGAAACAACAGGCCTGCATTTTTCAAAATGCATATATTTTCTTATATTTCCCTGGATTTTAATATTCTCCTTTCATAATCTACGCATTTTTTGTTGAGACTATGGAAATTCCTGTACCTGCAACATTTTCTATAATGACATCTCCGATATGAACAGGAGACGTTACCTTAACCTTCTTTATCTCCTCCATACATTCAAAAATCTTCTCCTTGGGAATATCATTTTTAGTTTTAACTGATATAAAAGGTCTGCTGCCTCCTACTACCTCCACAGTTGAAGTCACAATTCTGGTTGGATTTGTAACCTCTTTTCTGGCATAAGTATCACCCTTCGGGCAGGTGTTGCCTTCTACCTTCATAACTGATCCGCTCTCCAATGTAACTGTCAAATTACATCCGACCGGGCAGCCTATGCAAATTAAATCTCTCTTCTCCACGGACATTTTTACTCCCTTTCAATTTTAACGGTAATCGTTCTCAGATTTTTAAATTGTATCAGCTTATCCCTTTGCAGTTTAATTTCTTCCATCTCACCCGGGGCCATAATCTTCTTTTTTCGGTGCATTACCCGTTCTTCATCGTAGTAGACGCTGATATAAGAGTCCTGAAATACATTCCCGACACGAAATCTGACGATCAGACTATCCTCCATTTTGTTTAGATTTATTACAGCAGGCACCGTATATCTGACGCCCTCTGTTGCCACCAGCTGAATAGGTTCTGCCTGCTTTTTCTCTGTATCTGAGGGGTCAGTCTCCATTGCAGAAATATACTTAACCGCATTTTTTCCTGCAAGTGCTGCTTCTTCTGATACATAATCAACCAGATCATGGACATGGAGTACATTCCCGCATGCAAATATTCCTGAAATGCTGGTCTCCAGACTTTCATTAACCAAAGGGCCTGAGGTTACCGGCTCCATTTTTATTTTACAGGCATTTGATAATTCGTTTTCGGGAATCAATCCAACTGACAGCAAAAGAGTGTCACAGGGAATATACTCTTCCGTTTCTTTTATGGGCTTCCCATCTTCTCCAACCTGCGCCAGTGTAACTCCCTTCAACCGCTCTTTCCCGTCAATATCTACAACTGTATGCCTTAGTTTCAACGGTATATTATAATCATCCAGGCATTGAACGATATTCCTCTTCAAGCCACCGGAAAAAGGAAGCAGTTCTGCCACTACCTTGACCCTCGCTCCCTCCAGAGTCATTCTCCTGGCCATAATCAGACCAATATCACCAGACCCAAGGATTACAACCTCTTTTCCAGGCATGTAACCTTCTATATTGATCAGACGCTGAGCCGTACCAGCAGAAAATATACCGGCCGGCCTGTAACCCGGGATATTTAATGCTCCTCTCGGTCTTTCTCTGCAGCCCATCGCCAGAATAACTGCCTTTGCTAAAATCGTAAAAAGTCCTCTTTCCCTGTTCATGGCCGTAACAACTTTATCTTCCGAAATATCCATAACCATGGTGTGAAGACGATATTCTATCCCTAATTCTGTTACTTTTTTGATAAATCTGTCAGCATATTCCGGGCCGGTCAGCTCTTCTTTAAACGTATGAAGCCCAAATCCATTATGGATGCACTGATTTAATATTCCTCCAAGTTCATTGTCTCTCTCCAGTATCAAAATACGTTCACAGCCGTTTTCTTTTGCCGAAGCAGCTGCTGCAAGCCCTGCGGGTCCTCCGCCAATCACCACAATATCATAATTTTCCATAGGTCTCTCCTTACTTAGCAGCTCTGTTTTTTCCAATAACGACTTTTGCTTCCACGCCTGATTTAACGATATCTTCCATTGGAATATGCAGTTCTCTCGACAATATTTCCATTGTTTTGGGAGTGCAGAATCCAGCCTGGCATCTTCCGGCTCCTGCTCTTACCCGGCGTTTTACCCCATCAAGTGACTTTGCTCCTAATGGTCTGTGAATGGCATCAAGTATCTCTCCCTCTGAAATCATTTCACATCTGCATATGATATTTCCATACTCAGGCTTTCTTTTAATTAACTCATTCCGTTCTTCAACAGTAAGACCATCCGCATGGATAATCCCCTTTCTCACTGCGATGTAGTCTGTTTTTTTCTCCATCTGGAATGTGTTTTTTATAATATCAACTACCATTTCCCCAACAGCCGGAGCACTTGTTAATCCCGGTGACTCCATCCCTGCTGCATCAATAAAACCAGAGGAATCTTCTGCTTCCTTTATAATAAATTCATGATGATCTTCGTGTGCCCGGAGACCGGCAAAAGAGGTTATAGTCTGTCGAAGCGGTAAATTCTTAACGGTATTACCAGCTTTTTGAAGCAGTTCCTCCAGTCCCGCCCCTGTTGTATTGGTTCCTTCTTTATCTTCAATGTCAGCTGCCGTCGGTCCGATAATTAAATTTCCATGTACGGTAGGTGCTACCAGAACTCCTTTTCCATATTTTCCAGGTAAAGCAAATATAGTTTTAGACACATGGCTGCCCGCTGATTTATCAAGAAGGCAATACTCACCGCGTCTTGCCGTTATTTTCATTTTGTCTCTGCTAACCATGTTATGAACAACATCAGCGTATACTCCTGCTGCATTAACAACATATTTTGTCTCCAGAATTCCGTGATTGGTTTTAACTTCGTAACATCCATTTCTCTTATGGATATTTTCAACTATAGTGTTAAACTTAAATTCCACCCCATTCTGGCTGGCATTTTCAGCAAATGCAAATGTCATGGTAAACGGACAGATAATCCCTGCCGTTGGTGCATATAAAGATCCAAGCACCTGGTCAGACAAATTAGGTTCCAGCCTGACGGACTCTTCTCTGTTTAAGACAACCAGATCTTTGACTCCGTTTGCAATTCCTCTCTGATACAAATCCTGTAATTTAGGCAAATCCTCTTCATTGGTGCAGACAACCAGTGATCCATTCCGAATAAACGGAATCTCAAGGTTCGTTGCTAAGGTTTCAATCATCTCGCTGCCCCGCACATTCAGTCTGGCCATAAGAGAGCCTTCCGCTGCATCAAATCCTGCGTGCATAATAGCGCTGTTGGCTTTTGATGTGCCGCAGCAAACATCCTCTTCCTTTTCAACAACACAGGCACTTACCTTATATTTTGAAATCTCTCTCGCAATGGAACAGCCGGTGACTCCTGCTCCTATAATAATTACATCATACATTTGATGACCTCCTTAGCGAAAAAAAGAGCCAGATTAATTAACACTTTTAATATGCTAATTGTCTGGCTCTCCTTCACGCACAATCAATATTAATTTTTCATTCTACCAGGGAATAGCATTGTATAACAATACTGCCGCAAGTGCTCCAATAATAGGGCCAACTACAGGTATCCATGAATACCCCCAATTAGAACTGCCTTTTCCTTTAATAGGAAGCAGCGCATGTGCAATACGGGGACCTAAATCACGAGCCGGATTGATTGCATATCCGGTTAATCCGCCAAGAGACATACCAATTGAAACGATGATACCAAATACAAGCAATTTATCAACACCAGGCGCTAAATTTGGCACGTTTCCAATGCCTTTGATTGCAAAAACAAGCACAAAAGTTCCAACTGCTTCGCTTAACAGATTCAATCCGGTATTGGGTACAGATGGACCTGTGGAAAATACACCAAGCTTTGTTGATGCCTCCTCCGTCGCATCAAACTGAGCTTTGAACAGCACATAAACCAATACCGCACCAAGAAATGCACCAAGAAACTGCCCTGCTATGTAAGTCGGTACAACGCCCCAGCTAACGGACCCCTCCGCCGCCAGTGCAAGTGTTAACGCAGGATTAAAATGTGCTCCTGAAGATGCTCCGAAAATAAAGGCCGGCAATAACACAGCAAGACCCCATGCAAAGGTTATCTGGATTGACCCAGCTCCCTTCATCCCTGACTTATTTAAGATAACGTTTGCTACTACGCCATCACCAAGTAATATGAGCAACATAGTACCTACCAGTTCTGAAATAAAAATCAGCATACCCCATACCTCCTGAAATCATTATTTTAATAGACAATATCAATCCTTTGCCCAGCCGTAAGAACATTTAACTGCCTTATTCCAGCCATTAGTAAGTTCTGTTCTCTCTGTTTCAGCCATTTCCGGACTAAATATCTTGTCAATCTGCCAGTTCTTTATAACGGCTTCCTTACTCTCCCAATAGCCAACCGCGAGTCCTGCAAGGTATGCTGCTCCCATAGCAGTTGTCTCAACACATACTGGTCTGTGTACGGGAGCTCCCATAATATCAGACTGGAACTGCATCAGGAAGTTATTTGCACTGGCTCCGCCATCAACTTTTAATGTGCTGAGAGTAATACCTGAGTCTGCCTGCATCGCGCTGATAACATCATTAACCTGGAAAGCCAGTGATTCAAGAGTCGCTCTGATAATATGATACTTGTTGACGCCTCTTGTGATACCCACGATGGTTCCTCTGGCATATTGATCCCAATGAGGCGCTCCAAGACCTGTAAATGCAGGAACTACATAACAGCCATTGGTGTCTTTTACCTTCTTTGCCATATATTCAGAATCCTGAGATGAGTCAACCAGTTTCATCTCATCTCGCAGCCACTGAATTGCCGCTCCTGCAACAAAGATAGATCCTTCCAGGGCATAATTTACCTTTCCGTCAAGTCCCCAGGCGATCGTTGTAACCAACCCGTTTTTAGAATATACGGGTTTTTCTCCTGTATTCATAAGGAGGAAGCATCCGGTTCCATACGTATTCTTTGCTTCACCTGCCGTAAAACAGGTCTGGCCAAACAGCGCCGACTGCTGGTCTCCTGCTGCACCGCCAAGGGGAATAGAACCGCCAAAGAACTGAGGATCCGATTCACCATAAACAAAACTTGATGGCTTCGCTTCAGGAAGCATGCATTCCGGTATATTTAATTCTTTTAAGATATCCTGATCCCATTCTAAATCCTGAATATTGAAAAGCATGGTTCTTGATGCATTAGAATAATCAGTCACATGGACTCTGCCTTTTGTCAGCTTCCAGATAAGCCACGTTTCAACCGTACCAAAAAGTAATTCTCCTGCTTCTGCCCGTTCTCTCACGCCCTCAACATTATCTAAAATCCATTTCAGCTTCGTTCCTGAAAAATAGGCATCAATAATAAGTCCTGTTTTCTGTCTGAAGGAGTCTGTAAGACCTTTCTCTTTTAAGGAATCACAATACTCGGAAGTACGTCTGCACTGCCATACAATCGCATGATATACCGGCTCTCCGGTTGTTTTGTCCCAGACGATTGTTGTCTCTCTTTGATTGGTAATACCAATTGCGGCAATATCCTCAGCACTTGCACCAATCTTAGACATCGCTTCAACCGCCACACCTAACTGTGAAGACCAGATTTCATTGGCATCGTGCTCTACCCAGCCGGGCTTTGGGAAATACTGTGTAAACTCTTTTTGAGCCACACTGCACATCTCACCTTTTTCATTAAATAAAATGCATCTGTTGCTTGTTGTTCCTGAGTCTAAAGCCATTACGTACTTCGCCATTAATAATATCCTCCTTTAATTTCTTATTTAATAAGTACTTCATGTACTTTTAAAACTTGTTAATATAACCTGAATCTGTCAGATTCCTGTATATCGTTTCCATGCTCAGGCCACCTGCCGCATCAATAGTTCCTGCAACGGCGCCTTCCACCAACGGACAGTCAACCATCTTTACTTTGCGGTCAGCCATGGCTTCCAAAACCATTTCAGTTGTCATTACGGCACTCCCCATATCCATAAGTACCAAAACGCCATCCTCCGTATATGCCTTATCGATTGCACCAGAGATAAGTCCATAACTGGTTCCGAAACTGCCGTCTTCAAGACCACCTGCAGGAATTACTGTAACCTGATCTGCCATGATTCTGGTAAAATCAGCCACGCTTTCGGCCAACAGCCGGCTGTGGGATACAATTACAAAACTGACCATATCTTACCTCCTGTCATATCTGGGAAGCAATTGCTTCTAGCAGAAATGTGAATGATGTTGCACCGGGATCCTGATGACCAATACTGCGCTCGCCCAGATAACTTGCTCTTCCTTTTGTAGCGATTATTGTTTTTGTATATTCGACTCCTGCTTTTGCAGCAGAAATGCCTGCTTCCAATGATTTTTTCTCGTCACCGGTAAGATTCCACTCTTTTTCCATAGCCCGCTTTGCAGGAAGCATGGCATCTAACATGGTCTTCTCACCTTCCGCCGCTTTTCCCCGCGCCATAACACCCTCTATTGCACACTGAAACGCTTCTAAGAAATCTTCAAAACCGATCTCTTCCTTTCCCTTTAAAAAAGCTCCGGCTTTCATAAAAGCAGTACCATATAGCGGACCCGATGCCCCTCCAACAGTTGCCACTAAAATCATACCAACATTTTTAATCATATCACCGGCATCCATTACAGCCAGCAAATCCCTTTTTTTATTAATTTCGCCAAAGCCTCTTGCCATATTGATGCCATGATCTCCATCACCAATAACATTATCAAGTTCTGTAAGAAACTCCTTCTGGCTTTCCATGACATCAATCATTTTATCAATTGCATGGATTATATTTTCGTTGTTCATCTCATCACTCCACAATCATCATGCTTTAAATGCCGGTGTATCTGCTTTATCATCTAAAAGAGTTTTTAATTCTTCATCCAGCTTTAATAAGGAAACAGAGAATCCCTCCATCTCAATGGAGGTCATATATTCGCCCACATAGGTCTTATAAACAGAAATTCCCTTTTCTTTCAAAACATCAGCTACTCTGTTATTGATAATAAACAGTTCCATGAGAGGCGTTGAACCGGCGCCGTTAATCATAACAGCAACTTCACTTCCCGAATAATCAATATCAGCAAGTATTTTTTCAAGCAGCAGATCAACGATTTCATCCGCAGATTTTATTTTTTCACGGTGCGTTCCAGGCTCACCATGTATTCCGATTCCCACTTCCATCTCATCTTCTGCTAATTCAAATCCCGGCTTTCCGGCGGCAGGAACAATACACGGTCTGATTGCTGCTCCCATCGTGCGGACATTGTCCACTACCTTTTGGGCAACAGCCTGAACCTTAAGGAGGTCTTCCCCCTTCTCAGCTGCAGCACCTGCAATTTTGTGTACAAATACAGTACCAGCCACACCCCTTCTGCCGACGGTATATAAACTGTCCTTCACTGCAACATCATCATTAACAACTACCTGTTTTACCAGTATTCCGTCAGCCTCAGCCATCTCAGCTGCCATTTCAAAGTTCATTACATCACCAGTGTAATTCTTAATTACCATTAATACACCGGCATCACCTGCAATTGCTTTTATGCCCTCGTAGACCTGATCTGGTGTGGGTGAGGTGAAGACTGCTCCTGCCACAGCTGCATCAAGCATTCCGGTGCCAACATATCCTGCATGTGCAGGTTCATGCCCGCTCCCGCCGCCGCTTATTAATGCAACCTTATTCTCTTTTCTGTTGCTTCGAACTACTACATTACCGCAATCAAGCTTTTGCAAATACTGTGGATATGCTTTAACCAGTCCCAAAATCATCTCATCTTCAACCTTAGCCACATCATTAATGAACTTCTTCATTCCAACTGACCTCCTTACACATAGTAAACAGTTTCTATATATTGTGTACTCCATCAAAATAACGACGAAGCAAATAACATACATCTTTGTTACATAAACCATACCGACTGGTCTGTGGTGGATATGGAAAGAGCACCACTTGCCAGCGCCGACACAACATCTTCTTTATCTGAAATCAAACCACCGGCAATTACAGGTACCTTGCTGATTTTGCATATTTTCTTAATTACTTTTGGCATAACTCCAGGTAGAATTTCAATTACATCCGGTAACATTCCATAAGAACAGCAATTCTGCTTTTCAATATTCACCAGTGCCATGGAATCAATTACAAAATACCGCAGTACCGTATATAGCCCGATCTCTTTGGCATGTTGGATGAGAGGCTGCTTTGTAGTGATAATCCCATCTGCCTTTGTATGTGTTTTGATAAAATCAACCGCAACTTCTTTTCCGCTTAACCCTACTAACAAATCCATATGAACCATGATTATATTATCTTCTTTTTTCACTTCATCTATAATCTGATTAATATTGCATACATCTCCAAATAATATAAAAATAACTTTAACATCAGATTCAGCACATTTTTTCAGCCCCGCCATATCTTTAACCGCAGCAATAATGGGGTTATTTTCTAAAATTGTCCATAATTTGTTGTCCAACTTACCCTCTCCCTTATCAGTCCATTCACCAGTCTTATTAAAACAGATTCTTCCTTTTCTTTCACAAAAAAAGAGTGCATAACGATTAATCAGCATTTCTGCTGCCGTAACTGCGCTCTTCTCTCTAGGATTTAACTTAAATATAATATATCACATTTTTGTGCATATTGCAATATTACATTTAATTTATTTTTATATTCATTGTGTTTTTGCATTGTTTTTTATTTATCAAACTTTTCTTAATATACATATTGCACAACTACGTTTTTTATTACACCAATTTAAACATGCTCTTTTGCTTATTCTCTACACTTTTCAACGTGAATATACATCGGAAAGCACCATTAGTTTGGATGTGAATTATAAAAAATATCATTTGTGCCCAACAGCATATGACTATATTCGCATATTTTTTGTTTTTTTATTAACATTCAATCGATAGAATTATTCCTGATTTATGCTGTTATTCACTGAGTAAAACATGCGGTTCAAGTCTAAAATATTAAACTGTCCCCAATGCAGGTAAGAAATGCTGCTTGTGGAGCTTTATTAAGTCACCACAGAGTTTCTCTACAAGAACTTTATGAAAGCAACGGCAAAATCCAAATGTCGTTCCGCTTGATTTATTAGCCTGTCTGTATCATACTGAATTTATTAACAGACAGGAGGTTTTTAAATCAATGGATCCAAAACTTATAGAGGAACTCAGGTAAAAATAGATCAATAACCCTCCGGAGGGAATGACTGCAATGCTCGTCAAAAACATGACCGATTCTGATTTGCTAGATATGCATTATTTCCTTATTGAGGATGATGATCTCGATGACGATGAATTTGAAGAAGGTTTTTATATTGAACTTTTTTAGCCACCGTCTGATTGTTGTGCCCGCCTCTGCACGGGCTATTTTATTTGGAAGTTCGACTAAGATCGAACTTTCCTATTATATAATAAAGATCTGCCGGCACTTCCACCATATCTCTTCAGCACTTATATTTAATGATTCCAAACAACAAAACAAAACGGATGTCCGGCGGGGTCGAGCATAGTAATCCATTCTTCACCGCCATACTGCTCATCTGCTGTTTTTGCACCTAACATAACTGCTTTTTCCACTGCTTCCTTTAACTCACTCTTATCCGCTACAGCAAAATCCATATGCGCCATCATCTGTTGCTGTCCCGGCCTGGTAGGCCAGGTGGGTGGAATATAATTTTCATCATATTGAAAAGCGATACCCATTTCGTCTTCATTTGAGTGTATTCCTACAAACGTTTCCAGCTCATATACTACCGGCCAATGTAAGAGATTTGTGTAGAAAGAAACTAATTGCGGTATATCCCGGCATTCTAAAATGACTGTTTTTAATTTTATATTCATATCAGCTAAAGCCTCCTCTTTATTTCTTTCATTGTAGCAAAAAAGCAAATTCTTGAAACCTTAATGATAATTAGAAATAACGTTGAGTTTTAGCGACTACTATTTTTGTTTCATCCCAAAAGCAATCCACCGCCCATCTATGTCTTCTAACACAAATTCCATATTATTGTAATCTGTCATCTTTAGTGGACGAACGATTTTAGCTCCTTTGCTTATAAATTCATTTTTCAATTCTTCCTGATTATCCGTAATAAAATAAGAATCTTCCCCGTAACCATACAGCTCTCTGTTCGTGTAAACTCTGTCGGTATTTGCTTTTGTCAAAACTATTTCAACACGATCACGGTAAAGGCAAATATGAGGTTCTTTTACATCTAAATATTTAATCATTCTAAATCCCATAACTTCATTATAATATTTAGCGGTCTTTTCCATATCTGGTGTAGGAAACACTGCCAGTATTGAATAAAGTGTCTTTTCCATGTATAATCCCTCCTTATTATAGCGTCTAACTAAAATATTTTTTGACTACTATTAAATTGCCTCCGTATTATGTTCATTTTCCAATAGAATTCTGCTGAACATTTTGTTCGAATAAACGTTTGGAGATAACTGTTTTAACAAGATGAGTACCCCATGATAATTCTTATAAGATTTGCTGTTTCCTTATCTGTTAGCATCTCCAATAAGCGAAATGCTACTTCAGGTGCAGTTTGAGGACAATAGGATGTTATGATATTTCCATCCGTTACCACCGGTTCATTTACTACCGTAACTCCCTCATAGGATGCAAGTTCTTTCTGCCTTGCTCCATCAAGCAAATGATATGTTGTAGCCTTTTTTCCTTTCAATATACCACTTTTTGCAATTGCAAATGCTGCAACACAAACTGTTGCAATAGGCTTTTCTTGATTATTAAAATCATAAATCAACTTAGTTGTTTTCTCATGAAAAGCCTCATCCCTAAATCCATATTCCTGAAAACCTCCTGGTATTGCAAGCGCGTCATAATCATCTACACAAATTTCATCAATAGTTTTGTCCATTACTATTGATACACCAAATGTACTGAGAACAGTTTTTTTAAATCCACAAGTTTCTACTTGAACATCCTTATTTGCTTCGTCTCTGGCCCATCCCATAATATCAATAAACACGCTGAATTCCATTGTTTCAAAAGCTGTTAAACATAATAATAATACTTTCATTCTATCTCCATTCCTATCAATA
>Ga0316600_10001092_pt1 | contig 12495 bp, 9 predicted proteins | sample OWC_soil_day5_CT_FD_207652 | JGI IMG/M metagenome (GOLD analysis project Ga0316600, IMG submission 207652) | Wetland soil microbial communities from Old Woman Creek delta, Ohio, United States - OWC_soil_day5_CT | ecosystem: Environmental > Terrestrial > Soil > Wetlands | place: USA: Ohio... | reverse complement strand
TGATTTTTTATCTTTTAGGCTATTCCATATACCCATTGCAGTATTTATATTTTTAATGATTTTGTCTTCGTATACGCCCATGCCCGTTTCTTCAACAGCTTCTTTTGCTAACACATCCGCATTATCATAGACCGCTTTGGCTATTGCCTTCAGCAACGCATCGACTTGTGACTGCGAGTATTTTTCCAATTCCTGTTGTGCAATACGAGATTTTTTCATCATTTCATTAAGTATTTCCATGTTATTTCCTCCATTATCATATTTTTTAGCCTTTATCACCGCTAAAACAACTGGTCTAAAACGCATTTTCTAATATAGCCTGAATGTCCTGGGCTTCAACTTTTCTTGGGTTTGTGAGCAAACTAGGTTCGACTAGAGCCTCACTGACAATAGACGAGAAGTCTGATTTCTGGATATACTTCCTTAATTTCGGAATACTGATTCTAGTATTTAACTCGGCTATTTTCTTTGCTACCTGATCAGCCGTCATCTCTCCATCGGCTAAGCCCATCGCTTTTCCTATATTGGTAATTTTTATCCCATTTCCTTGTCCATTGAATGCGACAACATACGGTAACACCATGGCATTGGCAACGCCATGTGGGATATTATAGAGTGCCCCTAATGGATGGGCAATTGCATGCGCCAATCCTAACACCGCCGAATTAAACGCAAATCCCGCTAGCATACTTCCCAGCATCACAGCTTCTCTTGCTTCAATATCATCCCCATTTTTCACCGCAATCTCCAAGTTTTCATATAAGAGTTCAATTGCTTTTAATGCATTTACGTCCGACATTATACTTGCATTCGAAGAAAAATGGGCTTCAATTGCATGAGTCATTGCATCCATCCCAGTAGCAGCGGTAATCGCAGGCGGCAGTTTTACAGTTAACTCTGGATCAAGCAACGCAATCGTCGCCCCGACAAATTTGCCCCCAATGACCATTTTTCGCTTATTTAAACTGTCGGTTATGATTGAAAAGCTTGTCACTTCGCTTCCTGTTCCTGACGTTGTTGGAATTGCTATCAACGGCAGTGTCTGATGCTTCACCTGATCCATTCCTTCATATATCTGGATCGGACCATCATTTGTCAATAAAATATTAATAGCTTTTGCAGCGTCCAACGAGCTGCCGCCGCCCACCGCGATTACAATGTCCACCGACAAGTTTTTTGCATATTCAGCCGCCTCAGCGATCAATGAATCAGATGGATTAGCAGTCACTTGATCAAATACACTTACTGCAATTTTCGCTTCTTGTAGAGACAAGAAAATTGGTCGCATAATACCTGCCGCCTTAACTCCTTGATCACAAATGATTAGAGCAGCTTGGGCATTGAATGTACGGACAATGCTACCAATTTGACTGGCAGCTGATTGACCAAAAATAACTCTACTAGGAATTTCGAAAACTAACATGAACCGTCCCCCTCTTTCTATAATATTCTTTGTTCAGAAAATATTCACACCACCTCTATCCGTCTCTTGTAATAAAGTATAATTTAAAACACTATTGATAACTTGTAAAAATCGGAACAGTCAGATTATAAAAATCAATCAACTCATGCAACGTCAAATAAAAAGAACATCTGCAGCCGAACTAATCCGGCTGCAGATGTTCTGCGTAATATGGTTATTGGTATAAGCCCAATGATTCTTATTGTTACATGGCTTTGGCAATACCAGCTAATAAATTAGCAGTGGCATTTAATTCTTCCACTGCAGCATTAATTTCTTCTAATGCCGATGCTTGCTCTTGTAGTACATTACTTTCTTTCGTTATACCTTCCGCAACATGAACAATATCTTTTCGAATATTTTTCATCGTATCTTCAATCCGCTTGATGCTTTCGGTACTGGACATGGACAATTTCCTTATTTCCTCTGCTACAACAGAAAAACCGCGACCGTGTTCCCCTGCTCTAGCGGCCTCTATGGCCGCATTAAGTCCTAATAGATTGGTTTGACCAGCCACAGTTCGAATAAAACTAAGCACATTGTCCGTATCTTCTGTCTCAGCTTTTGTCTGATTCACTTTATCTAAATTTTGTTTGCTGTAATCCGCAATTTCTTGGACCCCCGTAGTAACCTGGGTAATAGCCTGGGCCATTTGCCCTAAGGCGACAGAAAGGTTTTGGGAGACTTCGGCAAGTTCCTTTTGCCGCTGCAGGTTTAACCCTGACGCCATCGCCCCAATAACATCGCCTTTATTATTTGTTAGCGGTATACTTAACGCCTTACAAGGAAAACCAAATAGTTCTTGCGGTACTACCGCTAATATGTTTTTGTTGTGTTGGATTGACTTCTGCAACGGCTCCCCTTCATTTAGTGATGCTCCCACTATTACTTTCATCGGCATTTTAGGATGAGGTACATGGCCGATAAACTTTTCCCGATCTGCTATTGCAAAATTCACCGGGTCAGGGAAAAGTTGTTGGATTAAAGGGGCAATCTTGTTAAACGCCTGCAACAGATCATATAATTCTTCAGACATCCTTTTTCCCCCCATACTTTTCAGAATTTTATCCTTACTTATTATAATGGATGCCATTTTAACCTGCCCTTTCCTTTAGCACGGTTAGACCATCGCCACCCACGGGATCTTTGGGCTTGTAATTTGGGGCACACAAAAAAGCATCCCCAAGCACGAAACACTCACGAATGCTTTGCCAAGCAAGCCATTGTAATAGAATATATCAACTTTATTAACAAGACATTCTATCAATTAACCTAATAAATTCAGTTGGCGCAGTAGTAGTAAATTTCTTAAATTGATGAATCAGATGTGACTGATCATAATAGCCATTCTCATATACGATATCCATTTTTGAAATATTATTTTTAATGATCTTATTCAATGAGCCTTGAAACATGACGATTTGAGCGAATTTTTTCGGGGATATTCCATATATTTCCTCATATTTTTTCCGCAAATACCGCTCTGAATAGCCCGAATTGCGAGCAATTTGCTCAATTTTAATGTTTCCTTGGGACCTACAGATTTGCAAAAAACAATAGTAGCTTAAATTCATTTTAAAATCCTGATCAACGAAATGATTCTTTAAATACTGCTTAAACTCATTGATTCTTTTTTCAAAAATTGCCGCCTGAGTCAATCTTTCAATAAGTCCATTATCAGAAAATACCTCGGAAAAAGAGATTTCGTCATTTACAATTTCTTTCATCGAAAAAGCATTTTGTTTTAATCCATCCACAGACATGGGGCGAAACCCAAAATAAGTACACCCTCGTTCTAATGCAATCGATTTACTGCTGACTTTCTTGCCGTAAATAATTGCCGCTGGTTTTTCAGCTGAGCAACAAAATAGCATATCCATGCATCCATCAGGCAGAATTTGGATGTATTGCCCTTCCATCTGCTTCGTCGTAAACTGATAAAAGATCGCTGCATTTTGCGTTATAGGATTCCATTCGACAATCTTTTCCACATATGAATTCACAGCCGCTTCAAAACCAGGCTGGACGGGAAACATCTCACCGTTAATTGCAACGTTATACCCATTCACAACAATACAGCTCTCCTTTACTTTATACAATCTTATACAAATGGATTAAAATTGCTTCAATAGTAATATCTTTTAAGGGCATTATATCATAATTTGTCGAATCGTCAACCAATTTCAGTGCTAGCAACAATCGCTGATTATATCGTATCGATGATTTCTTACAAGTTCAGTCAATTTTAAGAATTCCCTCTTCCGTCAAAGACTAGCAGCTAAATCTAGGAAATCTTTGGTACAAAGAGGGATCTTGTTATAATCAATTATTTTTGGGTAATTCATGCTCCTTAGCAGTATTACCTGGCATTTATTTGATAATCACGCCTGGGGAAACATTTACGAGTTCGCCATAATCCAACCTGTAAAGGAAGCCCTAGCACCGCTGATTCACGATTTCCGCACTGGAAGTAATGACAGACAACACCTTCATTACACGCTGATAAAGACTCAATTAACTGTGCAAAAATTACAATAAAACAGAGATAAATCACTAATGCGACTCAGTCTCTGAGAGGTAATCAACCTCTCAGAGGCCCAAGTCATTGTTCTAAGGCTGTTATTCTTTAACAAGACTATAATCGTATTTTGTAACATTTAGTTCTTTCAAATATGAACCAACTGGTATATCGATTACCTTTCCAAAATCAAATCCATCATAACCATAAATTGCACCGAACGATCTCTTCACATCAAAGTTCTCAACAACATAACCAATTGTTGGAACAGCCTTTTCCTGCCAGGAAAAGAGATATAGGTTGTTGGCAACTTTGAAGTATTGACAAACTTCAGTATCGGCATTACCTTTCTCGTTACCACTAATGCAATTCCAGACATAACTGTGATCATTCAGATAAATATGTTCATAGGCATCATTGGAGCTATAAGTAAACTGCACACGGTGACCAATCAAATCTGTTGTTCTCTCAATTTTGGGTGAGTCTTTTGTTAATGGTTTTTCATATGAAGCGTTAGCATATTCTACCTTAACTGAAGTCATCGGCATCTTACCCTGCGCTCTTTTCCACAAAGGAATTGACGCATCTTTTTCGCTTGGTAGATATCCTTCCTGTACCAAGGCGGCACCATTGTTGGTATTGATTAACATATTGACAACTTTTGCGTCACCATAGGCATTGACAAAACTAAACACATAAATGCCCTCTTTAGGTGAAACTGAGTAATAGCTGCAAGAATTTTTTTCCCCTTTGCCTTTTCCTTCAACTATTTCCCATGAAAGAGTATCCTTATCTAAGACCTTATGGTTTATTACCAGCCCATCTTCAAAATACAGCTTGAACTCTTTGCCCACATAATCCGCATTTTGCGGAACCATATTCTCGCTGAAACCTTTAGCCATATCACCGACTGAAATAAATTCTTTAACGTCTTGATCTTTCTCGCCTGCATAACCAATAACAGTCAAAGACATAAACGCACTAAAAATTGCAATTACAACCATCCAGAATTTCATTCTTTTCATAAATGTACACTCTCCTTTAATTAATTGATATGCCTCATTACTGCTGCTTTCTTTTGGAGTACCCGCTCCCGACTAGCAAAATCCCACCCCTCTCCAATTTTCTGGTTATAAAGTTTTTGTATCAAGTCTATGATGTTATTATGATATAGTTTCAATCAATAGGATTGTAAAATTCGGAACTGTATGATGAAATAAGACAATTGCGACTTTCTTCAACGACTGTAGCTAGAGGCTGCACATTTGTATTGCACTCTTGGTTTTCTTTCTATTATCCACACCCGCTAATTTACTTATATCAGCTTAGCAGATCATTCACTATAAATCAATTTATTGTAACTCAAGGCTGACCCTAAAATTCGATTCTGGTACAAAAAATAAAGCCGTGATATAATCATTACCCTAAACTTAAAAGTTGAGGTAAAAAGAATATCACATCATTTATTAACTTGAAAGAAAAAGCTGGAATTTACGCACACAAATAGAAACCAGATTTTTATCGTAAAAAAAATGGCTCAGTGAGATTTAACGACTGTATGTCATTAGCTTTATGGTGATCCATTCCCCTGCATAAGTTTTGTTACAACAAATCCTTGTGACTGAAGATAAAGTATAGCAATATCAATGCTCGCTGTTGGATGATTTAGATGATTACTTTTGGTGCTATTATTCCTTGTCAAATAATTATCATACCTTGAATTATCAAACGCTTCGTTTTTAAGGAGCATATTGTAGGTACAAGTCAGAAGCATTCTTGCAATGGCAATAATCACTCTCTTGTGGCCCCTACGCTTTTTAATAACTTGATAACGATGATAGATAGAAATAGGGGCGAGATTTATCCCTGATAGCAGCATTTGCGCATTGAACAAGCAGTGGCTTAATGTAAACACCAGCACGACTTATGCGTACACTTTTCTTTTTACCAGCACTTTCATTATTCTGAGGCGCTAGACCTGCCCATGAACACAAATGTTTTGCATCTTTAAAAGCAGACATGTTTATACCAATTTCAGAAATAATTACAGTATCTGATTTTTCAGTAAAACCAGATACTGTAGAAAGAAGGGTTCTGGTGCAAAAATCAAAGCTATGTTATAATCTTACCCAAAACTTCGAATATGAGGGTAAGAACTTATGTCAGAAAAGCTATTTAAATGGAAACATTTTCAGTATGAATTTATAATATTATGTGTTCGATGGTATTTAAAATATCCATTAAGTTACAGAATGATAGTGGAAATGATGTGTGAAAGAGGATTGCAGTTAGCTCATACGACGATAATGAGATGGATACATCAATACACACCAATTATAAATGAGAAGATCAGAAAATATATTAAAGCGACGAATGATTCGTGGCGCGTGGATGAAACGTATTTAAAAATTAAGGAAAAAAACGCTTATTTATATAGAGCAGTTGACTCAGAGGGAAGCACTATTGACTTCTTTGTATCTGATTTTCGTGACAAAGATGCAGCAAAGAAATTCTTCAAAGAAGCCTTAAAAACTAGGCATAGTCAGCAACCGAGAGTAATCACAACCGACAAATACGCAGCAACTGAAGTAGCGATTTATGAATTGATCTATGGTGGTATCATATCAGTAAAAGCAACACTGCGGAAAGTTAAATATTTGAATAATATTATTGAGCAAGACCATCGTTTTATTAAGCGAAAGATTTAGCCTAATGTAACAAATAGATGCTCTTATTTATTAAATATTGCCTTTGTGTGGTGGAGGCGAAAATTTCAGTCAAAACAACAAAAAAAGCCACAATCACTGCCCACAAAGGCAGAAGAATCGCGGCTTCCCAATTTACTATATCTGTAAAAAAATCCGGATTTAGATGGTGGAGGCGAGGAGAATCGAACTCCTGTCCAAAGGCATCACTACATAGGTTTCTCCGAGCGCATTCTGCAATTTAAATTTCGCTCCAGTGACGCCCACAGACAGGCTTCACTGTTGCTATCTCTTTAAAATTTCCCAGTTGGTCCGCGGAGAATAAGACCTCAGGTATCCTGCTTCGTGACGTCCTATCCTTCTCCGCAGGCGGGGAGATGGTAGAACGTTAGCATTAAGCTGCTAAAGCGTATTCGTTGTTTGCATTTATATTGTCCCACCGTATTGACGGGCTGATGGAATCCCGGCTCGCTACCTATGCCACGACCACCCCTGTCGAAACCTTTACGCCCCCGATTTGGCAATATATGACATTTCCCAGGAAATTTTGTCTACGTACGCTTCAACGTTTACAACTTTCCCATTTATGATTGTTCTTCATTATATCACATTAGCATGCAATTAGCCAATTATTAATATTACCATTTTTCCCGATTTATATAAAGAAAACTTGGCTTCTGCTAGGCCCCAGCGCAGGCTGAAGCCTTAGTTACCCTTACTTGGAATCAGAAAGTATGACGCTTTCTGATTCCGTCGGAAATTGTTATAATTTCTGATGACCTAAAGAGAACTTGCAGGACTCGCTAAATCTGCATATACTAGATAATGAAGGAGATGATTAGTTGAATCAACAACATCTAGGCGCCTTGCTGGTGCTAATTTCTGCTACTGGATTTGCAACCCTACCTATTTTTATTAAAGTTGCTTATGTAACAGGTGCAAATACCCTCACTGTACTGACTTTACGCTTTATGTTAGCCGCCTTATTACTCTGGATATTTTTGAAACCATTGGGTATTTCCCCTCGTATTAGTGGCAAAACGGCTGTCAAACTATGTCTCATGGGGGTTATTGGCTATGGTTCTATGTCATTCTTATTTGCTTCTTGTCTACAATATTTAACTGCTCCACTTGCAGAAATGCTCTTATTCACCTATCCTGTCTTGGTCAGTATCATGTCTTTTATCACTGGCGCTGAAGAATTTAGCTGGCAAAAAGGCTTGGCATTGATTATTGGTGTTAGTGGGCTATTTCTAATTTTAGGTGTTTCATTGGCTAGCATCAGTCAAATTGGTGTTGCCCTCGGGCTAGGTAGTGCCATAGTATATTCTTGTTATATTATGATTAGCAATCGCATACTTAAAGATGTACACTCCTTAGTCGCCACCACCTATGTATGTTCAGCCGCTGCCCTAGTTTTTGCAGTATATACCGCAGTTACAGATCAGCTTATTCTGACTCTGCCTTCTACTGGTTGGCTGGCACTACTCGGAATTGCAATTTTCGGGACAATTGTTGGCATTTTATGTTTTTTTGCTGGTCTAAGCAGAATCGGAGCGGCGAATGCTTCTATCATCAGCACTGCCGAGCCTGCCATTGCAGTACTATTATCTGCATTGGTGCTGGGTGAGCAGCTTACCCTCTTGCAAGGTATAGGCGGTCTATTGATTGTTACTAGTATTTTGGTCTTGCAAATATATTCCAATAATAAAGCGAATTATGTACCCACTAATGATAAGCTGGAGCTAGAGACAGCTACATATCAAAGACTGGATGACTAGGAAAAGCAGGCTCACACTGGAGCCTGCTTTTCTTACGCTTTTTGTCGTTCGCGAAAAGCCCTATCTATTTCCCGTTTGGCATCACGTTCGGCCATGTCTTGGCGTTTATCATAATTTTTCTTGCCTGTCACTAGTCCAATTTGGACTTTGGCTATGCCATGAGTGAAATAGAGTTTGAGTGGCACTAGGGTATAGCCCTTTTCCTGGGTTTTGCCGATAAGCTTATCAATCTCACTACGATGCATTAAGAGCTTTCGTACTCTTAATGGTTCATGATTAAAGCGATTCCCCGCGTCATATGGGCTGATATGCATGTTATGTAACACAAGTTCCATCTGCTCAATTTTAGCATAAGCATCTTTTAGGTTGGCTTTGCCCGCCCGTAATGATTTTACTTCAGTGCCTGTCAATACAATACCGGCCTCATAACTTTCGTGTATATGATAATCATGCCTAGCTTTTCTATTATCAGCAACAATTTTAATACCTGCATCTTTATCCAATAGGATCACCTCACTACTATTCTATAGTATTACTTTTTCTTGTTTTTAGTACGCTTAGATTTAGGCTTCTTAACGAGTATTTCTTTCGGCTTTTGCCCTGCATTTTTAGCAATAGGCACAGTTTTTTTATTATGTTTAGCGACTGTCTTATTATTCTTAGTTTTATTCTGAGTCTTCGCCGGAGTCGGTTTTCTATTGCCTACCCTTTCAATCCATGCGCCATTAGATTCTAGAACAAAATCAATATTGCGTTCTTCAGGGCTTACTCTAGTTAATATGACTCTGGCAGGGTCACCTAAACGATATACTTTTTTGGTACGCTCACCAATCAAAGCATATTGTTCTTCCACATATTGATAATAGTCGTCTTCCATACTCGATACCCGTACCAAACCTTCGACTCCATTATCGAGTTCAACAAAAATACCAAAGGCTGTAACCCCATTAATAATCCCATCAAATTTTTCACCGATAAATTGAGCCATATATTCCGTTGTCTTGAGAGAGACGGTTTCCCGTTCAGCTTCAGCTGCTGCCCGCTCCCTTTCAGAGGAATGCATAGCAATTTCCGGCAGCATAGCTGTCAGTTTCTCGCGACGTTTAGCTGATATATCTCCAGTACTGAAGGTTTCCCTAATCAAACGATGAACAATAAGATCAGGATAGCGACGGATTGGTGATGTAAAGTGAGTATAATAGGTTGCCGCTAAGCCAAAATGTCCAATATTCTGCGATTCATACCTAGCCTGTTTCAATGAGCGTAGCATTACTGTACTGATAATACGTTCTTCTGGACGCCCCGCAATACGCGTAAGTACTTTCTGCAATGCACCAGGTTGTACTTCATCCACTTTAGATAAAGGTAAACTTTGCCCAAAGTTATGGAGCAACGTGTTAAGCTTGACCATTTTTTCTGCATCTGGTTCTTCATGAACGCGAAAGACAAAAGGAACATTTAGTTTATGCATATGTTCAGCCACGGTTTCATTGGCAACCAACATAAATTCTTCAATGATGGATTCTGCTAAACTGCGGATTCGTTTAAGAATTTCAATAGGTTTCCCTGTTTCATCAAGTTTAACTTTAAGCTCAGGAAAATCAAAATCGATAGCACCACGCCGCATGCGACGTTCCCGTAAGATTCGGCACAAGCGTTCCATATTTTCTAATTGCTTCATTAAATCTTCATTTTCAGCAATCAGTTCTTCATCATGCTCAACAAGAATTTTACGAACAACAGTATATGTAAATCGTTTTTTGACTCGAATAACGCTAGGGAATATTTCATAACTCACAACTCGCCCTTGATGATCAATTTCCATATGGGCCGACATCGCCAGCCTGTCCTCTCCTGCGTTCAGACTGCAAATACCATTTGATAAGCGACGTGGCAACATAGGCAATACACGATCTACTAAATATACACTAGTCCCTCGTTCCCGAGCTTCTTTATCAAGAATAGTATTTTCCCGAATATAATAACTAACATCAGCAATATACACCCCAAGAAGATAGTTGCCATTTTTCAAACGTTCAACATATACGCCATCATCCAAATCTTTGGCATCTTCACCATCAATGGTGACGATCGGCAGATGCCTCAGATCACGCCGTCCAGTGATTTCATCTTCGCTAATCGTCCCAGGTGCTTTCTCAGCAGCTTCTTGGACCTCAACAGGAAACTCGATTGGCAAATTATGCCTCTTGATAATCGATAGTATCTCAATTCCCGTATCACCTTTACTGCCTAATACTTCGATAATTTTCCCTTCTGCGCTCCTTTTCTTTTCTGGCCATTTAGTAATTTCCACTAAGACCTTACTGCCGTTTTTAACCATATTTTTGTCATCTTTAGGAATGAAAATATCCTGCCCTAAGCGAAGATCATCAGGTGTTACAAAACCAAAATTACGGCTGGCTTCAAATGTGCCGACGATTCGAGGATTAGCTCTTTCTACAATACGGATAATTTCCCCATCTCTAGATTTTCCCTGACCACTCTGACAATGAACACGTACTACCACCCGGTCATGATGCATAGCAGTCATCATAGCATCAGGAGGAATAAAGACATCTGTTTCATTAGGAGTCTTGAGTTTATCAGGAATGACAAAACCATAGCCTTTATTGCTGGCGCTTAATTTACCAACTAACAGATTCATACGTTCTGGTACGCCATATTTATCATATCTTGTTTTAATAATATCAGCATTTTTTTCAAGTTCTTCAAGCACTTCCCATAATTGACCAAGTTCTGTACCCTTAAGTTCCATTTCTTCTGCTAAGTCCTCAGAGGTCAAAGGTTTATAGGCTTCTTTCTTCATAAATTCTAAGATTTTCTCTCTAAGCACCATTTTGAGCATCCTCCAGAACTGCAATGATGGCCTTACCTTGAGCGGTAATTGTACCATCTGGCAGTTTCATTTCACTCACTAATTCATACATATTACCATGTTTGCCAACTATTTTCCCTGTTACCGTTAATTGCTGGCCAATAGGCGTTGGTTTACGAAAACGTACTTCTAACTTTGCAGTCACAGCATTAAATCCCTTAGCATAAAGATAACGGCCCATAACTTCGTCCAGAATAGTACTCACAAGACCGCCATGCATAATACCATCATAACTCTGATGTTCAGGGCGAGCTGTAAATGTTGTAATATAGCTTTCATCTTTCTCGATAAACACCAATTTTAAGCCAATAGGATTTTCCTTGCCACAGGCAAAGCACCATTGATTAATTGGATCCATTGTTATCACCTCAACTACTTAATTTTATCATACAAAATTCTTTTATAAGGAAAGCACTATCGCGTCCTTTTGAATCTCAGAGAGTAAAACCCACGTTAAACACAAAGATCACAAAGAAGCGCAAAGGACACAAAGGAATTTTTTAATATCTTCTTGGTGGTCTTTGTGTCCGCGTAGCGGCTTTGTATCTTTGTGGTAAAATAGGGTTTCACCAGTTGTTCTACAAAAAACTTATACTGTCTGATTCCGCAAAAAATCAGCAATTTTTCTAAAGATTTGTTCCCGTTCTATGTCAATGGTCACAATGTGTCCAGATTTTTCTAACCACATCAAAGTTTTCTCATTGCTGGCAATCATATCATATATATATTCAGCACTTCTTGGCTGCACAGTACGATCTTGCCGCCCTTGAACAATAAGCAGGGGTTCATGTATTGTGGGCAAAAGATTCTCTACATGCTCTATAAGATTGATCAAACTACTTAAACTGCTGAGAGGAGTCGAAGCATAACACACTGAGTATTTCGGGTCAACATCAGCGTATATCCTTCTTTTTTTAGGGACAAAATCACGAAACATTCGATATACAGGTAACATGTCCAAGCGTTTATCAGCAATAAAAATCGGGGTGCTAAGGGAAACCAGTCTTTCCACCTGATATTCTGTGGCTAATTTCAAAGCCAATAAACCACCCATGGACAGCCCTATAACTGCGATGCTATTGCACATTGCTCTTAATATATGATAGGCGTCTTCAACAGTGCTATACCAATGA